>Ga0272444_10002182_pt1 | contig 18244 bp, 11 predicted proteins | sample SSMForm13_FD_201033 | JGI IMG/M metagenome (GOLD analysis project Ga0272444, IMG submission 201033) | Marine sediment archaeal communities from Little Sippewissett salt marsh, Falmouth, MA, United States - SSM-Form-13 | ecosystem: Environmental > Aquatic > Marine > Wetlands > Sediment ... | reverse complement strand
AGATTGGGGGGTGAATCTGTCAAGGCCTTTGTTATTTTTGAAACCTGTCGTTCTCGGACACCAGTTTTCACTCTAACGGCAAAGTGCTTTGAGGGTCACCTATTTGGCAGGCTCCCTTTGTGTCTCCCACGTCAAGGTCGGGCATCACTGTTTCGAGAAACGGAACTTGTCAAATCTCACCCCGTGTCCAAAGCCTCCTCTAGGGTTACCGGCTGCCGGCGCGCTTCTGACCACCCGCCCCTGGGCAGAGACACGCTTTCCTATGATCCCTGCCTCTGAAATGGAAAGGTCAATCTCAGCAGAGATCTTGCAACCCTTCTGAATAAGATGATGGCACACGATATAGCACCCTGAAACACTGAGGTCCTGGGTAGTTGTTGTCTCTCTATGGGCGTTTCCAAAGGCATCTTCCCACGCCACCTGCACGGGAAGTCTCAGACCGTATCTCTCTCGCGTTCTCTTGTCTTTTTTTGACATGTCCGATAGCCAGAAAAGGGTACAGGTCAGAAACCCATGCCCTGTGGTCGCAGGGAAGAAAAAGCCGTCCCTCGGTCATGGCGAAAAGTAACGCCCTGTCACGGGCCGTCTGTAGCCATTCTACAGCTATTCCCCGTTATCAGCGTTTTTCATCTAGGGTTGGATATTGGTGGGAGAGTTCCTTGTGTTTCGAGTTAGGCTACAAGAACATGGCATCAAAATCAAGTGAATAGCGAAACCTACCGCCTGCATTTGGGCAGAGGTTCCTTGGATTTTTGCCGGGAAATGTCTTCCGTGAACCGATCGATACGCCTTGAGGTCTCCGCCATCAAGATCCTGAGAAGCAATATCATGAGCCCCATAGCAAAGTGGATATCAGTGCCTTGCACAAAGAATTGGATGTTAACGGGGTGTTGCCCAAATCCCTTTTCGCTTGGGCTAAAGCGTTTTTTGATCCGCCTTCGGCGGACTCCAAGCGATGTCAAAACTCGCCGCCGTACCGGTTCAACCAGTTGATATTGCTAGTCTTCCACTTCGCCAAGATGTATTAGCAAAAGGGTTTAATGCCCGCTCAAAGGAATTTTAGTTTGGGCAACAGCCCGTTAATCGGAAACATAGCCGGGAGGGCGTAAGCAAGACAAGAAAGGGCCTATACATGACGGAAAACAGACCCACCGCTTCATGAGATCAAAAAGAGGCGCATAGGGTGAGGCGTTTTTTTATGCTGTATACGAGCTTTGCCTATGTTGTAGAGGCCTTTCCGATTTCTGCTAGGCCTCTGCTTGTCCCAGCGCTTTACGCAGGGTCACTTTTAGGTCTTCTTTCAAGTAGGGTTTGGCCATCACCCCTTTAAAACCGAACTGCCACCAATGACTCATCACAGGGTCCTCTGAATACCCTGTGGTGGCAATGGCTTTGACGTCAGGATCAATCTCAAGCAGCTTCTTGATAGCCAGCTTGCCTCCCATGCCGCCTTGAACGGTAATGTCCAATATGACTGCCTCAAAGGGCGCCCCCGAGTCCATCGCTTTTTTGTAGAGCTCCACGGCTTCAACACCATCTCTGGCCGCTGTTGCCTCGTATCCAAACCGACTCAACATCTGCTCTGTCAGGTTTCTAAGCATCTCCTCATCATCCATAATAAGGATTCTTCCCTTAATACCGTCCCCTTCTACCCCATCCATACGCGCTGGTGTCTGTGCCTGGGGTCTTGCACTGGTGGCAGGAAGGTACAGGTGAAAGGTACTGCCTGCGCCCACAGTCGATTCCACCATGATGTGACCATCATGTTTGTTGACGATAGAATAGGCCGTTGCAAGCCCCAGGCCCATCCCTTTTTGTTCTCCCCTCTCTTTGGTCGAAAAATAGGGGTCATATATCAGGGAAAGCTGTTCTTCCGGTATGCCAACACCTTGATCACGTAGAGATATCTTCACATATTCTCCGGCTCGCAGTGGCAGGGCCTTCTCTTCTTCTTCCCCAACCACGACATTTTCCGCAGTCAACCCGACTGTTCCACCTTGAGGCATGGCTTCACATGCGTTGGTCATCAGGTTGTTGATCACTTGTTGCATCTGTGCTTCATCATATTCAACTGCCCAGAGGTCGTCAGGCAGGGTAAAATCGCATGTTACGCCAAACCCAGCAAGAGCAAAATTGGCAGACTCCCTAAGCAGTTCCATGATAGAAGCCTTTTCTCTAATCGGGGCACCTCCTCTGGAAAAGGTAATCAACCGGTGAGTCAACTCCTTTGCTCTAAAGGAGGCCGTTTCGGCCTCATTCAGGAATGGGTAAATTCCATCTTCCGGTTTCAGATCCTCTTTGGCCATGGCAATATTGCCCAAGATCACTGACAGAAGGTTGTTGTAATCATGAGCTATGCCGCCGGCCAGCGTCCCGATAGCTTCCATTTTGTGGGCGTGGCGGAGCTGGTCTTCAAGTTGCTTCCGTTCTGTAATGTCTTCCATGAAGCCATCAGTGCGCACTATCTCTCCATTTTCGTCCAACATGGGGGTAGCTCTGTCTTTGACCCACTTCGTGACATGGTCTTTGGTGATGATGCGGTATTCTACGTCAAGAGGGGACTTATTCGTACGGTGCTCTTCGATCTCCTCCCACACGCGGTCTCTGTCATCAGGATGAAGGACGTCTCTAAAAAGTTTGGGCAGTTCTGCGAAATCTTCCCCGGAATAACCGGTAAGCTCTTCTATTCTACCCGAAATAAAGAGGTTTGTGGAAGACTCATCAGGGAGGGCCGAATACACGACTACGGGAATATTTTCACTTACAAGCCGATATTTTTCCTCAGTCTCCCTGCGTGCTTCTTCCATCCGCTTTTGGCCCGTTATATCAGTCATCACGCCTCGCAGACCGGCCAGCCGATTGCCCTCGAAGACCGGTCGGCTGGAAGATCGGACCCAGCGGGCATCACCAGACGCTGCGATCAACCGATATTCACTTGGCTCCATATGGCCCAAAATCACCTTCTGAAACTGCTTTGTTATGCGCGGCAAGTCTTCTGGATACAGGAAGTCGGTAAAAGAGTGGCCGATGATCTCAGACGGCTTATATCCCATGAGCGATTCGATCACAGGGCTGATATAGGTCACCACGCCCTTCTCGTCGGTGGAGAAAATCACGTCGTTTAGGTTTTCCACTAGCTCCCGGTATTGAAGCTCACTGATGCGCAGTGCCTCCTCCGCACGCCTTCGATCTCTTACTTCCTTTTCCAGCTGCTTGTTCGCTGTGGCCAGCTTGGCGGTGCGTTCCTCTACTCGATGTTCAAGCTCCTGGTGAGATCTTTCGAGGGCCCCCTGTGCTTGACGGCGTTGTGCAATTTCATGTGTAAGCTCTTCATTAAGTCCCTCTACACGGTCTTTCTCGGCAGCCAAACGCTCAATCAGGCCGGTGTTCTCAAAGCCCAGCTTCAGGGAGGACACAGTCACGGTATGCATGCGCCGTGACGTACCGATCATCAAGATCGTGAAAAGCAGTATCATAAGACCCATGGCAAAATGAACATTGGTGCCCTGGACAAAGAATTGTACACAAATGGGAAGCATGGCCGGGAGGGCAAAAGCGAAAAAGACCCTCTTTATGACGGAGAACACCCCCACTGCGCCTGCTACCATCCCTCCCAGCACAAAGGCAATGAATGCCTGGTGTGCCACAGAGGCAACGGGGAACAGAAAAACGCCTGCCGACCCCCAGATGATGCCACTAAAAGCCGCTCCCATGGTGAACCAATGCCCCCATCTTGCCGGATCAAGATGGGCTCCAGACGCGTTCCGGTATCTATGTACAGAGACGTATCGCGTTAGGGTGAGTAAGAAGAGGCAAGCAAACCATATGACTAACAGGGTGGGAGGCGTGACCCCCCAAAGGACTAAGGTCAATATGATTGAATTGACCAATGTGGCAACAATGCCTGTTGGTGCGTTTTCGTAAAGCAAGTCGACTTCCGCAGCAAACAGTTGCTGTTCTATATCTGTGGCCTGTGAAGATTCATCATTCACTTGCGTTGTGCCCTTGTCTTTGTCTTTCATCGTCTGCTCCAGCACACTTGAACGCGTGTCATGCAATTGAGATGGCTTTTCAAGAGCCCAGATCTTAGAGGTGCCCTGCATCATTGGTCACTGCTGCGTAGGACGAGCCCCGCTCATTTCTCGGCTTGGCCTCTGACAGCCTTGAAAACGGTGGTGCCTTGAATTCGGTACTTGGCCCTTCCACACTGTCAAAGTGAGAGGAGTTGCCTGCCATTAGCCATTAGCAGACCACTGGGCCCAATAAAAGCATGACACCTGCGGCTGGCAGAATAATTACAAAAATCTATAAGTTAGGAAGAATTTCTTCCTCCCAGACCATTATTTCGTCTGTCATCTGGAGATGGCCTGTAGTATTCAAATAGAATATACGCAAGAAACGTACCAAAATATGTTCCTGTACTTTCAGGTGCTTATGCGTCATGACGTGTCAATTTTCTGATAGGACCTCAGAGATACCAGGTATTTGTTGGGAGCCATTTGTGGATGGTAACTATCTCAACCACCCTGGCGAGGATTTCCTTTTGGGGGATCTGTTGCCTTATCAACAGGTTATGTGGTTGTGGAAACAGAATATGGAGAAGAGGTTCAAGGCTGGAAAAGATGCAACAGCGGGTCGGTGAGGATCAACAGGTTCAACTGAAATGGACCATTAGCCCAGTGCGGAGGCGTATTCCGGCTTCCAGAGAACCGTTAAGATGGGAAGAAGTAGGAGAGAACCAACAGGTCTTTTCCACCTGGAGGGGGTATAGCTCAACGAGGCGCGCTTTGTCAACAAGAGGGCTCTTGCCGGCAAAGGTATGCATGGGGTTGTCTAGGGGCTGCACCGAATACAATCAGTCTTCCTCTTTTCTTTGCCATCCAGTACCTGCCGAACCATTTCCGCCAACTCCTGGGTTACAATCGGCTTCATGGCAAATGCTCTGATGCCTATTCCCTTTGCCTTCTCCTCTGAAATTTGGGTGCTGAAGCCGGTGCAAAGGATGACTGGAATGTCCGGTCTGACTTTTTTCATCTCCCTTACGAGCTCATCGCCGGCCATGTGCGGCATGGTCATGTCTGTAATGGCCAGGTCAAATGCCTGTGGCTTGGCCTTGAACAGTTCCAGCGCCTCTGTGCTGCTTGTCCTCGTTGTTACCTCATATCCCAGGCGCATGAGTCTCTTCCTGCCCAGGTCTGCCAGAGTGGGCTCATCATCCACAAAAAGGATCCGCTCCGTCCCGGTGGGAAAGGGTTCTTGTGACTCTTCTTGGGCTCTGGCCCTGCCCTCTATGGCAGGGAGATACACGTTGAATGTGGTGCCGTTTCCGGGTTCACTGTAGACTTTGATGGTCCCGTCACAACTTTTAACAATGCCGTGCACTAGAGAAAGGCCCATACCGGTGCCTTCTCCTTTTTGCTTTGTGGTAAAATAGGGCTCGAACATTCGCTCCACAGTCTCCAGGGCCATGCCAAGGCCCGTGTCGCTCACGGTGAGTCTCAAGTACTGCCCGGGTGTGATGTCCGGATGCTCGGGGATAGAATCAGAATCAATTCTCACCTGCTTGAGATTTACTTCCAGGATACCTCCATCTTCTCGCATGGCATGGGCTGCATTGGTGCAAAGATTCATGACAATTTGATGGATCTGAACAGGATCAGCAAGGACATTGTCCAGATCGCTTTCAACATTTCTTCGAATATCTATGGTAGTGGGTATAGACGACCGGAGCAACTGTAGGACTTCCTTGACAAGAGGGGTAATCTGAATGGGTTTCCGCTTCTCATCGCTCTGCCGGCTAAAGGTCAGGATATGTCTAACCAGATCTGCGGCCCGTCCTCCGGCCCGAAGGATCTCTCGCAGGTTGGCAGCCAGTGTTGATCCCTTCTCGGCATCGTCCAGGGAGAGCTCAGCATAACCCACTATAGATGCCAGGATGTTGTTAAAGTCATGGGCTATGCCTCCGGCAAGGGTCCCGATGGCCTCCATCTTCTGGGCCTGGCGCAGTTCCTTCTCAAGCCTGTATTTTTCTTCTTCTGCTCGTTTCTTCCCCGTTATGTCTTCCACCAGTTCGATGGCACTAACCACTCTACTGTTTTCGTCCTTGATTGGCGTTGAAACGATCCTGTAGTGCTTAATGCCCCGGCCCGTCGGCGTTGAGGTGACGGCCTCGTGGCGCTGTCCATCGGCAAGGGTCTTATAGGTGGGACAGTAGTCACAGATCTGATCTCTTGGCGGGTCATTGAAGGCTCGGTAGCAGATTGGCATTCCCGATTCATCTGCTGATGGGAACCATTCCTTCATCTGCCTGTTAAGGGCCAGAATCTTCATGTCGGGACTGATGAGGGACACCCCGATCCCCACATTATCTATGACACTCCTGTACCGCTCTTCACTTTCCCGCAGCGCTCTTTCTGCCTTCTTGGTCTCGGTGAGGTCCGTTACGGAGAACACGAGGCCGGCAGACAGGTCAGCAGGATCCACTGCCGATGAATTCAAAAATACATCAATCAAACTGCCGTCCTTGCGCCTCAGGCGCGTCTCTATGCTTCCTGATCCCGATCTCCGAATCTGCTCATACTTGACCCTTCCAACCCGTTCAAACTCCTCGTCACTTTCATAAAGCATCCTGGCGCTTTTTCCCATCAACTCGTCGCCCGAATACCCCGTCATGTGGTGGAACTTTTCGTTCGTCCAGCCTAACACACGGTCGCATACCCACCCAATGCCTGTGGGCACCGCGCTCAGCATGGTCTGGAGCGTCGATTCACTCTTCCGCAAGGCCCTGGTGATCTGATTCCGCTCAGTTGCGTCTCTTGCGACTGCCCGTGCCCCAGCGACTTCCCCCTTTTTCAGCAACGGGACAGCGTTCACCTCCACCTCGACTTTCTTGCCCTCTTTTGTGAAAAGGGCTGTTTGATATGCCCTGATCTCCCCTCCCTTGAGCACGCTATCCAAGGCTTTTCTGGTTGTCGATTGATCCGCTGGATGGACCACTTCCAAAAGAGGTTTTCCAAAATACTCTTCTTTTGTATAGCCCATGGTTTTTAGCTCACTGGGGTTTGCATCAATTATCCTCCCCTTGGCGTCTACGATATGAATCATGTCCAGGGCTTCATTGAAGAGGCTGCGATATTTTTCTTCACTCTCCCGCAGCTTAGCTTCTGTCTCCTCACGTTCCCTTTTCAGTTTGATGCTATCCAGTGCAAAAGCAATATCCCGAGCCACTTCTCTGAAAACCTGTTGCTCTTCTGTGTCTGAAACGAATATGGAAGGAATGGAGGCGCAAAGCAGGCCATAGGTATGCCCTCCGTACGCTATGGGGGCGGCTATTCCGGCCCTGCCTGAGTAAGCATGGGATAGGGGGCAGTCGGGACAGGTGGAAACCGGGTCTCCAGTCACCACAACTTCAGCCCGCTCCATGGCTGTGCGGCACACACCGCTCAACTCGCCGAGTCGGAGTTCCTCCACCTTGGGCAAAAACACCTTGCCCAAACCGCTTTCGGCGCTTGCAATAAGCTGTGACGACTGGTCAAACAAGGCAATCAAGCAATTCCAGTAGCCTTTTGTCTCAACAAAGATGTCACAGGCCTTCTGGATCAGGTCTTGAGGTTCTGTCTCCCGAACAATGAGTTGATTGATATTTCGGACGGCCGAAAGGACGGTGCTGAGGTGGCCGAGCTTTCTGAGGGTCTCCTCTGTCTGAGCGGATTTGTGCCGGAGTTGGACAAGCTCGCGCTGAAGAGCTTCGTCTGTTGGACTTGCCTTGGCTGAAGACATACCCTGCTCCTGGGAACATGTTCCGTGTTTTCGGGGCCTGGAGTGAAGTTGGGCAGCCTTCCGGTTCAGCCACCGGATCCGGCATTGGAAGACATGAGGCCACCCCCACTAGAGAAAGAGTAGCTGGTCAAGACACATCACCCCATTAAATGATGACAAAAAACCGTGACAAGTGTAAAGGGGAAACTTTGGGTAGCAAAAAGGTAGGGCTAGGCTACCTATGCCTCTGCGGACAGAGACTGAAGGTAGGACCTGAGGTTGATCTTCTTCTTGGCCAGGCCAAGCCTTTTTCTGATGTTTTTCCTGTGGAATAGAATGGCATCGGGTGACACATTCAACAACGATGCAATCTCCTTGCTGGTTTTTCCGTGTTTTACCATATCTGCTACCCGGAGCTCTGTGGGCGTAAGGTTCAGAGTTCTCTCAGATAATTTGCTTGCGAAGGGCGACAGGAGATGCTCCAGGTTTGATTTGATGATATTCACACATGTTTTGTTGTGCGCCTTTTTCACGTCGCTATCCAGACTATCCAAATACGGGAAGACTGTCTTCTGGACATTCGTCACAAGCCTCTCTGCCAGTTCGTCCTTCTCTTTCTCGCGAAGCTCCAAAAGAACCTTCATGGCTGAGTTTACCTCTTCGAGGTGCTGAGCCTGCTCCCTCAACTCCTGCTCTGCCTGCTTCTGCTTGGTGATGTCACGGCTTACGGCCACCCGCACATCACGTCCGCTATATTTCATATGCCTCACCTGTATTTCAACAGGGAACCTTGTTGAGTCTTTCCTCAGCCCTACTACCTCATAGGGCCCTTCGAATCCTGAGGCAATGTGGCCCCTCACCATATCACGATGTTCTGGAGCGATAAGTCCAAGCGCATCTATTTCCGGCAATTCAGAGGGCTCGTATCCATGCATCTCAGCAAACCTTGTGTTCGCGGCGACGATTGTACCTTCATCATGAATCAGCACTCCCTCAAAACTTGCTTCTGAAAGGGTGCTATAGCGTTCCTCACTTTCCAGCAACTCCCTCTCCACCCGCTTGCGCTCGGTAATGTCCTCGGTGACTTCCAGCGCATGCGTAATCTCCCCTCGCTCATTCTGTATGGGACAGCCCCTAACGCGCCACGCTCTCCCATCTGGGGTTGTCTTCTCAATGCTTTGCGGCTTGCCCGTCTTGACAGCTTTTGCCACGGCACAGTCCCGACAGACTTCGGAGTCTTCCGCCCAAAGCTCATAGCAGAGCCTCCCAATCAACTTTTCTCGAGGCATGCCAAGGGATTTGCCGGCGGCCTGGTTTGCCCAGATGATACGGTTCTCAAGATCCTGGAACACCACGAGGTCTTCTTGATGATCAAGAATCATCCTTTGCTCCAGTTCGGCGTTTCTCAGGGCCTCCTCTGACTGCTTCCGCTCGGTAATATCCTTTGCAAAAACCGAGATTCCATCCGCGGTGGGATAGGCGTTGATCTCGAAAAAGTAGTGTTTGCCATCGAGTCGGTACTCAGTCTCAAAACTTTTCGGCTGCTTTTTCTTCAATACATCCTGGTACACCGCAGCAGCCTTTCTCATTTCTTCCGTGTCCGGGAAAACCTCGAAGATGGATTTTCCAATAGCATCCTCAGCTTTAATGCCTGTTACGTTCTCCGATGCCTTATTCCAGTATATATACTTCAGATCAGTATCCATAGCAAAGAAGACATCCGTAATACTGTCAGCAAGCTCCCTATATTTCCTCTCTTTCTCTTTCAGATCGCGATAGATTGACAGACTGGTCAGGCCGTCGGTCAAACGCCGGCCAATCTCCTCAAGAAGCCGCATATCTCTCTGCTGCCAGAAGCGAGAGCGCGAACACTGATGGATGACAAACAACCAAGGCCTGTCATCCTTGGGATAGATGGCCATACCGAGTTGCGTCTGGATCTGAGACCGTTCCCTAAGGCCATCCGGCATCTGAATCTCGTGCTCCTGCCCCAAAGGTACCGGTCCGTCCGAGGAGCGCCATAGCCGGTGGCAGAAGGCCACCTCGTCGTCCATGGGCACTTGGAGTCCCAGTGCCAACACACCGTCATAGGGCGGACGGAAACGCTCCATCGGCGCGGTCCAAGACTGCGCCTCGGGATCGCAGGGGTAAACGAGCGCGGCCCGGTCGCAATCGAAGATAGAAAGCACCTCATCGAGGACATCACTCATCATCTGCTCAAGATCTTCCTTCCTCTGTATCGCTCGATTAACTCGATCCATGCTCTCAAGAAAATGTAGATTGGCTATCCGCTCCTCCTGAACCTGCTTGCGTTCGGTGATGTCTTCGGCAACTTCCAAGGCGTGCGTAATCTCCCCTCGCTCATTCCGAATAGGGCAGCCCCTAACACGCCAGGCTCTCCCATCCGGGATTGTCTTTTCAATGCTTTGCGGCTTGCCCGTTCTGATAGCTTCTGCCACAGCACAGTCCGGACAGACTTCCGAGGCTTCTGCCCAAAACTCATAACAGAATCTTCCAATCAACGCCTCTCGGGGCCCCCCAACGGATTTGCCGGCAGCCGCGTTTGCCCAGAGGATACGATTTTCAAGATCCTGTAACAGCACGAAGTCTTCCTGGTGATCAAGAATTGTCCTTAGCTCCAGTTCAGAGTTTCTCAGCGCCTCCTCTGTCTTCTTCCGTTCTTTTATCTCTTGTTTTAGCCTTTCATTTGCTGTTATCAGGTCGTGTGTCCGTTCCTGTACACGGATCTCCAACTGATTGTGGGCTTCCCTCACCTCATCTTCCAAGCGCTTGCGCTCTGTGATATCGCGACACACGTACAGGGTCGTGCGTCCTTTGATGGAGACTCTCTTGACGTTCACAAGCAACGAATGGATCGTTCCTGCTTTGTCAGTAATGTCGCACGGTATGTTTGCGAGTTCATTTGAAGTCTTCAGTTTCCTACGAATCGAGGATTGCTCTCCCAGTAATTCGTCTATGGCGACCATCTCTCGCACCTCGTCCGAAGAGTAGCCGAAGATGACGTCCACATTTGGACAAATATAGACTAAGGTGCCCGCGTCATCAGTCAAGAACACGGCATCAGACATGTTTTGGAGCACCATGGAGTAGAAAAGCTCTGTTTGCTGCAAATGCCTCTCTATCCCACCATGCTGACTGGTAACGTCTTCAAGCTCACTGCCCCCTTGCTCCAATTCCTCATAGGTAGGTTTTTTGGCCATGCGCCTGTCCTCCCGGTTTTCAGCTAGTTTCTATCGATAAATGGCCCTTTTCCGCAATCTCGGCGTTAATCTGCGGAATCGCTTGTGCGATCCGCCCCGGCGGACCTCCGCGCAATCCCTTGATTCTCTTGACCTTGCGAATCCGCCTATGGCGGACTCAATTGGAGACTTACGCCAGTGTCCATGGTTTAAAAAAAAGTCGTGGATGGAGACCATCTAGCGTCCATCCATAAAAGGCTCTTTTTTCGATGAGCGGCGTTGTCCGCGGGTTCTCGGCTGCGACGTACCGCATGTACGCCTCGCCGCAAACCCTTGTGCCGCCTTGCTCATCAAAAAAACCGCTCATTTCTGAATTGGACACTTACGCTCGTTCCCATCAATCCAAGAGTGATTCGTGGATGGAGACCAGCTAACAAAAAAGGCCCATACGCACTGTTACTAGTGATACCGCGTATGAGCCTTTGGCAGTCTTATGATGTAACCCTCCCGGGGCTTGGTTATGCTTCAAGTTGTCATATGGTCATCACATGAGCTTATACCATGATTCGCTATAAACTTCCAATCTGCAACATTGGGTCAGTGAAATCGAAAGACATTCCGGTTGGCGGGTCGCATAAGATTGACCACTCTGCGAGGAGGAAGGAATATGTCCCCAAAAAAGGAAGTTGTCCGAAAATATGGGATCTTATGGAGGAACCACAGGATTCAGGTGGGTCTCACATGTAAGACGAAGAAGGGGGACGTTCCTTGCCCGTGGGCACCGAGTGCCGAGCAACCAGCCCCCACCTACTCGTCAGGATGGCCATGTCTGTAGTCCGTTAAATGAAGGTATCAGAGAGCATTGCCGGACGGGCTCCGATGGACAAAAAGGCACAACTGAGATTGCTAAATGACCACTGGCCTATTTGAGCACTTCCTCGATTCCCGACAGCAGCTCTTCTTTCTCAACAGGCTTGGCAAAGGTCCGGACAGCACCAAACTTCTTTGCCAAATCTAGATAAGACTTTGCATCGATGCGGCCGCCTCCGGACACGGCAATGATTTTGGATTCTGGAAAATCTCGACGAAGCTCTGTGATGGTCTGCAATCCTTCCTTTTCCGGCATAATGAGGTCTGTTATGACAAGGTCGGCAGGTCGTTCCCGGTTGAGTCTAATCCCGTCCTCACCGTCAGAGGCAGCAGCCACCTCGTAGCCAGCATGTTCCAACATCTGGCGGAGCATGCGGCGGAATTGGTCATCGTCATCAATTATCAGAATAAGCGCCACAGATCATGTCTCCTTTTCAACTTGTTGATCCAACACCTTTCGAATCGTCGTTGCCATATCACTCTTTAGAAAAGGCTTCAAGAGAAACCCGCGAATCCCAAGGGTCTTTGCCTTGTCTTCTGAAATCCTGGCACTAAATCCGGTGCACAGTATAATGGGAATATCCGGACGGATCTTCATCATCTCTCCGGCCAGCTTATCTCCTGTCATAGTCGGCATCGTCATATCTGTAATCACCAAATCGAACTGGTCTGGTTGCCTAGAAAATACCTCCAGGGCTTCCAGACTGCCGGTGTGGGTGACAACGTGATACCCTAACCCTTCTAATATCTGTTTTCCCAGGTGGACCAAGGGTGGTTCGTCGTCAACGAAAAGGATGCGCTCTGTTCCAGTGGGAGGCCTCTCTTCCACATGTGCCTCAGGTTTTGCCTCCTTTTCAATAACGGGAAGATATATGTGGAAAGCGGAGCCCTTTCCTGGCTCGCTGTAAACCGTCATCGCGCCGCCATGGGCCTTCACAATGCCATGAACCACAGAAAGTCCCATGCCAGTGCCTTCGCCTTTTTCCTTGGTGGTAAAATAGGGATCAAATATCCGCGCCACAGTTGAAGCATCCATGCCATGCCCTGTATCGGCCACGGTCAATTCGAGATGGGGACCCGGAACGATATCAGGGTTTCTGGCCGCAAAGTCCGCATCGAGATCCACGTCAACCAGGTTCACCTCCAGGACGCCACCCTTTTTCTCCATGGCATGGCCCGCATTGACGCAAAGGTTCATCAGGACCTGGTGAGCCTGTGTTGGGTCAGCCAGCAGCGCTGAATCACTTTGTAGGTCTTGGCGTATCTCAATGGTTGTTGGAAGTGACGCCCTGAGTAGCTTCAGCGCTTCCTTTACCACGAGTTTGAGTTGAACAGGTCTCAATTCCTGTTCTGTTTCACGGCTGAAGGTGAGAATCTGCTGCACCAGGTCTTTCGCACGATTTACTCCTACCAAAACTTCCCGTAGATTACTGTGTAGCAAGGACCCTCTCGAAGCCTCTTCCAGGGACATCTCTGTGTAGCCCATGATGGAAGCAAGGATGTTGTTAAAATCGTGGGCAATGCCTCCGGCCAGGGTCCCAATGGCTTCCATCTTCTGAGCCTGGCGGAGTCGGACTTCAAGTTTCTTTCTCTCTCCCTCAACTTCCTTGTGCTCGGTGATGTCGAGATGCGTCCCCGTCATTCGTATTGGTTTTCCCTTCGAGTCACGTTCAAAGACCTTCCCGCGCGAAAGAACCCATTTCCAATTGCCGGACTTGTCACGCAACCGAAACTCTGCACTATAATCAGATTCCTGATTCTGAAAATGCCTGTTTAGTGCCTCCTCTACTCTGTGCCTATCATCAGGATGAAGCAGACTCTGCCAGGTGCTGACATCCGCGTTCAACTCTTCCAGCCTGTATCCCAGCATCCCGGCCCAACGTTCGTCGTACACAGTGTCGCCGGTCTGAATATTCCTGTCCCAGACACCCAGATCCGCTCCTTTTATTGCAAGGTCAAACCGTTCCTGGCTTTCCCGAAGGGCCATTTCCGCCCTCTTGCGCTCGGTGATGTCCTGTCCATAGAAGTTGACGTAGCCCTCCTCCACGACCGGTGCCAGCGACAGAACAACCACGCGGTCGTCATGCTCAACTTCAGCATTCAGGCTTAATCCGGTATTGAAAGCATCCAGAGTCAACTTACACCACTCGTCGGGCAGACGTTTTCCCTCCCGACAGCCCCATGCCTCCAACAGAGAGAGGCTGGCCTCATTGGCGTAAAGGATGGTGCAGTCCTTTGCGACCCTCAGTATGGGATTTGGGTTTTCGCCAGGGAATTTTGCCAGGGCCTTCACTTTTTCCTCAGCCATCTTTCTTCCTGACTCAGCGCGCAGGGCGCCGATGCCATGGGCTATGTCGTCGGCCAATTCGCTCAGCAGTTTGACTTCCTCTGCGTCAAAGTTATCAGGTTGGGTTGCATAGACACTCAGGGCCCCGAAGGCACGCCCCTTATTTACCAGGGGAAGGGCTATGGAGGACTGGTAGCCGTACCTCAAGGCCTCGTCCTTCCAGGAAGCACAATCCGGGTCATTGAGAATATTTCCGAAAACGGCAGGCTTGCCCGTTCGGATGGCCACGCCCGTGGGCCTCTGACCCCCTTCGGTCTCCTGCCAAGTGATATTGAGGTCATCAAGGTAATCTCCGCTAGGCCCTGCGTGGGCTACTGGTCGGACCGTTTTCTCCTCGTCATTTTCGGCAAAGCCTACCCAGGCAAAGCGGTAGCCCCCAGCCTCCACGATAATTCGACAGAGATCCGTGAGAAGTTTGGACTCCTCTTTTGCGTGTATCATTGTCTGGTTGCATTGGCTGAGCATCTTGAAACACCGCGCTGTTTTAAGAAGCCGTGCCTCTGCCTCCTCACGTCGGCCGAGCTCTCTTTGCAGTTGCAGCATTTTGTCTTCGAGCTTCTTGACCAACCGTTCACTGTAGGTCTTCAAGTATACTGCTTCTTCCCCAACCGGTTCCTGGGGCGCCTTTAATCGGCCCTCCTCGTGTTGGGTTATCACCCCGCCCAGGATTTCCATGAACCTCTCTGGGTCTACTGGCTTCACAATGAATTTTTCCGCCCCCAGACTCAGGCCAAACTCCCCGTCTTTAGGATCTGTATAGGTGGCCGTGTAGAAGACAAAGGGGATCTCTTTCAATTGATGGTCCTTTTTCCACTCACGGCACAGGGTGTAGCCGTCCATCACCGGCATGAGGATATCCGAGATAATCATGTCTGGCGGGCCCTGGCGGGCCTTCTCCAGGGCTTCGGCACCATTGGTAGCCAATACTACATGGTGTCCGTGGCCCTCCAAGAGGACCTGTAACATGTACAGGTTCTCCTCCTTATCATCAACAATCAGCAACTTTCTCATGGCTCACCTCATTGGCCCGCAGATCCGGCGGGCAGGTATTTCTCAATTTCGGCAACGAAAGTCTCTGGATTAATCGGCTTTTCAATGTACCCCGTGCACCCGGCCTCCATGATACGTTCACGGTCCCCAACCATGGCGTAAGACGTCACAGCCACAACCGGGACGTCTTGAAGGGTATCATTTGCCCGTATCTCCTGGGCCACAGTGTATCCGTTCATTTCCGGCAATTGGATATCAAGTAAGATAAGGGAAGGCTTCTCTTTTTCCGCCACCGCCAGCCCTTCGCGGCCATTCCACGCCTGCACCACCTCGTAGCCACTGTTCTCCAGCAGAAAAGTGGTGAGGTACATGTTCTGCTCATTGTCTTCGATGACGAGGATTCTTTTCATCTCATTAGATATTCCCCGGGTTGGGATTGATGATTGTTGATTGATGATTGTTGATTTACAGAAGCTAACAGCGTTTCTTCAGTCATCGTTCGACCGGCCTTTGTTGCGCGACTTCCTTCTCTGTGCGGTCTTTCTAGTCGTTATAAAAATAGAAGACAATTCGTGCGCTTCGTTCAAGAGGGGTAATATTCGCTTTCTCGACATTAGCTTCTCAGCAAGAACAAATTCCAACCAGAACTCGGATTCATCTGCCTCTTCAATCACAATGCTGATTTTAGCTATGAAGGCAGCTTTCGTCTGCGCCAAAAGCGTTGCCCGATAATTCGCGGCCACGGACGTTGAACATCGGATTAGTTGCCTTTTGATATGCCTTCCCAATACTGAATCAGGAAGGGCCACCGCAAGCTTCACGCATCTGTGGGCAAATTCCTTTGTCCTTTTCTTCAATTCATCTGGTTTCATCTTCCCAATCATCAATAGTCAATCGACAATCATCAAACCAAAGGCAGCCTAAACGCAAAAGTACTCCCCTTCCCCGGGCCGTCGCTCTCTGCCCAGATCTGACCGCCCAGCATCTCTACGAGCTTCTTGCATATGGACAACCCTAAGCCGGTTCCTTCGTAACGACGGGCCAAGCCTGTTTCAGTCTGGTAAAATGCCTTAAACAGCTTCTCCATTTCGTGTGCCGCAATACCAATCCCTGTGTCCTTCACCCGCGTGACCATGGAGCCATCTGCAACCCGACACTGCACTTTTACTTCTCCTTTTTCCGTGAACTTGATGGCATTATTGACCAAGTTGATAAGGATCTGTTCCACCCGGCGACCGTCGCTCAGGAGCTCACCTACATCGGGTGCCACATCCATGATCACGGCCAGGCCTTTCTTTTCAGCCATGGGCGCTATGGTCCGGGAGACCTTGTCAATGACATCAGGCATACTAAAAGGTTCGCTGGATACTTCCAACTGCCCGGCTTCTATCTTAGAGATATCTAATATATCGTTAATGAGACTAAGGAGATTATTGGCACTGTCTCGGACGATGCCCAGTTGTTTCGTCTGTTCCGGGTTCAAAGGCCCTGGCAGACCCTGGAGCAAAATGCCGCTGAACCCAATGATCGAATTGAGAGGTGTACGCAACTCATGTGACATGCTGGCGAGAAAGGCGGATTTGAGCCGGTCGGCTTCTTGGGCCTTTGCCATGGCACGTTCCAGTTCCGTCGTGCGTTCACTAACCAACCCCTCAAGATGATCGCGGTGTCTCCTTAACTCCTCCTCCGCTTGCTTGCGCTCTGTCACATCGCGGATGACGCTGATTACCTGGCGTCCGTCTATCGTCTCCAGGGGACTCAGGCTAATATCTACAGGAAATTCAGTCCCGTCCTTTCGTCTGCCGGCCAGTTCAAGGCCCGTCCCCATGGGCCGCGCGTAAGGGTCGGAAAAGTACCTGGCACGATGTTTTGCGTGGACCTGTTGAAACCGCTCAGGGAGAAGAATATCGTGAGGTTGGCCTCTCAGTTCCTCCACGTCATAGCCGAAGACTTCCTCTACCTGTCTGTTGACGAGACGAATCCGGCCATTACTGTCTACAATCACGATAGCGTCAGGCGCAGAGTCAACTAATTCGCGGAACCTTGTCTCACTCTCGCGCAAAGCCTGATCTGCCCGCCAGCGTTCTGTCACGTCACGGATGATGACGAGATCTGCCGGCCTTTCCTCGTATGTGATCAGAGTGCCGTTTATCTCAGTGTGTATTTTCCTGCCATCTTTATGCCTAAGCGTCCTTTCGTATAGTGTCGGAACCTTGTCGCCTTTCAGGCGCCTGTTGTAATATTCCAGCGCCTCATCAAGTTCATCTGGATGAATGTAGTCGGTAAAGGGTGCATCAATGACCTGTTCAAGGGAATAGCCTGTCATTTCCATGGCACGGGTATTAACATATTTGACGATTCCATCCTGAATGATGGCAACACCGTCACTGGCCCGCTCAACGACACTCCGGTATTTCTCTTCACTCAACGGTAAGGCCTCCTGGGAGCGCTTGCGCTTTGCAATCTCCTTGCTAAGTTCCCGATTAGTCGCTTCAAGGTCCGCTGTAGGCTTTTGTACCGGTGTTTCTAATGAGGCTGTATCTCGGACCCTTTCTTCTGCCTGCCTTCATACTTCTATTTCACGTGTCAGAAGAGACAATGGTCCTACCAAAACGCGTCTCAGACACAACCATCATAGTCTTTGGTGTCTGCATATTGCTCTGAATTGGAAACTTAGCCTAAGGGCCATCGTTCAAAAAGGTTCGGTGGATGCACACTAGCTAAGGACGGGGCCTGTCTTGCCTTTCAGCTTGCGCCTGTCAACCAGTTTGGCGAGTGGAGGCGGGGCAGTGTAAGTCACCATCCGCACTAAGCACACAACGAGTAAGGGGTGACAAGGAACCAGCAACCAGAAACCGCCTATTCATCCAGCACTCTCCGGATGGTCTTGGCCACGTCGGTCTTGAGGAAGGGTTTCATGAGGAAAGCGCGAATACCCATGACCTTTGCTCTTTCCTCTGTGATCGTCGAGCTGAATCCAGTGCACAATATGACGGGGATATCCGGACGGATCTTCATCATCTCCTCCGCCAGGGTATCTCCTGTCATCGTCGGCATCGTCATGTCGGTAATCACCAAA
>Ga0272444_10002181_pt1 | contig 18249 bp, 17 predicted proteins | sample SSMForm13_FD_201033 | JGI IMG/M metagenome (GOLD analysis project Ga0272444, IMG submission 201033) | Marine sediment archaeal communities from Little Sippewissett salt marsh, Falmouth, MA, United States - SSM-Form-13 | ecosystem: Environmental > Aquatic > Marine > Wetlands > Sediment ... | reverse complement strand
CTATATTTCCTGCTGTTGCACAATCCACCCTTCCCCTGGCTCGTCTATGCAGGATGGGTCGTCCTCGGCGTGGGACTTGTGTTCATTGCTCTCGCCATCATGACCCTGCGCCGCAAGGGCCAGCCAAAAGCGGAAGATGATTTCACGCGCACGACAAGCGTTGTGGATACCGGTATCTACGCCGTCGTTCGCCATCCCCTCTATCTGGGTTGGCTGCTCATGTACGCCGCGGTCGTCCTTTTCAGCCAGCACTGGTTGATTGTCATCATGGGCGCGTTGGGCATCGTGTGCATGGTCCTGATCTCCCGAGACGAAGATCAGCACTTGGTGAAAAAGTTTGGCGACCGCTACCGGGCATATATCGAGTCCGTGCCGGCAATGAATATCTTGGTGGGCCTTTTCCGGTTACTGCGCTAGCTAGCGGTTTGGAGCAAAGTCAGTAGCCCGCATCGCCGCGAAACTGGTTTCAGCATATTCCAGGAAATCAAACCCTTCGATGCTCTGAACCAGACCCCGTTGTTCCAACCCGTACTGCAGCAGCCCCCACATCGCGCAGAAGAACATGAGCATGTACCGCATCCCGGCCAACCGCGCCCAATGCTCTGCCCGTACTTGCCCAAAGTAACACGCCATTACGTACTCCTGCAGCGCTTGCGGCAAGGTGTCCGCCGAGTCGTAGGCGTAGAATAACGTGGCCAGATCGAAATAGAGGTCCCCAACGCCGGAAAACTCCCAATCGATGAATCGTACCTGGCCGTCATCGATCACGTTCACACTAAAGAGATCGTTGTGGCAAAATCGCTGCCAGGGCGATGGGTCGCGCGCCTGGTCACGCGCAATCCCCTCCATGTTGCGCACCAGTTCATCAAAATCGGGGGGAAAGGGCACCCCCATCTCTTGTGCTTGCCGGGCGTACGCTTCCACCCGCCGGAACGGGGAAAAAGTGGCCTCCACCGGAGGCAGCGCGTGGAGCCGCTTCACAGCCTCTACGAGACGCCGTAGGTTCTCCCGCTGGCGATATTCCGCCAATGTCCAGTGGCCACCGTCGATGTAGCGCGTCACCAGGTGTCCTTCCGGGAGCATCACGTGTACAACCTGGGGGGCAAGGCCGGCCTGCGATGCAGCCAAGAGGGCCTGGACCTCTAATTCCCGGTCGATGCCGAGCCGCTCCGCATTCGGGCCGCTCACCCGAACGACAAAGCGCTCACCATCTACGGTCACTGCATAGTTGGTATTGGTCAATCCCGCCAGCCGCTCGAGCTGCAAATCCTGGGCCTCCGCCCAGCTTGGAATTTGGCGAATAATCTCGGCGATCTCGGAAGGCACCGCTTCCTGCGTCGACACACTGATCCTCCTATATCTTGACGGCTAGAAAGCCCCTATTTGTAGACATCTTATCACAACGGGCAGGGCGGAGCAAGCACACTCTTTGGCAAAAGGTACAATGTCTCCACCACAAGCACTGGCTGAACTGGCCCTCGCCGCAGCGGCCTAACCCGTGCCCAGCGCCGTTCCCAGAAACCAAAGGCCGGCCCTGTCCCGATCATAGCCCCTTGGAGACATACAACTCCTTCCGGCTTGTGATATAATCATGCTGGACGAACATGATGCATCAAAGGAGGGCTGATCATGACGGACGATCTCTTGTACGAGGAACGGCTTTCTTCGAACCGGACCACGCTGCTCTTCCTGGTTCTGATGGCGCTGTTTGCCTTACTGATGGGCTGGCGCGTGCTGGCCGTCCGCTTTGATGCGCTGGCCGTTGTCTTCCTTGGCCTGGCCGGTTTTTTTCTTTTCTACGTGGTGAATTATCGGACCCTCGTGATTCGCCTCGACGCAGAGTCGTTGGCCCTCAACTTTGGCCTCTTCACGTGGAAAGTGCCCGGGGACAATATCGTGGATTGCCGTCTCGATTCGATACCGCTGTTCATGCGGATGGGCGGCGCCGGGATACACTTTATGATGATTCGCAAGCGCTACCGCGCCTCGTTTAATTTCCTGCAATATCCCCGGGTTGTGATCGCGCTCAGAAAAAAGGCCGGGCCAGTCCAGGACATCTCCTTTTCGACACGCCGGCCAGATGAGGTCATACACTTGATTGAAGCTATGCGCAAGCCCAAAAGTCGAGTCACCGATATGGAGAGCTGAATGAAACCCTATGCACTGCTCACTGAGCGCGGACAGGCGCGCCGTCTTCGCGCGTTGGCGATGAACGCACTCACGCACTATGACCTGGACGTCGTGCGCCTGCGCCTGGTCACCAATAGCATGAACGGCATCTTCCGAGCAGACACACGCACGGGGGAGAGATGGATCTTGCGCGTCACCCTGCCGGAAGGCGGCCACAGCCTAGACCACGTGGCCGCAGAGATGGACTGGCTGGCGGCCTTAGCACGCGACACTGCCCTCAGCGTGCCACGCCCACTCCCGACCCGCGACGGCGCTTTCGTAGTGGAAGCAGAGGCCCCCGGCGTGCCCGAACCACGCCTGTGCACCATCTTCTCCTGGGTGCCAGGGACCGACCTGGCCGACCACATTTCCCCCGCCAACATCGTCAAGCTGGGGGAGTTGATGGCCGGCCTGCACAACCATGCGTTGACCTATGCACCCCCTCAGCACCTTGACCTGCTGCGATTCGACCGCGTCTTTCCCTTTCCAGAGCCCGTCGTTCTGCTCAAGGAGCCTTTCGCACACCTCTTCACACCGGCCCGGTACACGGTCTATCGGCAGGCAATCGATTGGGCGCAAGAGGTGATCGATCGACTGAAATCCTGTGGCGATCCCATGCACATCTTGCATGGCGACCTGCACCAGTGGAATGTACGCTATGCACGCGGGGTACTCTCGCCAATTGATTTCGAGGACCTGATGTTGGGCTGGCCGGTGCAGGACATTGCGACAACGTTGTTCTACTTTCTCGATCTGGAGGCATACGCCTCCTTGCGGGCCGCCTTCCAAAAGGGGTACACTCGTCACAGCCCCTGGCCCGAACGCCATCCTGGCGAAATCGATGCCTTCATCGCGGCACGAGGCCTGGGCCTGGCCAACTTTGTGCTCCACGACCCCAACCCCGCGTGGAAGATTCAGGCGGCAGCGTACATCGAGCGCACCGAAGGACGTCTGCGCAGATTGCTAAAGAATAGGTCTGTTTTGCGTGGCCCAGGAGGACAGAAATTATGATCGATGTGCTTGCTGTAGCCGATGTGTTGGTCTCCCATGCGGTCAAAAAACATGGGCACGAGATTGACCTCATTGCCTATTACGGCTCCCGCGCCCGAGGCGACTACCGGGAGGACTCGGACTTGGATATCTTTTATACCCCGGCCGAGGGCAAGAACCCTCCCGTGGGCCGCACTTTTCTCCTTGAGGGGCTACTATTTGACTTCTGGGCGATCAGGTGGGACCTACTGGAGGGCTTTGCCACGGGACGGGTGCGCGGCTGGGCGTTTGCCCCGGGCCTGGTGCATCAGGCCAAGGTCCTGTACGCCCGGTCCGAAGCGCAGGCCTCTCGGTTCGCCCAACTCCAGCAGACGATCCAAGAGCTGCAGCAGCCCGAGGCCCGCCCGGTGATGATCGGTCGGGCGCTGGAGATGTTCGGCCGGGTCCTAGGCCACCTGGGCAACCTGCACCTGGCCGCTGCAGAAGGAGATATCACCGACGTCCGCTACGCCGGTTGGCTAGTGGTCCAGTCAGCCTGGGAGTGCCTGGCGCTGGCCAACCAGACCTTTTTCGAGCGCGGCCTGTTCAAAGGACTCGCTGAGCTGCAGAAACTCACCCACCGCCCGCCCCACATGGCGCGCCGCATCGCTACCATCAGCACTTCGCCCGACCCCCACCAGGTGCTGAACGCCGCGGAGGAGCTCGCCCTGGGCACCCGCCGCATCCTGCGCGAGTTCCAGGCATCACTGCCCCCGCGGACAACGGTTCCAGCGCAGTTCGAGCAGGTTTACCCCGAGTTGAAGGATGAGGTAACCAAGCTGCTGGAGGCCTGTGCGCAGGGGGATCCGGTCGTGGCCAGTGCCGGCGCGTGGTCGCTGCAGCATGAGTTGACCATGATGTTGAGCCAGACCGGGCCGGGCCCCGGCCGGCGGGACTTTAACCTGTACCGCGAGTTCGCCTCGCCGTACCGCGGGCTCGGATTTCCGGACCTGTTGCTGGGGACGGCGGCCGGCCTCGACGACCTGGCCCAACAGACGCGGCTCCTGGACGAACGTTTGCGGCAGTGGCTGCGTGGCGAGTCCGTGGACCTCGGCGAGTTCGAGACCCTGGAGGAACTGGAGGCTGCCCTCGCTTAAGCTCTATTTGTTGGAGGAGGTCAAGATGACCTCAACGGGTACTCCGCGTATCGGAGATCCGGTGGTCCGCATTGACGGTTGGGCCAAAGCATCCGGTGCGCATATCGATCCATCCGACGGTGGAGGGGCAAAACCAACATGAAGAGCTCACTTGCTTACATCCAGGCATTAGAGGTATTCAATCCGTTGATTGAACCCGTCATGCGTGCAGCGATTCATGCCCTCGAGCTTCCGCTGGGAAGCCAGGGGCTGGATGCCGGTTGTGGCATCGGCCTCCAGGCCTTGCTGCTGGCGGAGGCAGTCGGGCCCACGGGGCACGTCACGGGCCTCGATATCTCCCCCGATCTGCTCGACCATGGCCGGGGAATCGTCGCCAAGGCCGGCCTTGCCGAACGTATTGCTTTCCAGGCGGGCGACGTGCGCCGACTGCCCTTTGACGACCGCACCTTTGACTGGGCATGGAGTTCGTGCTGCGTGGGGTATTCCGCCGCACTGCCGCCGCTTTCAACCATTCAGGAGCTCTCCCGGGTGGTCAAGCCCGGCGGCACTGTGGCCATCCTGGTCTGGTCCTCGGAGAACCTCCTGTCCGGGTATCCGTTACTGGAGGCGCGTCTCAAGGCGACCGCGTCGGGAATCGCCCCTTTCGCTGAGGGAAGCAAGCCCGAAGCGCACTTTTTGCGCGCGCTGGGTTGGTTCCGGGGGGCCGGCCTGGAGGCATGCGCGGCCCACACCTTTGCCGGCGGCGCCCACGCCCCACTGAGCGAGGCCCAGCGCAAGGCTTTGCTCTCCCTCTTGGAGATGCGCTGGCCCGACGTGGAAGCGGAGCTGACGCCGGAAGACTGGTCAACGTACCAGCGCCTTTGTCGGCCGGCATCGCCGGACTTTATCTTGAATCATCCAGATTACTACGCCTTTTTCACCTGTTCGATGTTTTGCGGTAGGGTAGAGGTACAGATACCCCCCCCGTCGGGAGGATAGATGACCTACGACCAGGTTTACCTTGGCGCCGTTGTCGCTGTCTTTCTCATCACCTTTGGAGCCACCATGGTGTTCGTGCGACGACGCGGACACGACCCGAGAGGGGTGATAAACGGGCATATTGGGGGCGCCATCGTCACTTCCGTCGCCTCGTTGCTGTGGCTGGGCGTGACGCTGTGCTACGTCTTTGAAGCCCGCAGTGTGACCCAGTTCGGGCGTATCGCGTTTCTGGATTATGGCGCAATCAAAGGAGTAGGTATCACCCTGAGCACCATCGGCTTGCTGGTGGGCATCGCCGGTGAGGTAACGTTGGGCGCGTCGTTCTGCCTGGCTCTGCCCAGGGAGAAGACAACGCTGGTCACCCGAGGCATCTATCGGACCATACGCAACCCTTGTGTCCTGGGGGTATTCCTCCTGGCCCTGGGTACCTTGCTCATCGCGCCCAGCCTGTTGGCCCTGGTTGCCCTGGTGGGCAACGTCATCGGCTATGAGCTCAAAGTGCGGGCCGAGGAAGTGTACCTGCGCCAGATGCATGGGGCAGCGTATGAGGCTTACTGCGCCCGGACAGGCCGCTACCTACCCTTGATCAGGAGAAGAGAAGGGGATAAGCCGGGCAATAGCGAGGCACAGCCAAGGTGAAACGATTACAATGAGACTTGCCCGATGGCCAAGGTGCACGAGGTGTTCAAGATGGGCAGCAATCTCGAGAGGTGAACATGCCAACCACAATACCTGACTGCAACTTTGCCCTCGAGAGCGCGGGCGATGACGAATTCAAACGCTATCTCCAGGGAATGATCAACGAGCACCACGAGACTGCTTACCCGGCAATGGAGGTGCCCCAGTCCCGGCGGTTCATCATCCGCGTGACGGACGCGCAAGGACAGGTCGTGGGGGGAGCGCTCTTCTGGGCGTATTGGGGCTGGCTCGACGTCAGCCTGGTTGCGTTGGAGAAACAGGTCCGGGGACGGGGGGTCGGCCGGCGCTTGATGGCCATGATCGAAGCCCAGGCCCGCGAGGAAGGCTGTACCAAACTGCGCGTGGAGACCTTTGGCCAGGAGCTGGGCTTTTATCAGCACCTGGGGTACCGGATCGTCGGGCAACTGGAAGACTACCCGGAAGGCCACAGCTATTACTGGCTGCGCAAGGACCTCGAAGGGGAAGCATAGCCGCCGCACAAAGAGTTCTCCCTACTTTGTACCATAGAGCATGCTGATCTTGCCCAGCATAAACGGCAATCTTGGCGCGCGGGGGATAAAGTCGGATTTGCTGGTGTCCAAAAACGAGACCTCTGCGATTCCCCAACCCTTGCTCATCTCATCCTCCTATCCAGCAGCTTGCTAGACCTCAGCAATCACAATGCAGTGGGTCTCATTGATCTGTCCGTATCTCGTCCCGTCGGCAGCGGTCAGGTATGCCGCTTCCAGATCGGACGGCATATAGTGCGCGCGCAACTTGAACCCACGCTCGGCGAGGAAACCCTCGATCGCGCCATCTTCGATGCCGAACGTCCATCGCTCGTCCGCGTTGGCCACGGTGTCATAGGCTGATTTTTCGCCGTAGAGGGTATTCTCGCGCCGGAGCACCGAGGCACGAACGTAGTCGAAGACGACAATGCTTCCCTCCGCCGCGCTGTCGTGGATAAAGGCCAGCGTCCCATCCACGGACTCCGCCTCCAGATACATGATGACCCCCTCTCCCAGGAAGAGTGTCTGCCTGCCATCCTGGTATCCCGCCCTAGCCAGCACATCGGCAAGGCACTCTTTGTTAAAGTCGATGGGCACGAAGACAAGTCCCGCGGGCAGGGCGATCTTCTTGCGCTTGAGGATCTCGCGTTTGTATCGCTGTGTGGCGTGGATGTCCAGGTCGAATATCATCGCGTCGTTGTTTCTTTCCTGAAAGCGAAAGGCCCTGGTGTCCATGCCCGCGCCAAGCAGCACGATCTGGGGAAACCCGCGCTTCAGCGCTTCCACAAAAACCGCGTCGAATACCCCGGTCCTCGCCAGAACGTATTCGTACATACCGATTGGAAACATCTTGTGCATAGACCATTTCCGCAAGAAGGGGACCTTGAGCAAAATGCTGGGGATAGGGGGCATAAAGATCTCGGCCAGGTAATCCGGCCCGCGGAAGCGTTCATCCTTCTCCCGCGTGGCGCATGCTCGCGAAAAGCACGTGTACCCAGCTGTGCTCGACCCCTCGCGTTCAATCTTTCGTTCAGCCATCTTTCCCTCCTGCTGTGCTTCGATTTATCGCGACCAGTGTCAGCCCCAGGTCGCGGATCTGAGCTAGAACACCGTGTAGCGCTGCCTGATCGAGTGGGCCGAAAAAGCGTGTCTCGCCGCTGGGTTCCTGGCAAACGGCCAACCCTTCGAACCAGTCGGACCAGTCGGCGGCCAGATGGCCTTCAACCCGAATCTCGTAGCGCTGTTGCTTCATCCTCGTGTCCTTATCGATATGCAGATCAAACCTCACCGCTGACGGCTCTAGTATATCCGTCAGCGGCGTGGTTGTCGCCACACAAAAGAGTCAATATGGAGGGGAAGGATTTATAACACGAAAGTGTTATTCAACAAAGAGGTCTGGGGCCAAACCCAACGCACGCGCGCGGACGATAGCCTGCGTGCGGCTCTTTACGCCGAGCTTGCCATAGATGCTGCTGGTGTGCCGCTTGACCGTGTTCAGCGCGATGACGAGCTTCTCGGCGATCTCCTGGTTCGAGCAACCCTGGCTGATGAGGTGCAGGACCTCAAGTTCGCGTGGGGAGAGCGTTTCAACAAGCGCGGAGGAGAGAGGGGATGGAGGGGCAGGCGGACCAGCCCGCTCGGCCTGAAAAGCCGCCCGCAGTTGGCCCACATAGTCCGGGCAGATGTGGTGTGCTGCGGCATGGTCCAGCAGGGCCGCCATCGGTGGGCCTTCGTTCAGGTAGACGCGCACAAAGCCCTCCGGCTCGGCCAGCGCTAGCGACCGCTCCAGCGAGGTCCGCGCAGCGGGCGTGTCGCCCAGGGAATGGAGAGCCAGGGCCTTGAGCGCGCAGACTTCGATCACCCGCAGGAATCCGCCGGCGGCCTCGGCAGGTGCCAGAAGCGATTCCAGGACGTCCACCGCCGCTTCGATCCTGCCTTGAGCCAGGTAAGCCCGCGCCAGGGTTGTTTGCAGGGTCTCGACGAAAGCAGCGGGCAGCTGCTGGCCGCGCTCACCGGACGCAAAGGCGGACGTGGTCCCCTCCACCCAGCGCACAACCTTGTCCGGTTTCCCTGCTTGCAGGTTCAGGCGGGCCTGTTGCGTGGCCAGCCGAAAGTTGACCATCGAGTAGTCGCCTTCCATAACGCTGAATTGGCGAGCTTTCTCCAACGCTGCCCAGGCCCCCTCGATATCTCCCTGCGCCTGCGACAGAAGAGATTGGGCGGTGTGCGCCTCGTTCAGCGTCTGCACGACACCCCACTGGCGACACAGTGCCAGCGCCTCGTCCAGCAAATTAGCGGCTGTCTCCAGGTCGTTCCACTCGATATGGATGCCGGCCAGCTCGACGTAGCCCGCTGCCGCCAGGGGGGTTTGCACTGCGCTCTGCGCGGCCAGGTCGATCACCTGCTGGCAAGATTGGGCAGATGCCCGAAGGTGGCCGTGGTGATACTGCGCCAGCGCCAGCGCTTCGGTGGCCTGCACGGCCAGGAGGACCTGGTCGTCCTCCAGCGCCATATCGCGAGCCTGGCTGCATAACTGGATGGCCGCCTTGATTTTGTTGTCCAGGCTGTAGATAAAGCCCCGGGCGATCAGGTCAATGACATCCATCAAGCGGTTCAGTGAGCGGCGGAGGGCATCGTTTTCCGGCGCTGGCGGCATGGCGGCCAATGCCTGACGACAATCTCCCAAGGCTTGCTGCGCGGCCTCGAGGTGGCCGTTCATATACAGCGCCCAGGCCCGGTAGATCTGCAGCCGGGGATGGGCCCGCAGCACATCCGCTGGCAGCATGCCCACCCAGCGCAGGAGTACTGTCAACCGCGCATCGAGTAGACTCTGGCCAGCAGCTTGCTCAGCTATCTCTGCGATGCGTTCGAAATCCCCCGCCTCCCGCGCGTGCTTGACAGCATGCTCGAGCAGGCCATTCTCCGCGTACCATTGGCTGGCACGGCGGTGCAACACTTCCGTACCCCTCTCGCCAACGGAGGGAATGGACCGCACGCTTTGTCCCAGGCGCTTGCGCAGCAGCTCTCCAAAGAGGTGGTGGTAGCGATACCAGCGCCGATCGTCGTCCAGGGGGATGATAAAGAGGTTATCCCGCCGCAATCGTTCCAACGTGTCGGCGCCATCGCGCGCTCCCGTAAGGGCATCACACAAGGGTGCACACAACCGATCGAGGACCGACGTTTGGAGCAGGAAGCGCTGTACCGACGCCGGTTGGCGGCCCAAGACTTCTTCGATCAGGTATTCGAGAATGTAATGCTGCCCGCCGGTGAATGCCCCAACAAATGCTTGTGTGTCCTCGCGGCCTTGCATCGATAGCGCTACCAGGTTGAGTCCCGCGACCCAGCCCTCAGTGCGGGCTTCGAGCGCAGCGATGTCCTCCAGCCGCAGTCCCAAGCCCATCACCCCGTTCAAAAACGCCGCGGACTCCTCGGCTGTGAAGCGCAGGTCGGCGGCACGCAGTTCGGTGAGCTGCCCGCGGGCGCGCAGCCGGGCGATGGGCAACGGTGGATCGGCGCGGGTAGAGACGACCAGGTGCAACTGCTGCGGCAGGTGGTCGAGGAAGAACGCGACGCTGTCGTGGACCGCCTGGTCGGTGATGAAATGATAGTCATCGAGGACAAGGACGACGGGTTTGAGGATCGCGGTCACCTCGTTGAGCAGGGGCGTGAGGATGGCGCGGATGGGCGGCCGCTGGGGCCCTTGGAGCATAGGCAACACAGATTGTCCCAGCTGTGAGTGAACCGTCTGAAGCGCGGCGACGACGTATACCCAGAAACGGGCGAGGTCGTTGTCGTCCGCTTCAAGGGAGAGCCAGGAGAATGGCCGATCGCAGCTGGCAGCCCACTCACCCAGCAGCGTCGTCTTGCCGGAGCCCGCCGAGGCAGAGACGAGGGTCAACCGACAGCCCCGGCGCAGCCCCGCGTCCAGCCGCTTGATCAAATGCGGGCGCGGCACCAGGTTGGGGCGCTGGGGCGGCACATAGAGTTTGGTAGCCAAAATGGGTACGTTCATCACATCCCAATCTTGGAGCTTGTCTGAAAAGTCAGTTTATCTTACCAGCAGGCGAAAGTAACCCCGTAATCGCTCCAGATAGCCAGTTCAGCTCCAGTGAGTTGTTAGGCAGCGCCACATCTCGGGAAGCCTCAAAGTGTTCATGCGAATAGCTGCTCCAACTCCCCCGCCGTATACCCTGCTAACCCCAAAGACTTTATAGTTCGTTTGCCTTGCGAGAGATAGTCCTGCCCCACCATTACAGATGCCAAACGGATCACAGCAGAAATGTGGGGTGTTTCCACACCAACCTGTTCTGCAAGGCTCTGCCAAAATACCAAACCATACCCTACATCTTCATGAAAGTATCTGTAATCAAGACCACGCTGGGCTTTGATTCCCCGAAACCCTGGCGCTTTAGCGTAACCCCGGTCATACGTAGGTTCCGCCATGTAGCCCTGCATGTATCCCAGATCTGGTTCAGGTATGACCTCAACATTGAGGGCTCGTCCTATTGCCATGCGTTCTTGATCAATCGCCTTGATCAGCCGTCCAACCGCAGGGGTCACGCCTTCTTCGTAGAAAAGAAAGTCGCCCTTGGTGCGCTCAATCAAGGCTGTATTCAGCAGGGTAATGACAGGATGAATGACAGGGTTTCCGTTTTGCAGACTAGTCTGGAGAACGTTTTTTGCAGCAGCCATCGCCGGATACACGTCTATGATTTTTTCTGTCACCTGGGGTGTGTTTCGAGATGGCACAGCGGTTACAAAAAGCCCGCCTTTGACTTTTAGAAAGACATGAATCCTGCCCGGCTCAACAATACGAACAGCATAGGGGAGGGTGGAGGTTTCGGCAACAATGATATCTTCGGATTGTAGACTCAATTGGGCGCCATTCTTAAATTCGACGCTTCCCATGCATGAGCCAGGGCATACAATGACGAATTGTCCTTCTCGCAAAAAAGGCTTGCAAGCCTCGGCAAAGGGTCTGGTACTGTAGGCCGGCCCAACAGCGTAAACGACATCGACATCGCTCAAGGCTTCTTCGATGTCATGCCCGGCATATTCAATAGCAGCGAACCCTTCCAACACGCCCTCAGCGTAAATACCGCCTTGTTCTTGAACTGCCTTGATGTTGGCAGGGAAAGTATCAAAATCAAAGAGGCGAACACTGTGCTTGTGTACAGCGCAATCAAATGCCACCGCACAGCCACCGTTTCCTGAACCCAAGACAGCTATTTTCATATTGGAATCTCTGGATCAAAGAGCACGATGCCCAGGGCAGGCCAGTTGGTCTCTTGCCGGATCCAATAACGGGAGACTACAGCCTCTACCCCAGCGGCTCCACCTTCTCCGTCGTCAACGTGAACCGGACGCCGGCAGTGGACAGCTCGCCTACTAGCATATCGAACAGCGGGCCAAAGACAGCCTGCTCCGACATGAACATCCCCTTGACCTTGAGGTCGCCGCGGGCGATCATACGGGCAACGATCGCCCCCGTAAAACCCGTCGTGCGGGCCATCGAAGTGAACCCGAGGACATCGTCATAGCGATCTACCGTTTCGATCAAATACTTGCGCGGCTGCCCGTCTTGCTCTCCTTTCACCTCGGTTCGGAAGAGAGTGATATCTCGCTCGCCCTCCTCCATCTTGACATGAGGGTAGAGCACCGCGTCGAGCACGCTCTTGGGCGCAACCTGGACACCGTCCACCTCGACCGGCTTCTCGCTGAGCATCCCCATATCTTTGAGCACCGTCGCTTTGGCCGCGAAACCAGGCCAGCGTATTGTCGTGTGCGCGCCGTATTCCAGGTCCTTGAAGATGTCCATTTCCAGCAGCCACTCTGGAAAATCTTCCAGCCACTCTTCGCACTCGCCTACACCGGAGAAGAATATGTTATTAACGCCCGAGTATCGAGGTACTGCTTTCAGTTCCCCGTTTTCGACAATCGAGGCATCGCTCTCCTCTAGTGGCATCTGCCGCCCGTCAAAAACGATCTTGTAGTCTAGCGGCGGCTGGGGTTTTTCTGGAATTCCGCCGCATCGAACGTATAGCTCATCCACACGATCTAGCTTTTCCGCCAGGTAGCGGGCCGTCATCTCGGTCATCCCTGGCGACCCAATGCCGCACCCCAGAACGACCGTAATGCCCGCGGCCTCCACCTGTTGCCGAAGAGCAGCCATCCCCGCAGCATCGACCGTAACAGGATAGTACAAATCGACGAGCGGCGTCTTGGCTGCCACTGCCGCCCGAATCTCTGTTGGAATGAGCACCAAAGGCAACGCACCCAAGACAACGTCGAAATCTGACATCAACTGGGCAGCTGCGTTCTCGTCACTGATATCGAGTGTGACGGTATCGAGCTTTTCGCCGCCCTGCAACCCGCTGAGCTTTGCCCGTGCGGCGTCCAATTGCCGCTGGTTCAGATCACACAGCGTCACTCGCGATACGTCGGGATCGATCATTGCGTTGTACGCCGCCGCCGGTCCCATAAGACCGCTACCCAAGATCAAGACTTTCATTTTGCAAGCTTCCTATTTTTCGATCACGTCTTACTACGGTCTTGCAAACGATATGTATCTACACCAATCGTTTGGTGGGAAATCCAGGGCCTCTACGCTGAGCCGCCTAGCGGCACAGGCTCTGCGTACTTGCCCGGGAACTCGGTGGCAAGTTCAACTACACTTGATGCACTTACCAAGGATGTGTTGTTGCTCCAGCAGCAGTATAGCATAGTGAGGGTATAGAGTCAAAGGGGAGGGAAAAAATGACCAAACCCCGGTTGGCGCTAGTCTCCAGACCAGCGCCAATCGGGGTTCACTCCAAGACGAAAAATCCTGCTTATAGCCCTTCCATAGCTCCTACAATGTCTCCATTGGGACATGCCATCGATTCCGGAAGATGGTATAATTGCCTCATCGGCGGGTACAAATAGACGCAGTCTCAAGGAAGCCATCCCATGCCAAGACGATTAACCATTGCTTTGACCCTGCTCGCGCTGTTCTCCCTGGTAGCGTGCAGCGCGGGTGCTCCCCCCACAGTGGAGATCCCCTACGCCCCCGAACTGCAGCAGGCGCTCGATAGCTCCCGGGAGGCAGGTGGGGTAATCGGCGTTTCGGCGGCCGTCATCGACGCGGAGGGTCGGCTCTGGACGGGCGTGAGCGGGACCTCTCATCCCGGGCAGCCCATCACCACGGACATGCTGTTCGATATGGCGAGCGCCGGCAAGTGCCTCGTCGCGGCCCTGATGCTGGACCTGGCCGAAGAGGGGCTGCTTGCGCTGGATGACCCCATTGACAAATACATCGATCCCCCTCCCGGCGTCGATGGGTCGATCCCCATCCGCATGTTGCTGAACCATACCAGCGGCTTGGCGAATATGGTCGAGCATCCAGATTCTCCTTTCCGCCAGCCCTATAACGACATCGACTTTGAGCGTTGGTGGACAATCGACGAGATCTTTACCGATCTTGCCAGTCCGCCCTACTTTGCTCCGGGTGAGGGCTGGCACTACAGCCAGGCCGGATACCAGATCGTGACCCTGATCGTCAAGCAGGTGACCGGTTCGACGGTGGCGGAGCAAATCCAATCGCGGTTGCTCGACCCCTTGGGCATTCAGGACATGGTCTTGGATTTCTCTCAGCCGCTGCCGGATGACGTCACCATCGCGCACAACTGGGTCGATACCGAGGGGGATGGCAGTCCCGAGGATGTATCGGACCGTTCCAGGAACTGGATCGCCTCCCTATCCCGCATTCTCTACTACACGACGGCGGAGGACTTTGCCCGGTGGGGGCATGCATTGTTCACGGACCAAGTTCTGGAACCGGACTCTCTGGATCAGATGCTGACCTTTATTCGGCCGGAGGACTATGGCAACGAGCCCCCGATCTTTTCGGGCTACGGGTTGGGCGTGGTGGAGTGGATTCCCGAGATTCTGCGCGGTGAATATGGCTATGGGCACAGCGGCAGCATCCCGGGATATCGCGCTTTTATGGCGCATCTGCCGAAGCACAACGTTACGATCGTGGTGTTGAGCAACAGTGACAAAGAGGAGGAACTTGCGGCGGTTATCGATGCCTTGCTGGCCGTGGTGCTGGCAGCACCGGAACAAGATGCCTCCGCGAGCCGGTGAACGATCGTTCTTGCCAGAGATCGCTAACTGCTGTACAATGCGATTCCCAGTCCGCAGGCGGGCCTATCGCGATGTGTGGACCAATCTGCAGCGTTCCCTGGAACGCCTACGCGTCGACTGCGTGGACCTCGGGCAACTACACGGTCCGACAAAATCGGACCGGCCTTTTGCGTCACGGAGGGGCTATGGAATCCGTTTTGGTCAGCGCCTGCTTACTCGGCGAGGCGGTTCGTTACGACGGGGGCGACATGCGCTGCGACCACGAGGTACTGCAGCGCTGGATTGGCGAAGGACGTGTCATAGCCGTCTGCCCCGAGGTCGACGGCGGGCTGCCGGTGCCACGGCCGCCGGCCGAGGTCACCGACCCCACCGGCGGGCCGGCCGTGCTGGCCGGCACGGCCCGGGTGATGGACATCAACGGTCGCGACGTGACGGCCCCCTTCCTCAAGGGAGCCGAGGAGGCGCTCACGCGGGCCCGCACGCGGGGTATCCGGGTGGCCGTGCTGAAGGAAGACAGCCCGTCCTGTGGTTCGCGCTACATCTACGACGGCACCTTCACGGGGGCCAAGGTGCCGGCACCCGGCGTCACGGCCGCAATGCTGCGTGCGGCCGGCCTGCAGGTGTTCAGCGAGGCCCAGCTCGCCGACGCCGAGCGCGCCCTGCAGCGGCTCGAGGCCGAGAATGTAGCCTAACTTCCCGCAGGCAGGATGCTGGGCGGGAGGATGGCCAGCTGATCGTTGTTTGGGCGGACCTGCTAGACACCGCCATGCAGGAGAGGATATCGATGACCACCGGAATCAAAGTGACGCTGACCCCCGAGCAGGAAACCCTACTGATTACCCTCTACGCCAAGGCCCAACCGGACAATCCGCTGTTCTTTGACCCGACGGCCCAGGAGATTCTCGAGGAAAGAGAACTGTGAACAATAGTTTGGTGCACGCAATAGTACGCTGGTGCCTGCCGCCTGGCCTGCTCTGCCTGGTGCTGATGGGCTGCACATTGGGAACCTCGCCACCGATCCCTCTGCCGGAAACACCGCTGCGCGTCACAGTGCCAGCTACATCACCGTTGCCCCACGTAACATCGACCGTGAATGTTCTCTCTTCGACGCCTGAAGTGTCGCCCATCCCGGAAGAGGCCCGCAGTTGGCTGCGAGCGAACGCGGTGCCCCTGAAAACAACGCTTCCCGGCGCTGGCTGTGACGATTTGCAGCCGCTGCTGGCAATGATTGGCGACGCACGCTTGGTCGCCTTGGGAGAGGCGACCCACGGGACCAGAGAATTCATGACGACAAAGCACCGCATCCTGGAATGCCTGGTACAGGAAAAGGGGTTCAACGTCCTTGCCCTGGAGGCTGGCTGGTCCGAAGCCAACCATATCGACAAAGCCGTCCATAGCTCCGAAAATGTGGCGGCGCTCAAGTACCGCTACCCGAATTTTTGGGGTGGTAGCGAATTGTGGGACTGCATCGCCTGGATACAGGCGTATAACCAGGACCCGAAGGCGCCATTCCAGGTTAGCGTCAGGGGCTTTGATATGCAGTTCGGTGACCTGATTGTGCAAGATCTGCTGTCCTACGTGAACGCGGTCGATCCCGGCAACCTGGACACTGTACAGGATGAACTGGCGTGTTTTCTGAAGCACGTCACCAACTTTAGCGCAACCCCAGGTGCTCCTCTGTACAGCCAGGCAGGTGAAGAGGTTCAGACCCTGTGCCGGCAGGGACTGCAGGCTGTGTACGACTGGTTTCTAGAGCACCAGACCGCCTACGAAGAAGCGTCCTCGCCGGACGAATTTGCCGCGGCGTTTTACCTGACGACCTTGCTGATCCAGAATGAACAGCTGATGGCTGAGCCAGACATGCTCACATCCGTCAATTTGCGCGACCGCTATATGGCCGAGAACGTCGCCTGGCTCCTGGAAAGGGGCGGGCCGGAGACCAAGGTCGTACTATCGGCCCACAACGGTCACGTCACGCCAGCTCGTTCTCGCTGGGTGGACCCGGACAGGGGAGTTCTGGACAGCGCGGACGGGACGGAGTTTATCCCAATGGGGGCTTACCTGCGCGAATGGTATGGCGATGACCTGGTTGTGGTCGGCTTTCTCTTTAACCAGGGTTCGTTTTGGGCAATCGGTTTCTCGAGTGAAATGGACGCTCCCCTTGGCTACCAGGTGTTTACCCTGCCAAGCCCGCTGCCGGGCAGCCACGAGTCTTTCCTGTCCACAGTCGATCTGCCCCTATACCTGCTCGATCTGCGTCCGCTGCGGAGCGTGCCCGGACTGGGAGACTGGTTCCGTGAACCACGCTGGATGACCAGCTTTGGCATGGGCTATGTGGTGGACGACCCCGAAGCAAACGCGTCCAGGGTGGTTTTGCCGGAGGAGTTCGACCTGCTGATCTATTTTGGAAGCACGTCGGAATTGGTTCCCTAGTTTCTGCGACAGACCCTCGACGGAACTCCAGAGATGCTTGACTGTGAAATTGCCCAAATGCGTCCGATGGTGGTATAATCGGCCTCATGAAAACAAGAGACCGCGCGATAAGTAGATCCTATGTAGGAGAACCGTTGCTCCTCGGTGCAAGATACATGTCCATGTCCATACGATCTGCGGTTGCCTCCCCCCTTCTTGTGGTTCCAAGGAGTCCATAGCCTATGCGGAACTACGCTGACCTTTCTTTTGCCGGAAAGCTGCGGCGACTACGGAAATTGGCCGTCGCAGCGATCGATCAGTATGACCTCCAAGATCCAGTGATCACCCTGCATGGGTTTGAAACGAACCTCCTTTACCGGGTGACCACGGCATCTGGAGAGCGATTTATGCTCCGGCTGGCCTATCCCGGTTGGCGAACCTTGGAGGATCTCCGGTCAGAAGCACTGTGGTTGGATGCCCTCGCCCGGGAAACCACAATCCCCGCACCGCGCATTGTCCCGGCGCGTTCCAGCAAATACGTGCTGCCGCTCAGTCACCCCAACATCCCCCATGTCTGGAACGTGTCCCTGATGACCTGGGTTCCGGGCCGGTCGCTGGGGCACTATCTCACCCGGCACAACCTGGAAAAGATGGGCGCGCTGTTTGCCCAGCTCCATCACCACGGAGCTTTGTGGACGCCTCCCGCCGGATTCACAACGCGGAGATTTGAGCACTGGTTGTCCCGGGGAGAGAAAAACCGCATTGTGGTGGACGGACAAGCGGCGGCCGAGGCGCCGCCGCCAAATGGCGTGTCGGCGCTCCCTTTGCCATGGAGGGCTCTGCTGGAACGCATGCACCGGCATGTAGAGGCAGCCTATGCGGCCATCGATCGCGCCGACCTCCGGGTCATTCACTGCGACCTGTGGCATGACAACATTCGATTGCACCGGGAGGTGCTGCGTCCGCTTGACTTTGAAGATACCGTTTGGGGATTTCGGGCGCACGATATCGCCATGGCCATGCTTGACCTTTTGGAGGATACGGACGAGGCCCGCTACGCGGAACTCCTGCCGGCGTTTCGGCACGGGTATACGGCCTATATGCCCTGGCCAGACGACCCCATCGACCCGTTTCAGATCGGGCGCCTGCTCTGGAAGATCAACTGGGTGGCCGGCCGCCAGCCACAGGGGCTGGTCCGTATGGTCGAACGCCACCTGCCGGTGTTCGAGCACTATGAGCGGACCGGGCAGGTC
>Ga0272444_10002180_pt1 | contig 18254 bp, 18 predicted proteins | sample SSMForm13_FD_201033 | JGI IMG/M metagenome (GOLD analysis project Ga0272444, IMG submission 201033) | Marine sediment archaeal communities from Little Sippewissett salt marsh, Falmouth, MA, United States - SSM-Form-13 | ecosystem: Environmental > Aquatic > Marine > Wetlands > Sediment ... | reverse complement strand
CCAGGAAATGACGCGCGACGACGGCGTCATCGTGCTGGGCGAGGACGTCGGCGTCGACGGCGGGGTGTTTCGGGTGACCGACGGCCTGATCGGAACCTTCGGCGAAAACCGCGTCCTGGACACCCCCCTGGCGGAGTCGGGGATCGTCGGGATGTCCATCGGAATGGCGCTCTACGGCCTCAGGCCGGTCTGCGAAATTCAGTTTTCGGGCTTCAGCTACGAGAATTTTCACCAGATCGAGAGCCACGCCGCGCGCCTGCGCTGGCGCTCGCGGGGCCGTTTCACGGTGCCCATGGTGCTGCGCACCCCTTACGGCGGCGGCGTGCGCGCCCTGGAGCACCACTCCGAGAGCCGCGAGGCCTTCTGGGCCCACATGCCGGGGCTCAAAATGGTGATCCCCTCCGGCCCGCGCAACGCCCGAGCCCTCTTGACAAGCGCCATTCGCGACCCCGACCCCGTGATTTTCTACGAGCCCAAGGCCCTTTACCGCGCCTTTCGCGAAGAGGTCCCGGAGGCGGAGGAAACCCTGCCCATCGGCCGTTCCCAAATCGTCCGGGAGGGCCGCGACCTGACTCTGATCGCCTACGGCGCCATGCTGCGCCCCACCGTGGCGGCGGCCGAACGGCTGGCCGAGGAGGACGGGCTGGAGGCCGAAGTCATCGACCTGCTGACCGTCTCCCCCCTGGACGACAGCCTCTTCGTGGCCTCGGCCAAGAAAACCGGTCACGTCCTGCTGGTCCACGAGGCCCCGCGCAGCTTCGGACCGGGGGCCGAGATCGTGGCGCGCCTGGTGGAGAAGGCCTTCTACTACCTCGAGAAGCCGGTGGCGCGGGTCACCGGCTTCGACGTGGTGATACCGTATTTCAGCCGTGAGAACAGCTACCTGCCCGGGGTCGAGCGGATCGTGCGCCAGGCGCGCGGCCTGCTGGCGAGCTGAGTCCGGGGCGCGCCGGGCGCCCGTGGCCATGGCAGCCCGATTGGCCGGGAAAACCGAGTCCGGAAAGGAGGAGAACGCCATGGGGCGGTCGTTTAAATTGCCCGATCTGGGCGAAGGGATCCACGAAGGCGAGGTGCTGGCGGTACTGGTGGCGGTGGGCGACGCGGTCCGGGAGGGGGACCCGATCCTGGAGGTGGAAACCGACAAGGCGGCAGTCGAGATCCCCTCGCCGGTGGACGGCACGGTGACCGAAATCCGGGTCAAGCCCGGCGACCTGGTCAGGGTCGGAGAGGTTCTGATGACCTTCGAGACCGACACCGCGACGGCCGCCGCAGACGCGCCCGCTGCGGCCGACAGGGAGGCGCCGGCGCCCCGGCCGGCCCCGGAAACCACGGAGGCCGACAAGAAGCCCAAACGGCCGCCGGTGCCGGCCTCGCCGGCCACCCGGCGGCTGGCCCGCGAGCTGGGGGTGGACCTTAGCGCCGTCACCGCCACGGGCCCCGAGGGGCTGGTGACTGCCGAGGATGTCCGGACGGCCGCCGCTCAGAGCGAGGCCCCTGAGCCGGATGCGGCCCTGGAAGCCGCCGCGGCGCTGCGCCCGCCGCAATCCACGCCCCTGCCGGACTTCGACCGCTGGGGCACCACCGAACGCCTGCCGCTGCGCGCCGTCCGCCGGGCCACCGCTCGCCAGATGGCCCTGGCCTGGTCACAGATTCCCCACGTGCACACCCAGGACTGGGTGGATTTGACCGAGCTGGAGGCCCTGCGCCGCAAACACCGCGAGGCCGTCGCGGCCCGGGGAGGCCGGCTGACCCTGACCGTTTTCGCCCTCAAGGCCGCGGCCGCAGCCCTCAAGCGCCACCCCGATTTCAACGCCAGCCTGGACGTCGAGGCCGGCGAGATCATCCGCAAGCACTATTTTCACATCGGGGTGGCGGTGGACACCGACGACGGCCTGATCGTGCCGGTGGTCCGCGACGTGGACCGCAAGAGCCTGCGGGAGCTGGCCGTCGAGCTGGCCGAGCTGGTGGATCGCACCCGGCGGCGCAAGATAACGCGCGAGGCGCTGGAGGGCGCCACCTTTACCATCACCAACGTGGGCCCGCTGGGGGGCGGGCATTTTTCGGCCATCATCAACGCCCCCCAGGTGGCCATCGTGGGCATGGGCGCAGCCCGCATGCAGCCGGTGGTTCTGCCCGCCGACGGCCCGGCCAAGATCGTTGCGCGGCTGATGATGCCGCTGGTGGTCTGCGTGGACCACCGCGTCCTGGACGGGGCCGACGCCATCCGGTTCATGCAGACCGTCAAATCAATCCTCCAGGACCCCGAAGAACTGCTGTTGGCCATGACCTGACCCGAGAGGGAGGCGACCATGGTGATGGGAGAATTCGTGCAGGAGACCGAACTGCTGGTGATCGGCAGCGGCCCCGGCGGCTATGCGGCCGCCTTTCGGGCGGCGGACCTGGGGCTGGAGGTGACCATGGTGGACACCGCCGAGCGCCCCGGCGGGGCCTGCCTATTTCGCGGCTGCATCCCCTCCAAGACCCTGCTGCATCTCAGCGAACTGCTCCACGACGCCCGCCGCGCGGGCCCCATGGGAATCACCTTCGGCGAGCCGACCATCGACCTGGCGGCCGTCCGCAGCTGGAAGAGCCGGGTGATCGACCGGCTGGCCGGCGGGCTGGTGTCCCTCTGCCGCCAGCGCGGGGTCCAGGTGATCCGGGGCCACGCGGAATTCGCCTCTTCCACCCAGGTGCGGCTGCACGACGCCGAGGTCAGCGGCATCAAGTTCGGCCACTGCATCCTGGCCACGGGCTCGCGGCCCATCCCGCTGCCGGGGGCCTCAGCGGTCAAAGGGGGCCGCGTGATGACCTCCACCGGCGCGCTGGGCCTGGCGGAGGTGCCGGCCTCGCTGCTGGTGGTCGGCGGCGGCTACGTCGGACTGGAACTCGGCAGCGTCTACGCCTCATTGGGCAGCCGGGTGGTGCTGGTGGAACTGGGGGACCGGCTCCTGCCCGGCACCGACCCGGATCTGGTCGAACCCCTCCAGCGACGCTTGACGGGCCTCTTTGCCGCCCTGCACTTCAACACCCGCGTAACGGCCATCGAGGAAGCCGAGACGGCGGTCACGGCGACCCTGGAAAGCGTCGGCGAAAGCCGCCGCCAACGCTTCGAGCGCGTCCTGGTGGCCATCGGGCGCCAGCCCAATAGCCGCCGCCTGGGTCTGGAGAACACCCGCGTTAAGCTGGACGCGCACGGCTTCGTGGTGGTCGACGCCCAGCAGCGCACCGACGATCCGCGCATCTTCGCCATCGGCGACGTTGTCGGCGGCGCCATGCTGGCCCACAAGGCCATCCATGAGGGCAAGACCGCGGCCGAGGTGGTCGCCGGCCGGCCGGCAGCCTTCGACGCGCGCGCCATACCGGCAGTGGTCTACACCGATCCCCAGATCGCCTGGTGCGGTCTGAGCGAGGAGGCCGCCCGGCGGGAGGGCCGAGAGGTGCGAATCGCGCGCTTCCCCTGGAAGTTCTCCGGCCGAGCGTTGACCATGGACGCCCCCGAGGGCCTGACCAAAATCCTGATCGACCCCCAAAGCGGGCGCATCCTGGGGGTCGGCATGGTCGGCCGCAGCGCCGAGGCTCTGATCGCCGAAGGCGTCCTGGCGGTTGAAATGGGCGCCCTGGCCCAAGACCTGGCACTCACCGTGCACGCCCACCCGACACTCTCGGAAACAATCGAGGAAGCCGACGCGCTCTTCCTGGGCAGCGCCACCCACATCCTCTCCCCCGGACCCAAGGGGTGACACCCCCGTCCGCCCACGGCCTGTGCCGAAAGCCGAAATCCCGGGCAGGCCGTCGGCCCGCGCCACCGCGATCGGGTTGTACCGCTCACGCCAGTCTGCCCTAAATTTTACTTCTTTGTCTCCCAGCACACCGCCCTCCAGCCGCCGGCCTCGACCTGAAGGGCCGAGCGCCCCAAAGCGACCTTTTGGCCGAGCACCATTTTTTATTGACTCCTGATGCATTTTATCGTTTTATAGAAGTCAAAATCATTATTCCGAAGCCGGAACCCAAACCTTCATCTCGCCGATTGCAGCGGGTCCATCCAGGCGCCTGCTGAACCCTACATCAATGGGGGCGTCTGCCCCCGAGCGCCGCCAGCGAACAGAATATCGAATGCGCTCAGCGCACCGTTCAGATCCATTCAACGACAGAGGAGGCTTCTTATGGCAGATGCACAACCGGTAAATGGCAACCCCGCAGTTGTGGGATTGGCGGGCTTCGGTCTGACCACCATGATTCTGCAGTTTCACAATGTGGGGTGGTGCGGGGTGGGTCCCATCGTCGCGCTGGGGCTGGTTTTCGGGGGCATGGCCCAAATGATCGCCGGGTTTCAGGAGTTCAAGTGCGGCAACAACTTCGGCTACAGCGCATTCGTGTCCTACGGCGCCTTCTGGGTGTCGCTGGGGGTCATTTTCCTGATGAACCACTTCAAGATCTACCACTCCAACACCAACGACGTGGGGTGGTTCCTGGTCGTCTGGACGATGTACACCGCTATCCTTTGGGTAGCCGCGATGCGGATTCACACCGCCATGGCGGTGACCTTCACCCTGCTGCTGATCGGATTCATCCTGCTGGATCTGGCCCACTTCGGCTATCCCGAGCTCACCCGGATTGCCGGTTTCGAGCTGATGTTCTGCGCCGCGGCTGCATGGTATATGATGGCCCACGTTATTTATGCCCAGATTTTCGGCCGCAACATCCTGCCCGTCGGCCCGCCGTGGATCAAATAGACGCGCCCTGCGGGCGACCGGTCAGAGAGAATCGCAAAGCAGTCCAGCAAAGGAGGATGACATGAAGGCAGTCAAGATTTTTTGCGCCATCGCAGCGGCCCTGTTGATCGCCGGCAACGCCTTGGCCGAACCGGAATCGGCCACCAAGGAGGAGGTGGTCGTCAAGGTCCACGAAGCCGCGGCCCTGATCAACACCAAGGGGGTGGAGGAGGCCATCAAGATTATCGGGGACCCCAAAGGCCCCTTCGTCTGGAAGGACTCCTACGTCTTTCTGATGGACCTGAACGGCAAGATGCTGGCCCACCCCATTCAGCCGGAACTGACCAAAGAGAAACACCTGCTGCTGATGACCGACCCCACCGACAAGGCGCTCTTTGTCCATTTCGTCAACACCGCGCGCCTGGTCGGCCACGGCTGGGTTGAGTACATGTGGCCCAAGCCCGGCAGGAACACGCCCTCGAAAAAACTCACCTACATCTACCGGGTCCCCGGCAAGGACCTCTTCGTGGGCGCCGGGGTTTACGTCGGCGGCATGATGTACTGACGGATCGCCCCAACCCCCTCGGCCCAACGGGCGGCGGCAGCGCCGCCGCCCGTTGGGCCGGACGCCGCGCCTTCCCAGACCCTTCACCGGCGCCACGGCCGGTGTTTTTGCCCCGCCCTGAACACGCCGCAGGCGGCTTGACAGCGCTCTTCCTTTTCTCTATAACGCCCGCATTTAACACCCCCCGTTGAATTTCGAAAGGCCGACCCTGATGACGACAAATTCGCCCGCCGCAGGCGCCCCGCTGCTGCTCCTGATCGCCGGCGCGAAGGGGGCCGTGGCCTCCACCCTGGCGGTGGCCGCCCAAACGCTGCGCAAGGCGCCGGCTGCCGTTCTGGACAGCCTGACCACAGCCGGGCGCTTCGGGGGGCTGCTCAACCCCGAAGCGGTCCACACCGCCGGCTGGGACGTGACGGCGGCGCCGCTTTCCGCCGCGGTGGCCCGCCACGGGGTGCTGCCCGCCGAGGCCTGGAAACCCCTCCGGGCCGAACTGGACCAGGTGCCGCTGTGCAGCCCGCCGCCGGCCGAAGCCCCCGCCGAAGAGCAGATCGCGCGCCTGGTGGGCGACATTCAGCGCTTCCGGGGGGCGCACCCGGACGCCCGAGCGGTGCTGGTCGACCTGCTGCCGGCCTGCGAGAACAGCGGGCTTGGCGACTGCCAGGACCCCGGCCCACGCGAAATCACCCGCGCCGCCGCCAGTTGCCCGGATCTGCTCTACGGCCTGGCGGCGGTACGCGCCGGGGTGCCGGTGGTCAACTTCTCCCCCAACGAGCTGGAGATCCCCCGGTTGGTGAGCGAAGCCCGCGAACGCGGCGTGCCCATTTGCGGCCGCGACGGCAAAACCGGCCAGACCTATTTCAAGGTGGTCCTGGCCTCGGCCTTCAAGGCGCGCAGCCTGCGGGTGGACGGCTGGTACAGCCTCAACATCCTCGGCAACGCCGACGGGGCCAACCTCATGGACCCCTGCCGCGCCGCCGGCAAATACAGCAACAAGACCCTGCTGCTGGACGAAATCCTGGAGTACCCGGTGGGCGCCGCCTACGGGGTGCCGACGCACAAGGTCCACATCGACTACTACCCGCCCCGCGGCGACGCCAAGGAGGCCTGGGACGTCATCGACTTCCAGGGCCTCTTCGGGCTGCCCATGAGCCTACGGCTCAACCTCCAGGGCCGCGACTCGATTCTGGCCGCGCCCATGGCGCTCGACCTGGCCCGCTGGATGGCCGCCCTGCAGGCCGCCGGCCGCAGCGGCCCGGTTCCCGAGCTGGGGTTTTACTTCAAGAAAGCCGTTGGCGCCAACCCGCCGGTCACCTTCCAGGAACAGCTTCTGGCCCTGGACCGGTTGGCCCGGGACTGTGAGCCGGCTTAAGGCCTGAGGGCCGTCCACCCGGCGGCCGCCGCAGCCGGCCGGCCCCCAAAGGAACCCCGATGATCTTCGGATACAGCACCAATGCATTCGTCAAATTTCCGCTGAGCGAGTCCCTGGAAAAGATCGCCGACCTCGGCTTCGACGGCGTCGAAATCATGGGCGACCGCCCCCACCTCTACCCCCCAGATTACGGCGCCCGGGAGATCGCCGAGCTCCAGGCCATTCTCCGGCGGCGAGGTCTCAGCGTCACCAACATCAACAGCTTCACCCTCTTCGCGGTGGGCGACACCTATCTCCCGTCCTGGATCGAGCCCGAGCCCGAACGCCGCCAAATCCGCATCCGCCACACCCGCGACAGCCTGAGAATGGCCGCCGCGCTGGGCTGCCGCAACATCTCGGTGCCGCCCGGCGGCCCCCTGGGGAACCTTTCCCGCAAGGCGGGCCTGACGCTCTTTCATGCAGGGCTGGAGCAGGTTCTTCCCCTGGCCGAGGAACTGGGCGTAAGGGTCCTGGTGGAACCCGAACCGGGCTTGATGCTGGAGAACACGGCCGAATTCAGGGAGTTCATCCGTGATGTGCGCTCGCCGCTGGTGGGCATCAACTTCGACATCGGCCATTTCTTCTGCGCCGGCGAAGACCCCCGCGCGGCCTTCGAGGAACTCTTCCAGTGGGTGGGGCACATGCACATCGAGGACATCGCCCCGGATCGCCGACACCAGCACCTCATCGCCGGCCAGGGCACCATCGCCTTCCGGCCCCTCTTCGAGGCCATGGCGCGCCTGGGTTATGCGCACGACATCAGCCTGGAGCTCTATCCGTACGTGGACATGCCGGAGCAGGCGGGCCGCGAAAGCCGCGACTTCCTGCTGCCGCTCTTCAGGGAAGCCGGACTAATCTAAGGGCGGCGGCGCACCACGGCCGGCATTGGGCTGCAACTGGCGCTTGACAGGCGGCCCGAAATTTTTCTATAAACAACCTGTCCGTTCATCCTTTCCGCTCACACCGCTGCGGGTTGATGCCAACCGCGTGAACGACCGGTTCAGGCCTGCCGTCATCGACCGGGCCCCCGAAACGGTCGCCGTTAGCCCGCGGCAGCCCCGTCCCCCACCGCCTGCCACCCCAAGCGCAGGCGACGAAGCCGCCGAACGGCCATTTGCAGCGGGGGTTCGGGCAGCACCTAACCTTTTCCAGCTGCTGTCGAGGGAGGCCGTGCCCCAATGAATCGGCGAACCTTTCTCAAGATGGCCGGTGTGGGCAGCGTCTCGGTTGCCGCCGGCTGCACCTCCCAGCCCGAAAAAACCATCTACGCCCTGGTTCAGGCCCCCGACGACACGGTCACCGGCAAAGCGCTGTGGTACGCCTCCACCTGCCGCGAATGCCCGGCCGGCTGCGGCGTTCTGGCCCGCAGCCGCGAGGGGCGGGTGGTCAAAGTCGAAGGCAACCCGCTGCACCCCATCAACCAGGGCACGCTTTGCATGCGCGGGCAGGCCGCGCTGCAGGCGGTCTACCACCCGGACCGCCTCAAGACGCCGCAGCTCAGGGAAAACGGTGCTTGGCGGGCACTCTCCTGGGCCGAGGCCGAGGCGCTGCTGCAGGAAAAGGTCCGGGCGGCCGCGGAGACCGGCGGGGTGCGGGTGGTGACCGAGGTGGTCGGGGAAAGTCTGAGCGCGCTTCTGGGCGAGTCCCTGGAGCGCTGGAGTTCACCGCCGCCGCTGGTCTTCGAAGCCTTCGCCTACGAGGCCCTCAAAACCGCCAACCGGATGGCCTTCGGGGTGGACGGGCTGGTCTCCTACCGCCTGGACCGGGCCGACCTGCTGGTCTCGCTGGGGGCCGACTTTCTCGAGACCTGGCTCTCGCCAGTGGAATACGCCCGCCAGTTCAAGGCCATGCACGGTCTGCAGGCGGGCCGCAAGGGGTATTTCGCCCATATCGCCCCCTGCCAGTCGCTCACCGCCGCCAACGCGGACCTCTGGCTGGCCTGCCGCCCCGGCAGCGAAGGCGCCGTGGCCTTGGGGCTGACCCGGAAGGCTCTTGAAAACGGCCGCGGGAAGCACCTGCCGGCCCCCCTGCGGCAGGCGTTGGCAGCCGAGTGCGCCCCTTACAGCCCCGAAAAAGTCGCCCAGACAGCCGATATTCCCGCCGAGGCCCTGGAGCGCCTGGCGGCGCGCCTGCTAGCGGCCAAGGCCCCCCTGGTCCTGGGCACCGCCACCGCCGGCAGCGGCGCGGCCGACGTCGGCGCCAACCTGGCCGCCAACCTCCTCAACCGCGTGCTGGACCCGGAGCTCGCCCGAATCGACTGCGCAAGCCGCCACCGGGTGGAAACCGCGGCCCCGCGGGCCGCGGTGCTGGCGTTTTTCAAGCAGCTGGACCCCGAGAACACCGGCCTGCTGCTGCTAAACAACGTCAACCCGGTGTTTGCGCTGCCCGGCGCCGGCATCGCCGAGCGCCTCGCCCAGCCGGACATCTTCGTGGTCAGCACCGGGAATTTCATGGACGAGACCAGCCTGCTGGCCGACCTGGTCCTGCCGGTGGGCATGCCCCTGGAGTGCTGGGACGAATACGGCGGCAAACGCGGCCTGATCTCGGGCCTGCAGCCCGCCATGGGCAGCCTGACCGCCGCCCCCGGCCTGGGGGACGTCATCCTGCGGGCGGCCTTCGAGGCCGATCCACCCGCTCCCGACTACCGGGGCTACCTCAAGACGCGCCTGGCAGCCCAGGGCATCTTCGACGGGGAGCGCCAGTGGGTGGCGTTCCTGCAGCACGGGGGCCGCTTCGAGCCTCCGGCCGGCCCCCCCGGGATCTCCTTGCCCACCGAACTGCCGTCCGGTTTCGGGGCCCTGCCCGCCCCGCCGCCTGGCCTGGTGCTGGTGGCCGCGCCCTCCATCCGGTTTTTTGACGGCCGGGGCGCCAACCGGCCCTGGCTCTGCGAAATCCCCGACCCGCTGACCAAGGTGGCCTGGCAGACTCCGCTGCTGGCCCACCCCGAGACCCTGGCCCCCCAAGGAATCCGCCATGCGGACGTGGTGCAGCTGCGTTCCGCCCACGGGAGCCTCGAGGCCCCGGTCTACGAGACCGTCGCGGTCCGGCCCGGTGTGCTGGCGATGGCCATCGGCCAGGGCCACAGCGCCTACGGCCGCTATGCCCAGGGCGAGGGGGTGGACCCCCTGGTGCTGCTGCCGCCGGAAACCGACGCGCTCTCCGGCGGGCCGGCATTCGTCGCCGGCGACGTGCTGCTCGCCCCCACCGGCCAGCGGATGGCGCTGGCCCACACCGACGGCAGCCGAATCCAGCACGGCCGCAAGATCGCCCTGACGGCCCCCCTGCAAAGCGCGGCGCACGACGACGGGCACCCGCCCAAGGCGGGGTTGACCATGTGGGATTTTCCCCTCACCCTGCCGCTTCCCGAGGGCTACGACCCCAAGCGCGACGCCTACCCGCCCCACGACCACGCCGGTTACCGCTGGTCGATGGTGGTCGACCTGGACCGCTGCATCGGCTGCGGCGCCTGCGCGGCGGCCTGCTACGCCGAGAACAGCATCGGGGTGGTGGGCGCCCAGCACATCGTCGAGGGCCGCGAAATGGCCTGGCTGCGGGTGGAGCGCTACCTGGACCCCGAGGACGAGCGCAAGGTAATCTTCCTGCCGCTGATGTGCCAGCACTGCGACAACGCGCCCTGCGAAGCGGTCTGCCCGGTCTACGCCCCGCACCACTCCAAGGAGGGGCTCAACAACCAGATCTACAACCGCTGCATCGGCACCCGCTTCTGCTCCCAGAACTGCCCCTACAAGGTGCGGCGCTTCAACTGGTTCACCTGGCAGTGGCCCCAGCCGCTGAATCTCCAGCTCAACCCGGACGTCACCGCCCGCAGCAAGGGGGTCATGGAAAAGTGCTCGTTTTGCATCCAACGCATCAAGGAGGCCCACAACGCCGCCAAAAACGAGGGCCGCGCCATCCGCGACGGTGAAATCCAGCCCGCCTGCCTGCAGACCTGCCCCACCGGCGCGCTGGTCTTCGGCAACCTGATGGAGCCCGGCAGCCGGGTGCGCCGGATGGTCATGGACCGCCGCGCCTATCAGGTGATGGGCTACCTGAACACCAAACCGGCGGTCATTTACCTGCGCAAAGTGGTTCAGGAGATATAGGCCAGACATGTCAGAGCTCACTTACGCGACCATCGACCAGACAGTCCTGCAAACCCTGGAGAAGCCCCGGCCGGGCTACTGGGTGGCCGTCGCCGTGCTGGCCGGCGGCATCCTCCTGGGGGCGGCCTGCTGGCTCTACCAGATCTTCGTGGGCATCGGGGTCGGCGGCCAGAACAACCCGGTGGCCTGGGGCACCTACCTGATCAACTTCGTCTTCTGGGTGGGGATCGCCCACTCGGGCACCCTGATCTCGGCGATCCTGCACCTCTTCCGGGCCGGCTGGCGCAACCCGATCGCGCGCGCCGCCGAAACCATGACCGTGTTTGCGGTCTGCACGGCCGGGCTTTTCCCCTTTATCCACCTGGGGCGGGTCTGGGCGGTCTACTACATGCTGCCCTACCCCAACCAGCGGACCCTGTGGCCCAATTTCCAGTCACCGCTGATGTTCGACGTGGTGGCCATCAGCACCTACCTGACGGTCAGCTCGCTCTTCTGGTACACCGGCATGCTGCCCGACCTGGCCACCGTGCGCGACCGCGCCACCGGGCTGCGTAAAAAGGTTTTCACGGTGATCTCGCTTGGCTGGACCGGCAAGCACGAGCAGTGGCGCCACTACACCCGCGGCTACCTCTTCTTCGCGGCCCTGGCCACGCCACTGGTGATTTCGGTCCACAGCGTGGTCTCCTGGGACTTCGCCCTGGGGGTGGTGCCCGGCTGGCACACCACGATCTTCGCGCCCTATTTCGTGGCCGGCGCCATCCACTCGGGGCTGGCGATGGTGCTGACCCTGATGATCCCGCTGCGGCATATCTTCCACTACGAAAAGATCATCACGGTCGATGTGCTGGAAAACGTCGCCAAGACCATCATCCTGACCGGCATGATCGTCGGGTTCGCCTACGCCACCGAATTTTTCATCGCCTGGTACAGCTTCAACACGGTGGAAATCGAGGTCTTCCGCTATCGCATGCTGGGCGACTACCGGGTGGGGTTCTGGATCATGGTGGTCTGCAACACCATAATCCCCCTGCTGTTCTTCTTCAAAAAGATCCGCACCTCGATCCGCTGGCTGTTCGGGCTCTCCCTGCTGGTCAACGTCGGCATGTGGTTCGAGCGCTTCGTGATCATCATCACCAGCGTCGCGCGCGATTTCATCCCCCACGCCTGGGGCCTCTACGCGCCGACCGCGATCGAGTTCGGCATCATGATCGGCAGCTTCTGCCTGTTCTTCTTTCTCTTCCTGCTGTTCGTCAAACACCTGCCGTCGGTCTCGATGACCGAGATCAAGGAAACCCTCCATGAAGGAGGACCGCATGCCGGCTGAACGCTATGTCATGGGGCTCTTCAGCGACGAGGACCAGGCGGCGGCCGTGGCCGCGGACCTGCCCAACACCCCCTGGAAGCTCGCCCGGGTCCACAGCCCGATCCCCAGCCACAAGCTGGCCCAGGCGCTGAAGGTCAAGAAAAGCGCCGTCGGCTGGTTCACCCTGGCCGGCGGGATCATCGGCTTTTTCACCGGTTTTCTGCTGGCGATCTTCACCGCCACGCGCTGGGGGCTGATCGTCTCGGGCAAACCGGTGGTCTCGCTGATCCCCTTTTTTATCGTGGGCTTCGAGTTCACGATCCTCTTCGCCGTCTTCGGCAACGTGATCGGCCTGATCACCCAGACCGACCTGCCGGACTACGGGGGTCTCCAGCACTACGACCCGCGCTGCTCGGGCTCCCATTTCGGCGTTCTGGCGGCCTGCAGCGAAGACGGCCAGGCCGAACTGGAGGATTATTTCCGCCGCAAAGGCGGCCAAGCGCGGGTTTTCGAAGCATGAAGGCAGGGGCTCCTGCCGGCAGCCAACCGACACACCCGCACGGGGTTTAAGGCGCCATGAAGCCGGTCCTATCGCTCAAAAACAAACCACTGATCCTCGGCGGTGCTCTGCTGACGGCGGTCGCCTTGGGGGCGTTCCTCCTTCAACTGGTCGGGGGGCACCCCCAGCGGGCCTGGCAGGCCTACCTGATCAATTTTCTAGTGTGGTCCGCCATCGCCCAGGGGGGGCTGCTCTTCTCGGCCCTCATGCACCTGGTCAAGGCCCGCTGGACCGGCCGGCTCTCGGACCTGGCGGAGGCCTTCACCGCCTTTTTTCCCCTGTCCTTCGTGCTCTTTCTGGGGCTCTTCCTGGGAAGTGAGCATATCTTCCCGTGGCTGCACGAGGACCTCCACGGCAAGGAGGTCTGGCTGAACGTGCCGTTTCTCTTCTGGCGCGACTGCGTCGGCCTGCTGCTGCTCTACGGCCTGGGGTTCGGCTACCTCTACCACGCCCTCAAGCCCAAGCTGGTGCCGGGGGATGCGGACCGCGGCATCCGGGGTTTTTTCACCCGGGGCCAGACGGCGCTCCAAAACGCCCCCGAGCGCTGGCAGCAGCGCAAGACGGTCTTCGGCCTGCTCTACATCATCGCCTTTGCGCTGGTGCTTTCGCTGATCGGCTTCGACCTGGTGATGAGCATGGACCCCCACTGGATATCCACCCTCTTCGGGGCCTACACCTTCGTCAAGGCCTTCTACATCGGCCTGGGCGGGCTGATCATCCTGGCGGCGGTGATGCGCCTCAACCAGGGCGAGGCCTCGGGGCTGAGCAGCAGCCAGTTCCACGACCTGGGCAAGCTGTTTTTCGCCTTCTGCCTGGTCTGGGGCGATTTTTTCTACGTTCAGCTGGTGGTCATCTGGTACGGCAACATCCCCGAGGAGAGCAGCTACGTCATCGAGCGGGTGATGCGCATGCCCTGGCAGCCGCTGGCATGGGCGGTCTTCGCCGCGGCCTTCATCATCCCCTTCGTCCTCTTGATCAACAAGAAGATCAAGACCCGCCCGGTGATCATGATGGCGCTCTGCACCCTGATCATCGCCGGCATCTGGCTGGAGCACCTCCTGCTGATCGGCCCGGCCTTTGCCCATGGCGCCGCCGCGGCCATCCCGGTGGGGCTGAGCGAGGCGCTGATCACCCTGGGGTTTATGAGTCTGATGATCCTGGCACTGGCCTATTTCATGGACCTGTTTCCTGAAATCGCCATGGCGCAGGCCCCGGAAACGACTTGAAACCAGGAGCCGCCCCTTGAGCTCAAACCGAACCTCGATTGCCTGGACAGCCATTTGTGTTCTGCTGATCGTCGGCTTTCTCTATTTCTTCTACACGCCGCCGGCCACCGACATCGGTCCGGCGCAGCCGATCCCTTTCAGCCACCGGCTGCACAGCGGGGTCAAGGCGATCCAGTGCGAATTCTGCCACCCCTACGTGGGGCGGGCCACCTATCCCGGCATTCCGCCGGTGGAAAAGTGCCTCTACTGCCACAACTACATCATCGCCAACCACCCCCAGATCCTCAAGGAACACGCCTATTTCGACACCCGCACCCCGACCCCCTGGCGCAAGGTCTTCTACGTGCCCGAGCACGTCTTTTTCAACCATCAGCGGCACATCAAGAAAGCCGTGGCCTGTGCGGAGTGCCACGGGGCGGTGGAGACCATGGACCGCCTCAAGGGCCAGAGGTTCATGATGGGATTTTGCATCGGCTGCCACCGCGAGCGGGGCGCCAACCTGGACTGCTGGCTGGCGTGCCACAACTGAGCCGCGCGGCCCCGGGCCGCGCAACGCTGTTTGCAGACCGTGCAGCCGGCAGCCGCCGCTGCTGAGGTGTAAAAAGGAGAGCCGTTTTGACAACCGATGCCCACACCGCTGACCAGCCGTATCTGACGGCCAAGGGCTTCTGCATCACCTCGGGCTTGTGGCTGGTGGTCGCCACCTTCATGGGGCTGTTGGGTGCAACCGAGCTGATTGCGCCGGACCTGACGGAAAATATCGGCTGGCTGATGTTTGGCCGGATCCGCCCCATCCACGTCAATCTGGTGCTCTTCGGATTCGTCACCCCCGGTCTGCTGGGGGCGGCTTTCTACTATTTTCCGCGCCTGCTGCGCACCCGGATCTACAGCGACAAGCTGGGCGTCGCCACGGTGCTGCTCTGGAACCTGACCCTGGTGGCGGCGGTGGTCAGCCTGGCCGCCGGCCACAGCCAGGGGCGCGAATACGCCGAGATGATCTGGCCCGTGGACATGCTGGTGGTGGCGCTCTTTGTGCTGGTTTTCATCAACCTGATCATGACCGTCAAGCAGCGCCGGGAGCCGGTGCTCTACGTGTCGGTCTGGTACGTGTGCGCCGCGGTGGTGCTGACCGGCGCGACCTTCAGCCTCGGCAACGTCATCTGGCAGCCCACCAGCGGCGCCCTGGTGGGGATTCCCGACGCCATTCTGCTGTGGTTTTACGGCCACAACGTCTTCGGCCTGCTGCTGACCCCGCTGGCCGCCGGGGTGGCCTACTACGTCATCCCCAGGGCTTGCCAGAGCCCGCTCTACAGCCACACCCTGTCGCTTTTGGGCTTCTGGTCGCTGATCGTGGTCTACACCCACATCGGCACCCACCACCTGCTCCAGGTGCCGGTGCCCACCTGGCTCAAGGTAATCTCCATCGTGGACAGCGTCGCTATGGTCATCCCGGTGATGGCCTTTCTGATCAACATCTGGTACACCGCCCGCGGCCGGCTGGGGGCGATCCACGCCGACATCGGCGCCAAGTTCGTCTTCACCGGCACGATCCTCTATTTTTTCGTCAGCATCCAGGGCTCGATGATGGCCCTGCCGCAGGTCCAGCGGGTCACCCATTTCAACAACTGGGTGGTGGCCCACGCCCACGTCGGGGTGCTGGGCTTCGCGGGCATGATCGCCCTGGGCGGGCTCTACTACGTCCTGCCGCGGATCGCCGGCAAACCCCTCTACAGCCGCTTCCTGGCCGATTTCCAGTACTGGATGGTGCTGATCGGGGTGGTGGGCTTCACCTCGGTACTGACCATCGCCGGCCTGGTCCAGGGGCACGCCTGGCTCAACGGCGAAACCGTCTACCGGGTGATCCCGCAGATCCACGTTTACTACGTCTACCGCGCGTCGCTCGGGCTGATGATTTTCACCTCGGCGGTCCTGGGGCTCTATAACATCCTGCGAACCCTGTATTTCAACCCGGGAGAAGCCCGATGAAGATGACGCCCACGGCCGTTGTGATCGGTAGCCTGCTGCTTCTGGCAGCCATCGTTTTCATGGTGGTCTACATGCCCTGGGCGACCCGGACCGAGGACCCCTCGGAGATCTTTCGCCCGCGCAGCGCGGTGGAGGCCCGGGGCCGGGCGCTTTACATCGCCAACGGCTGCGTCTACTGCCACAGCCAGTCCATCCGGACCATCGACTGGGGCCTGGGGGCGGAGCGCATCGCCCAGGCCGGCGACTACATCATGGACCAGCCGATCCTGCTGGGCTCGGCCCGCACCGGTCCGGACCTCTCCCAGGAGGGCGGCGAGCACCCCGACGACTGGCACCTCGCCCATTTCACCAACCCGCGCTACACCCGGACGCTGTCCATCATGCCGGCCGTGGCCTACCTGGGGCAGCAGAACCTCGAAGACCTGACCGCCTATGTCCAGGGGCTGGGGCAAAAACAGGCCGACCGCCGCATGAAGCGCCAGCGCTTCTGGAAGCAGGAAGCCATCCGGGCCTATGAGGCCGGCCCCGAGGCCAACGTGGCGTGGCTGGCCGAAACGGTGCCCGAAGGCTGGCGCAGCCTGCCCAACCCCTACCCGACCTCCGAGGCCGGGTTGGCGCGCGGGCACAAGATCTACCAGGATTTCTGCCTGGGCTGCCACGGCCCGGTGGGCGACGGGATGGGGCCGGCCCAGCCCTATCTCTACCCGCCGCCGCTGAATTTCACGATCCTTAAAGGCCGCGAAATTTCCGGCGGCATCCTCTACTACCAGATCATGAACGGCATCACGGGCACGGCCATGCCCTATTTCAAAAAAGAGCTGGAATCGGAGAAAATCTGGGAAGTCGGCAATTACGTGGCCGTCTACTTCATCAACCAGTCGGATGCCAACACGGAACCCAGGGGGATCGATGCGGCCTACGAGCCGTAGAGACGAACGCCATGTACTTTCCCTACTTCGCCAGCTATATCCTGATCGGGTTCGTGCTCTCGCTGCTGGTCTTTCTGTGGGCCCTCAACAACGGCCAGTTCCGGGAGCAGCAGCGGGCGCGCTTTCTGCCCCTGGAGGACGAACCCGACCGGGCCCCGGCCCCCACCAGCCGCATCGGCCGCCTGGAGACCTGGGCGCTGGCGCTTCTCGCGGTGGCGGGCCTGCTGGCCAGCGCCGCGATGCTGGTCTACGCGCTGATCAACGGCTGACGGGCCGGGGCCGCACCCCCGGCTGCAAGGAGCCCCCATGCGATTTTTTCATCTGCTCAATTTCCAGCACGTGATGCTCTACCTCTTTCCCACCCTGGTCTTCATGGTGGTCTTCGGGGTGGGGCTGGCCTACCAGCATTTCAGCGGCAAGGACGCCGAGGCCCGCAAGGAGCGCATCACCTACCGCTTCGCCGGCGGCATCGAGGACCGCGACGCGCCCTTTCCGCTGATCATGGTCCTGATCATCGCCGGCACGGTGGCCTGGGCTTTCTGCTACATCCTTTTCACCGGTATCCTGGAGGTGAAAATATAAAATGGAAAACCCGACACACAAGGAATCGGCGCTCTTCGCGTGGTCGGTGGTCGGCCTGCTGGTGCTCCTCATTCTGGCCAAGGGCTTCTTCTCGTTCTACGTGGTGACCGACCGGGGCCAGCCCGGCTGGGACTATCGGCCCGTGCTGGACGTTCCGGGCGAGTCGCCCTATGCCATCTACCAGCCGGGCCCCTATCCCCAGCATATTCGGGGCATGAAGGGGGAATAGATGAAAAAGGTCGCCGTTCTGTTCGCTGCCGTCGCGGTGCTGGCCGTCGTGGCGGTCCAGGCCCTGAACCTCTTTGACCACTATTTTCCGTGGGGCCGGATGTGGGAGACCCCGGCGGTCAAACCCCACGAGCAGCCGCTTTTGGTGATGCCCGCCGGCAGCGTTCCGGTCGACGGCGGCGAGGCGCGCTTGCGCGCCGCGGCGGCCTCGGACCTGTTCAACCCTTTCAGCCCGCAGAACCCCGTCGTTATAGAGACCGGGGAGGCCCTTTACGCCACCTACTGCGCCCAGTGCCACGGCCGCCACCACGACGGCAACGGCACCGTCGGCCAGAGCTTCAGCCCGCTGCCGACGGACCTGCGCAGCCCCAAAGTCCAGGAAACCGAACCCGGCCTGATCTTCAAGGAGATCAGCTACGGGGTTCCCGGCGGGCGCCAGCCGCCGCTGGCGACCACCATCGAAGCCCAGGACCGCTGGCGCATCGTCGCCTACGTCAAGTCCCTGGGGCTGCGCAACTAACCCCCGTACCGCGATGCCCGAGACCACCGCGGCCTGCGACCTGTGCGGGCTCCCGCTGCGCTTCGGAACAATTTCCCACGAGTTGGAGGGGCGCAGCTACCATTTCTGCTGCATGGGCTGCCGCCAGGTTTTC
>Ga0272444_10002179_pt1 | contig 18263 bp, 25 predicted proteins | sample SSMForm13_FD_201033 | JGI IMG/M metagenome (GOLD analysis project Ga0272444, IMG submission 201033) | Marine sediment archaeal communities from Little Sippewissett salt marsh, Falmouth, MA, United States - SSM-Form-13 | ecosystem: Environmental > Aquatic > Marine > Wetlands > Sediment ... | reverse complement strand
GATTAATAAATAGGTTACTTTGTAATCTTCTTCTTTATCTCTTCGAAGTGTTGCGATATTGTTTCTGGAACGATCTTGTTCTTTATGTATGCAGAAAATACCTTGTCGTATTTCTCTTTGTTGCTTTTCTTAAGTGTCTCTGCGTATTTCTCTATGTGCTTACCTGAAACTCTATCATTATCAGGCAATATTTCTTTAGAGTGCACAATCTCCAGACCAGAATCAACTGCACCCTTCAAAGCTGCGTATAGTTTTGATCCCTTTGTTGACCTGTAAAGTCCTATATCGAAAACAGCCTCTTTTATCTTGTGTTTTTTTGCAGTTGTGCCACAAAGATATCCTGTAAGATAAGCTGCTGGAATATTATTATGACCTTTCCATCCGATTTTCTTCAGATGAGATGCATTTGTTGATACAACAACATGATCTCCTTTGCTGTCATGCTTGACAATCTGACAAGTTGTATTGTTTGCAGATTTTCTGACAACAAATCTCACTTTCTTTGACTTAAGCAACCTAAGTCTAAGTCTATAATCTGTCTTGCCTTCTCTTCTTCTCCTGTGAGCCACAACGGATGTTTTTCCTTTTGCCATTCAAATCACTTCTTCTTTTCAGTTTTTTTTGCTGTTTTCTTTTCAGTCTTTTTCTTTTCCACTGTTTTCTTTACTTTTTTCTTAGCTATTTTCTTAGTTTTCTTAACAACCAGCTTCTTTCTCTTTGTTTTTATAGGTTTTGTTTTCCGAATAACCTTCTTCTCCTTTATCATGTTATTATCTTTCATATAATTCAGAAGATGCTTTTTGTCTCTAAAGAAACCACCTTTAACTTTTCTGTACAAAACATAATAATCAGTCTTTTCTACCTGTGTAGAATCCTTCATCTCATTCAACACTCTTCTAAGAGATCTTACTTTAGTCATCCAAAGACCCTTGTAATAAGTCCTTGCTCCTGCGCTTCCCTTCTTACTTCCTTCGTACTTTCGTCTTCCCTTCTTTTTTTGAGCACGTATCTGCTTGGAATATGCCTTTGTTGTTCCTTTCTTCTGGATCTTTTCGATTGCCCCTTTCTTTATGAGGTCTCTTACGTCATTCCTTGTCAAAGCCTCTTCAACTTCCTTTGCTGATCTAATCTTCACTCTTGTAACTCCACATTTCAGTAGCTGAGCTGCAATTCGTTTCTGAGAAGCTATTGACATATCATTCACCGAATTCCTTTATTTCATGCTTAAAATCAGAGTCTTTTTTTAGTTTTCCTCTTTTCTTGAGGATTTCACGAGAAAGTATCCAAAAAACAAGTGCCAGAGACTTTTTACCGTTATTATTCATTGGGATTATATAGTCAAGATCTTTGACCTCATTGAATGTATCAGCCAATGCAACAATCGGAATCTTCTTCTTTTTTGCCTCTTTCATAACTTGTTCATCAATCAAAGGATCAATAACGAATATGACATCAGGTTCGTAGAATCCCTTATAGGATGGATTTGTGAGTGTTCCAGGAGAGAATCTACCTGGTATAGCTTTACCGCCAACAAGATCACTAAAAGATGAGATTGCTTTTGTCGCAGCGTCCTTTCTACTTACGACTAATATGTTGCTGAAGTTCGCTAGGAAATCAGCTGCTATCTTAATTCTATCATCAACTGCCTGCAGGTTGAATACAGACAAACCATCATCCCTCACTTTGTATACGAACTGCTTCATGTAAGGTGTGCATGTTTTCATGCCTATATGTATACCCGCTGTCAGATACTCTGTTTTGTCCACAAGCATAGTATATCTGTTCCCTTCGTAGTTATAAAGTTAATATTACTTCTAATTGTAGTAGTTATATATTTAAATAAACAGAAAAATCTACTTTTTATCCTTTATATCAATAGCTATAGCGCCTGCTTCCCATTCCAATTTAGCTATATCAAGGGGTTTTTTCATGTTTTTTGGTACATCTATCAACACAGGTGCTCCTTGTGATATCTGAAGTGCTCTAGCTGAGATTATCCTAGTTCTTTCAAATTTTGAGTACTTGGCTTTTTCTTCCATACTAACCTATATACCTCATTTGATCCTTCTCCAATACAGGAGCGGAATCTTCTTTGTTTATTTGCATCAAAGCTTTTCTTTGTAATTCTTCTATCTTTCTGATGAACTTCTCCATTTCCTTTACGCGTCCATCAAGCTTTGACATATTAACTTTTATATTAAGAATCTTCGTTAGTTTATTTAAAACTATCTCCCCTGCTTTTGGATCAGTAACTATAGGGAATCCAGCTGTTTCGCCTAAAAGACACACTCCTTTCATGCCTCTTTCTTTACCTAAACCAGGCAGAAGACCTGCTGCTCCTACTATATAACCTACTTTTTCACCTGCACTGAAATCAATGCCTGTCTTTTTATACTTCTTGAGTAGGCTCTCATCTGTAACAGCGCCGTAAACCTTTGGTTTATTCTCTATTTCACCAACTGCAATACCGCCTAAAGTAAAGATCTCTTTCACTCCAAGTTTCTCAACAAAATCCAAAACTGTTTCCATCACTTCATAGTGTCCGTTCGGGGACAAGGATTGACAGTCACCCACAAAGAAAATGAGATCCCTCTGAGTTGGTTTTTTAGCTTTCCAATAATAAAATTCATTCTTCAACAGCTTGATCTTATAATTTTTATTAAGTATCACAAATGGGAAGAAGTGTTTTGAATGTAATTCTGCGAATTTCTTCGCTTTCAACTCCTTAATCAAGTAACCTAAAGCCACTCTACCTATATTTCCAACACCAGGAAGCCCTTCAAGAAGAATAGGGTTTTTTAGCTTAGGCTTTTCTAGAATATTGATCTTAGTCATAAGTACCGTATAACTATATTGAAATCCTTATTTAAATAAGTATACAAAAAGATGTTATACTGCTCCCGTCGTCTAGTTCGGTTAAGGACGTGAGGTTCTCGACCTCAAAACCTGGGTTCAAAAAATTGGGCGCATACGCGTCGGTTTGAATCTCCCAGCGGGAGCGTCTGGTCTCGTGGCTCAATGGTAGAGCGCTGCGCTGATAGTTGTCGCTTGCCTTGTACAAGCACACTCTGAAACGCAGAGGTCGAGGGTTCGATCCCCTCCGAGACCATTGATTCTAGTGGACTGACCGAGACTCGAACTCGGACTTTCCGCCTTGCGAAGGCGGCGTGTTACCATTACACTATCAGCCCAACAAGTATATATCATATTTCGATAATTAATAACATGGTTTTTGATATTTTCAATGTTTTCAATTTTATTGAAGCTATATGGTTTATATTACCTGCGTACGCAGCTAACGGATTGATACCAATATTCAAGGGTAAACATCCAATTGATTTTGGAAGAAAGTTTCGTGGTAAACCTATACTAGGACCAGGTAAGACATGGGAAGGACTTCTCTTTGGATCTATTATAGGTATGTTGATAGCTTTCATACAGCTTTCTGCATATCCATATCTTCCATGGGAATTATCTGAAGTTCCTTTGACAATCATTCCAATGTCAATCCAACTTGGATTCCTACTTGGATTTGGAACTGTAATAGGAGATATGTGTGGTTCTATTATCAAAAGACGACTTAATTTAAGACGGGGACGACCTGCTCCAATACTTGACCAGGATGATTTTATTGTGGGAGCTTTTGTTTTTGCAGGTTTACTGATCGCATTTAAATGGCAATGGGTTGTCCTGATGTTGATACTAACTCCGATATTCCATTTACTCGCAAGTGTAATCGGTTATCTTGCACATATAAAACGAGAGCCTTACTGAGAATCTACAATATTTTTTATTTGTTCAAAAACCTCATCTTTTGATTTCTCTCCATTGATTTCGATCCACTTTCCGAGGAAGTTGTTTTGTGCAAGTTTCTCATAATTAGCAACTACGTTTTTCTGGAAATTTATATCCTCTTCAAGTCTATCAGCACGGGACGCATCGCCCATTCTTTTTGCTGCAGTCTCAGGTGATATTTTGATGTAGACTATAATATCTGGTTTTGGTATCTTCATTGTTTCTGCCATTCCCGATATCTCATTTAATTGAAGTATGTTCAAGCCTTGATACGCAGCTGTAGACATGAAATATCTATCAAGTACAACATTAATTCCATTCGCCAGTTTTTCTCTTATCGCATCCCTATCTTTCAACATATCTGCAAAAAATAATAGGAACTGTGTCTCTGTGTTGAAGTCGAATTTTTTATGTAGAAAATCATAGATTGTTTTTCCTATTGGACCTGATTCGTCCGGATAGTGAATATGATCTGTGTTTTCTTTTGTTTTCAAATAATCTAGAAGTTTTTTTGCTTGAGTTCCTTTACCAGAAAGGTCAATTCCCTCGATGCAGATTAGTTTTCCTTGCATACAAAATTATTTATTCTTAACTTTTTAAATTGAAGCATGAAAGTCAACGGAAAAGATTATAGAACAGTATGGTTTGAAGGCTCTACAGTGTTTTTGATTGAACAGAATTTACTTCCATTCAAATTTGAAATACACGAATTCAAGACACACAAAGACACACATGATGCCATTAAAACCATGGTAACTCGAGGCGCAGGAGCAATCGGAGGAACTGCTGCTTTTGGAATGGCTCAAGGAGTTTTAGAAGCTCCTGAAAACGGTTTCTGGGACTATGTAGACGAAGCAAAGAAATACTTAGAAGCTGCACGACCAACTGCACAGAATCTGTTTTACGCAACTAACAGAGTTTACAACGCTGCAAAGAACGCAGATGATCCAAAAAAAGCTGCTGTTGAAGAAGCACAGAAAATTGCAGACGAAGATTCAGATAACTGCAAAAAGATCGGTGAGCACGGAAACGAATTGATCAAAGATGGTTACAGAATTGAAACTCATTGTAACGCAGGCTGGTTAGCTTTTGTAGATTATGGATCTGCTCTATCTCCAATTTATGTTGCACATAGAGCAGGAAAGAAAATATTTGTTTACGCTGACGAAACAAGACCAAGAAGTCAGGGCGCAAGACTAACAGCATGGGAACTTAAGGGTGAAGGTGTACCACATAAAATAATTCCAGATAATGCAGGTGCACATCTAATGTCACATGGTAAGATCGATATGATCATAGTTGGTTCTGACAGGATCGCAGCAAACGGTGATGTTGCAAACAAAATAGGAACACTTGAAAAGGCGATAGCAGCAAAGAGATATGGAGTTCCATTTTACGTAGCCGCACCAACAACAACAATTGATCCAAACTGTCCTTCAGGTAAAGATATACCAATAGAAGAAAGAAGTCAGGACGAAGTCTTGTATCAGACAGGCCCAACAAAAGATGGTCGGGAGGAAACAATTCTTGTAGCTTCTCCAGGATCTGAAGCAATGAATCCTGCATTCGATGTAACGCCGGCAGAGTTAGTCGCAGGAATAATTACAGAAAAGGGTGTAACAGAAGCAAGTGTAGAAGGAATAAAAAAGGTTTTAGCCTAATTCATTCCATCTAATACTTCTAGGATCTTAGGCACCATCACGTTAGGTGGTCCTATAACATCCACATCTTTTAGTAGACCTTTCTCTTTGTAGAAGTTTACTAAAGGCTCTGTCTGTTCCTTGTAAATCTTAAGCCTATTTTTTATTATTTCTTCTGTTTCATCAGATCTAGATACAAGCTTGCCTCCACACTTGTCACATATACCTTCAACCTTTGGACTCAAAGGTGGCATTCTATATTCGTTGTTTGGACCGAATGTGATATCAGCAATGTTGTAGATGTTTCCACATTTTTCACAGGTTCTTCTTGCCAAGATCTTTCCGATTATAACATGTTCTGGAACTGCTAGATTGATTACAACGTCCATCTTTGTTACAGTTTCCAAAGATTCTGCCTGTGGTATGGTACGAGGAAATCCATCAAGAATGAATCCACTCTTACAATCATCTTGCTCGATTCTATTCTTGAGCATATTGATTATCAATTCGTCTGGTACGAGTTTTCCTTCGTCCATGTATTTCTTTGCTTCTGTTCCCAGCTCTGATTCATTTTTAATTTCAGCACGAAGCATATCTCCTGTTGATATGTGTGCCCATTCCTTTTGTGCTCCTATCCTTGAGGAATAGGTGCCTTTTCCTGACCCTGGGGGTCCCATAAAAATTATTTTCATTTAATCACCTTAGGTTTATCTATACTAAAATAACTATAAAAATTTATGCTAAGCCTCGCATGAAGTTGTCAACCATTGCCTTCAGCTCATCAAAAGTTCCCACATTATTAATATGGTAATCTGCTGTTGACACAACAGTTCGAACATCGAATATCTCAGCTTCTGTCTTTTCCTGCAAATGAAAATCTTCTATTGTTTTTGGGTCTCTTGGAGATCCTCTCTTTTTCAATCTCTTGAATCTTGTTTGTTCATCAGCATCAACTGAAATCATTATGAGATCACGTCCAAGCTCTATTCGCATTGGTTCTACATCTTCAGGGTTTCTAAATCCTGTGACAACAACCTTTTCCCATCTACTCTCCTTTATTATACGAACAACGTCTTTGCTAAAAAAATCCTTTCCTCTTGTTTGATCAAAATCCTTCCTAGTTGCTTGCAAATCTTCTCTACTATGAGTTCTTCCTGCTTTTGTTGCATAATCTCTGACTATGTCACCAAAATCTATGTGTTTGTAATTGTATTTTTTTATTATGTGATTTGCAACTGCATCCTTACCAGAACCAATCAAACCTGTTATGCCTATGATATGCATAAAATCACTTTTTCAAAAACTGAGCAAGCAGAGCTTCTATCTGTATCTCAGGGCTTCCTCCCTGATTAAGCCTGAACTCAAACTCTCCTATGTGCTCGAGAAGCTTCAGTTTCTTTTCTTCAGTAACATCAAGATCAAATACCTGAGAATGGATTTCTTTGATTATATCCTCACCGCTCAAACCTTGTTTTATCAACATATCATACAACTTCTTTCTTGCATCAACAAATTTTCCATTGAGTGCAAAACTAAGCATATCCTTTATGTCTTCAGGACGTGCTTTAGAAACAACATCATAAACTGATTCCTTACTAACCTCCTTACCAGAGACCGCCGTTGCTTGTAGTACATTCGTTGCCAATCTCAAATCTCCCTTTGAGACCTCTGCAATTGTTTTAACTCCATTTTCAGAAACCTTGATTTCTTCCCCTTTAACAATTCTATTCATATATTCAGCAACGTGTTCATCTGCAAGTTCTTTGAATCTAAAAACTGCAGTTCTTGATTGTATTGGCTCTATCAGTCTACTCGAATAATTACAACTGAGTATGAATCTACAAACACCTGAAAATCTTTCCATTGTTCGTCTCAAAGCTTGCTGTGCTTCAGGTGTAAGAGCATCACTTTCATCTAGAAATATAATCTTGAAATCAGAACCTAGTGGTTTTATCTGAGCAAATTCTTTTATCCTACCACGAACAACGTCGATTCCCCTCTCATCAGATGCGTTCGTTTCCTGGAAGTTTTCTTTCCAGTATTCACCAAACAATTCATATGCAAGACATAAAGCAACTGTGGTTTTACCAACTCCTGGAGGACCTGCAAAAAGCATGTTTGGTAGAGTTTTCGCCTTTACCCATGCCTTCAATCTTTCTACTATATGTTTCTGGTTTATAACATCCTCCAATTTCTTTGGCCTGTATTTCTCTGTCCACAATTGATCCATATAGTCACCTGATAGGTTATTAATCTTAGTTTTTTAATTATTTATATGATCATTGCGATTTCAGGTACACCGGGAACCGGAAAGACTGTTGTTGCTAATCTTCTAGGAAAAAGAATAGACTTCAAAATTGTGGATTTGAATTCTTTTGCAAAGAAGAATAAAATGGTAGCTGGTCATGATGAAAAGCGAGATTGTGACATCGTAGATATCGATGACATTGACAAACACTTCAAAGAAATTAAAGAGAATGTAGTGATAGAATCTCATTTTGCACATGACATTCATAGCGATGTAATAGTCATCCTTCGTACAAATCCCAAAGAGTTGAGAAAGAGGTTGGGAGAACGTGAATGGAAGAATGAAAAGATAGAAGAGAATGTTCTTTCTGAGATAATGGAGGTATGTCTATCCGAAGCTATGGAAACTGGAAGAAAAACTATTACAATCGACACAACGAAGAAAACTCCAGAAGAAACAGTTGATGAAATAATCGAGAAACTGGATTCAGATATAGCTGTCTATCTCAAGTAAGAATGTATTTAATTTCGATGCTGGAACAACAAACGTCTGACCTTGATTTAAAACATCCTCTTCAAACCACGTAACAATCAAAGGGTATACATCCCGCTTCTTATCCATATCCATAAAGAATTTTATCTTCTTGAATTCCTCTGCTCTTTTGTTCTGCTTCTTGATAGCAGAAATGATCTGATACTTCTTTCCTGGTCTAATTCCCCAGTGTTTACAATCTACAGCTAGAATTTTATCTCCTTTTATGGCAATCACATCTATCTCATATCTGTTTTCTGTTTTGAATCTGTAATTCCTTTTTGTTTTCCACCCATGTTCTTGGAGAACTGCTTCACAGAACTCTTCGAATTCTTTCCAAGATCCATTTTCCAGTGCATCCTCTATAACAGTACCTTTTTTAAGGGCTTGTTCCAACGCCTTTATGTCCATAACTATTATTAATTAAATCTAATAAGAGATTATGTCCACAGTAAACTTCATTGCTTTGATAGGTGTATTGACAGGAATTTTGTTAGCTGTGGGTTGGCTTCTCGGTGGTTTTGTTGGAATGTTTCTAGCTTTAATATTGTCGTTTGCTCTCAACCTCCTATCGTATTGGTATTCAGATCGAATAGTTCTGGGAATGTATAAGGCAGAACCCCTAAACAGTCCAAAGATAGACGATATGATAGACAAACTTGCTCTTGACGCAAAGATTCCAAAACCAAAGATGTACATAGTAAATACTGATGTACCTAATGCTTTTGCAACTGGAAGAGATCCAAGACACTCAGCAATAGCCATCACAAAAGGTATACTCAAACTTAGTGATGAAGAACTTGAAGGTGTTTTAGCTCATGAGGTATCACACATAATGAATAGAGATGTATTGATAGGTGCAATGGCTGCGACAATAGCAGGCGCTATTGCATATCTAGCGCATATCGGTTATTGGAGTATGTTCTTTGGCGACAGGGATAGTGAAGGTAGTGCACTAGGAATGATTTTGATAGTTATCTTTGCTCCACTGGCAGCTTTACTTATACGAATGGCTATATCACGAATGCGTGAATTCAAAGCCGATCACACAGGCGCTTTGCTTACAAAAAATCCAAAAGGTCTTGCATCTGCTCTTTACAAAATAGAAAATGTAGCTGTAAGACACCCCGTAAAAGGGTCGAGTGCAACAGCTCATATGTGGATAACAAATCCATTCAAAAGAGACTGGTTTTCAAACCTGTTTGCAACACATCCATCTATGCAGGATAGGATAGCACGACTTCAACAGATGGAAGTGAACAAAAAGTTTGAGTTTGAGAAAGAGCAGAAGAAGTAAATTACTTCTTTCCTCAATTATATTCTTCGCTACATTTCTTTTGGAAGTACCATTCTAATACTATTTACTTAGAAGCTTCTCTATTCCTTTGTGATGACCAGCTCCTATTACAACAACTATGCGTTTGAATTTTGTTGCAAGGTGTTTGATGTTTTTCACCATGTATTTATTTCTATCTACAACAAGTGCTTTGTGTAAGTAAGGGAACTCTTTTCTAAGTAGCTCCATTGCTTGTTCTATCACCTCTGCTGGTGGGAGCTTTGATAAATCTATTTCCTTTCCTTTTCCCAACTTAGATAACAACCAACCTAGGGTTACTCCTCTTAACAAAAACCATAGAAGTTTAGCCTTCTCTCTGAAAGGAATCTTCTGTATGCTATTAAAGGTCATAGCTATGTTCTGATCTATCAGAGCTACCTTTATCTCTTTTTGACGTGCAACCTTAACCGCTGTCACCATATCTGAACCAGGAAGTATACCAACCTGTTTACCAAGCCATTCCTGTAATTTCTTCATCACCCAAAAAACAAGGAATGTAGTCGGACCGAGTGCTCTGATTGCCTGCATATTTGTGCCCTGTTTCTTATTGAAAGACATGAGCCTATTCATATCAAGCTCAACTGCAACACAATCGGGATTCTCCTTCTCTATCACGTCCTTTACCTTTTTCACGCTCTGAGAAGCTATGTGAGATGTAGGAACAAGCACAATCCTGACCATAAGACTTATTTAAATAGCAGACTTTTATAGAATATTATTAATGCCGAGGTGGCTGAACGGCTTAAAGCGCCAGACTTGAAACTAGATATGATGATAACCTTTCATATTCATATGATCGTGTTAAATGATCTCTTGGCTTGACTCTGAATCGGCGGAGCATGTGGAGTTACCCTAGTAATATATCTGGTGTCCGAAAGGACGTGCAGGTTCAAATCCTGTCCTCGGCGTTCTTTTTATTATGAAACGAATAACTTTCGAAGTTGAAGGGAAGAAGCTTGTGGGGTTTCTACATAGACCTGAAAATAAAAACAATTCTGGTGTTGTAATGATACATGGCTTCAAAGGTGATAAAAACGAATATGGCAGGTTCGAGAAATCTGCTGAAGTATTTTGTAAAGATGGTTTTACTGTACTTCGTTTTGACTGCCGTGGAACACGAGATAGTGATGGTGAATTCAGGGACATGACCATTCAATCAGAAGTAAAGGATCTGGTAGCAGCTATAGATGTAATGAAAAAAGAAAATGTAGAGAATGTCGGTATCATGGGTATTAGTCTAGGCGGAGAGATTGCACTATTGAGTTCTCTACAAAGAGATGTAAAGGCTCTTGTTTTATGGGCTCCTGTTACAACATCTGAAAAATGGAAAACCACATTCTCTGAGGAACAGATGAACGATTTGAAAACAAAGGGAGAAACCATAATTTATGGTAAGAAATCAGGTGAACCTTGGACTATAGGTAAGGAATTACTTGATAGTTTCATGAACACAAAAGTTGAAGATGAACTGAGTAAAATAAAGGCTGCGACGCTCATACTCCATGGAACAAAGGATGTAAATGTATCATTAGAAGATTCTAAAAAAGCAATTGAAAAACTAAACGAGCCAAAAGAGCTCAAGATCATAGAAGGAGAAGATCATTATTTTCTTGAACAACTAGATGATATGATAGAGATTTCACTTAACTGGTTTAGAAAATATCTTTAATCATTTTTATTTTTCTAAACAAATTATACTCATGACTAAACCAGATTGGTTGAAGATAAGACCACCGACTAGCAAAAAGTTTGAAGAGATAAAAGAGATAGTAAAGGACATACATCTGCATACAGTTTGCCAAGAATCACATTGTCCTAATATGTCTGAATGTTGGTCTGGTGGTACTGCAACATTCATGGTTCTTGGGGATACTTGCACGCGTGCGTGCAAATTCTGTAATGTGAAAACAAAGTTTCCTGCACATCCACCTGATGAGACAGAACCACAAAAGATTGCAGACACGTTGAAGAAATGGAAGTTAGATTACATAGTTATAACATCTGTAGATCGGGATGATCTTTCTGATCAGGGTTCAGGTCATTTTGCAAAATGTATACAAGAAGCTAAGAATGTAAATCCAAAACTGCTTATTGAAGTTCTCATTCCAGATTTCAGAGGAGATGAGAATTGTCTTGACACTGTTATCAAGGCTAAGCCTGATGTAATTGCACACAACCTTGAGACTGTGAAAAGTCTACAGAACAAGGTAAGAGATCCTAGAGCAAGTTATGATCAATCACTACGTGTATTGGAACATATAAAAAAGAAGAATCCGGATATACATACAAAGTCTTCTCTTATGTTGGGTCTGGGAGAAACAGACGCAGAAGTTATACGAGCTATGAGAGATCTGAGGAAAATCGGAGTCTCTTTCTTAACTCTAGGTCAATATTTACGACCTAGCATGAAAAACCTACCAGTAGTCGAGTATGTACACCCTGAGAAATTTGAATATTTCAAAGAGATTGGAGAAGATCTTGGATTTCTATATGTAGCTTCAGGCCCGCTAGTCAGAAGTTCATATAGAGCAGGAGAATTTTTTATCAAGAGCGTTATAGGTAGAGAGCATAAACATACCCATTCTTAAGGTAGCTTTACAATAATAATATAAACTTTTGGTGTTGCCGATGTCTAAGATTGATAGAATTTTCCATGTAAAACATCTCCATATTCTAGACGAAAAAGGAAAATGTAATGAGAAGATTAGGCCTAAACTAACGAGAGCTGACATCAAAAAGATGTACGAACTAATGGTCGTATCACGTGTATTTGATGAAAAAGCACTGACTTTACAAAGACAAGGAAGGATCGGAACATATGCGCCTGCTGTCGGTCAAGAAGCTTCACAGGTCGGAAGTTCGTATAATCTGAAGAAAACAGATTGGTTATTCCCAGCTTTTAGAGAGGCTGCTGCATACATAACACGCGGAGTTCCAATAAGCAAACAGTTTATTTACTGGGGAGGCGACGAAAGAGGAAATGTAATAACAACTCCCAATACGTTCCCACCAGCAGTTCCAGTTGGAACACAAATTCTACATGCAGTCGGTGTTGCATGGGGATTGAAGATGCAGAAAAAGAAAGCTGCAACTTTGGTTTACTTCGGTGATGGAGCAACTTCAAGAGGGGATTTCCACGAAGGCATGAACTTTGCTGGAACATTCAAATTACCTGTAGTATTCTTTTGCCAGAACAATCAATACGCTATATCAGTTCCAAGAACTAGACAAACTGCAGCAGAAACAATAGCACAGAAGGCAATAGCTTATGGGTTTGAAGGTATACAGGTAGATGGCAATGATATTTTCGCAGTGTACAAAGCAACAAAAGATGCTTTAGATAAGGCACGAAAAGGTGGTGGTCCAACCTTAATAGAAGCATTTACATACAGGATGGGAGATCATACAACATCTGATGATGCTTCTAGATACAGGACTAAAAAAGAGGTCGATAAATGGAAGAAGAGAGATCCTGTATTACGTCTTCAAAGATACATGCAGAAGAAGGGCATGTGGACCAAAGAATACGATAGGAAACTTCTGAAGAGATCAAAGGAGAGAATTGAAATTGAGGTAAAGAAAATGGAACAGTTGACAAAACCCAACCCAAAGGATATTTTCACAACAATATTCGAAAAGATGCCTAAAAGTCTGAAAGAACAGATGGAGGAAATGCTGGAATATGAAGATTAACATAGTACAAGCTGTGAATCTAGCTTTGAAACAAGAAATGAAGAAGGATAAAAGTGTGGTAGTTTTAGGTGAAGATGTAGGACGCAATGGTGGTGTTTTCAGAGCTACTGAAAAGTTAATCAAATTATATGGAGATGAACGTGTTATTGATACACCTCTTTCAGAAGCAGGTATAATAGGTTCTTCTATTGGTCTTGCAGTTTCTGGAATGAAGCCTGTAGCTGAAATTCAGTTCTCTGGATTTGTTTATTCAGCTCTTGATCAACTCATATCACACGCTGCTAGAATAAGAACTCGAACTAGAGGTAAATTCACCTGTCCTTTAGTTGTAAGAACTCCATATTCTGGAGGTATCCATGCACCTGAGCATCATTCAGAAAGTATGGAAGCATTGTATGCACATGTTCCAGGCTTGAAAGTTGTAATACCATCTACACCTTATGACACAAAGGGATTACTTATATCATCTATTAGAGATCCCGATCCCGTGATATTCTTCGAACCAAAAAAGATATATAGATCAATTAAACAAGACGTTCCTGACAAATCATTTATAGTTCCTTTGAGCAAAGCAGCTGTGAGACAAGAAGGAGAGGATATGACTTTGATTGCATGGGGTTCTATGATGGTACAGACACTGGAAGCTGCGGAAAAATTAAAAGAAAAAAACATCAATACAGAAGTTATAGACATCAGAACAATCTACCCACTGGACGAAGATACAATTCTCAAATCAGTAAGAAAGACTGGTCGTGCTATCATAATTCACGAAGCACCCAAATTCGGTGGAGTCGGAGCTGAGATAGCTGCAATCATAAATGAAAAGGCAATCATGAGTTTAAACGGACCTGTTAAGAGGATTACAGGTTTTGATACACCTATACCGCTAGCAAAGATGGAGAACTACTATCTTCCAAGTATCAAGAAGATTGTAAAGAATGCGGAAAATCTTATGAGGTTTTAATGTTAGATTTCAAATTCCCTGACGTAGGAGAAGGTATTACAGAAGGACAGATTGTAAAATGGAAGGTGAAAGAAGGTGATGTTGTTAAACAGGATCAAGTTCTTGTAGAGGTTGAAACAGATAAGGCTGTTGTGGAAATACCTTCACCTCAACCAGGTTCTATTATCAAGATTCATGCAAAAGAAAGTGAAAAGATAAAAGTTGGTCAGGTCATTGTTTCCATAGGTGAGAAAGGAGAAAAATCACCTGTAACAAAAAGGGTTGCAGAAAAGGTGAAAGGAGTTGTAAAGAAGCCTGAACCAAAAAATACAAAAGAGAAGTACACAAGTTCTGTAGTTGGAAAGCTTGATGATAAAGTAAAGGAACTTCCACAACCAGAACAAACTAAGTCTGCTTCAGGCGTGAAGGCAATGCCGAAAGTAAGAAATATGGCAAAGGCCGCGGGTGTTGATCTTACTAAAGTGGAAGGAACAGGTCCTGGCGGTAGAATAACAACAGATGATGTTAGAAAACATACAGGAGCAGTTGGTTTATCTACTGCACCTCATCCAACAACTCCGTCAGCTGCACCTAAGATGACATTTGACAAATATGGGCGTGTTCTGGAGATTCCAATTACTGGTGTCAGAAAGAAGATAGCAGAGAACATGGTTAAGGCTCGATTCACAGCTCCACATGCAACAGAAATGGAAGAGGCTGATGTTACAAAGCTGGTTGCTTTCAGGAAGAAAAACAAAAAGCTTGCAGCTGACAAGGGCGTGCATCTCACATACCTACCATTTGTGATAAAAGCTGTTGTCGCTGCATTGGAAAAACATCCATACGTAAATGCAACAATGGACGAAGAGAAGGGTGTTATCAGAAATAAACAATATTACAATATAGGTGTTGCAACTGATACTCCATTTGGTTTGATGGTTCCTGTTATCAAGAACGCAGACAAAAAAAATATAATAAGAATTGCACATGACATAGAAACAATGGCAAAGGCTGCAAGAGAAAGAAAGATCACCATCAACGATCTTCAGGGAGGTACTTTCACAATCACAAATTATGGTTCTTTAGGAGGAACATTCGGCGTTCCTGTTATCAATTATCCAGAAGCTGCAATATTAGGTGTCGGCAGGATTATGGAGAAACCCATGGCAAAGGACGGTACTATAGTTATCAGAAAGATCATGCCATTATCACTTTCGTTTGACCATAGAATAATAGACGGTGCTCAGGCTGCTCGATTTATCGCGTCTGTCATGAAACACCTAGAAGATCCTGATTTTTTGTTGTTAGATATAGGTAGTTTGGTTGAATGATTACCTCATAAAATTCCATTCTCTTTGTGAATATTTGGTTTCTGCGACTTCTTTTGCTCGCTCTAGTTCTTCAGATGTAAGTTCGCCGTGCTCGAATTCTTTGCCTTCTGTGAAACCTTCTAAAAGAGCATTGTAAACGTCTTCCATTGATATTTTCTTGTGATCTAAAACTCGTGTGACTCTTTCTTCTACAGCTTGTATCATCTTGTCTGCTATCTTTTCTTGTCCGACCTTCAGAAGAGAGAACATTTTTCTTACATCAAGATCATATAGAATTGTTCCATGTTGGAGAAGAACTCCTTGTCTTCTGGTTTGTGCATTGCCTGAGATTTTCTTTTCTGCAACAATTATGTCATTTATGGGTTTGAACTCTGACTCAATTCCTAATTTCTTCAGTGAGTTTACAATCCAACCACAAATCTCATGATATGATTCTGTAATTCCCTTCGGAAACAATTCCTGTTTTCCAATTATACTATATGTAATCTCACCATCGTAATCATGATAAACAGCTCCGCCTCCGGTTATCCTTCTGACAACATCCACTCCGAGCTCTTTACACTTCTCTAGATTTATCTCGTCTTCGAGGCTTTGGAAGTAACCAATACTCACAGCACTGGGTTTCCATCTCCAGAAACGAAGCGTGGTTGGTGCTCCATTAGACACGGTCTCTGTGACCGCTTGATCAATTCCCATATTCATTGCAGCGCTTCTAGTCTCAAATGGTAATACTCTCAGTTTCATTCGCCCATAGCCTTTTTTACTACATCAGTTATTGTCTCTGAAGTTATGCCAACGAATTCTATTTGATTCTCTTCTACTATATTATTTATCCTTTCTATGATCTTTTCTCGATCCTCGTCAGCAGGGGTTTCCAAGAAACTATTTTCAATTAATTGCAGAGATTCCTCTGGATGTATGAAAAAATCTCCAAGAATCTGGATGTGCTTTATCACATCTTCGTATTCTACCTTAACAGTAATAAGTTTACCGCCTGGTATCTTTTCTGTTGCCTTACCTTTCATAATCACTGTACTGTAATTTTATTCATTGTAATTGTTTCTACTGGTCTATCAAACGGTGCTCCGGATGTTTGTGCCTTTCCTATTTTCTCTACAACATCTATTCCCTCAACGACCTTACCAAACACAGAGTGTTTTCCATCAAGCCATGGTGTTGGTTTCAGTGTTATGAAGAATTGACTTCCTCCTGTATTTGGTCCAGCGTTTGCCATGGAAAGAATTCCTGCAGAACTATGTTTTAGATCTGGATGGAATTCATCTTCTATTGTATAACCTGGTCCTCCTGTTCCATCCCCATCTGGATCTCCGCCCTGTATCATGAAGTCCTCGATAACCCTATGGAATATGAGACCATCATAAAATCCTTTTTCTACAAGATCTATGAAATTTTTTGTTGTTATAGGAGCTTTGTCTTCGAATAACTCTATTTTGAAGGTTCCCATATTAGTCTCAAATGTAGCAATTCTATTAGTCATTTCATCACCTTGATCATTTATTACCTGTCCTGTATATGTCTGGGTTACGCCATAAGCTGCGAAAATCACTATAAGGACAAGTAAGAGTGCTATGTATTTCCTTTTCATAGCTTGATTTTAGCATCAAGGTTTAAATTGGTTATACTATTAATATTAATTATGTTCGGTCGTGGATCACCTAAATGCGAAGTGTGTAAAAAGGAACTGAAAAAGAACGCCCTACAAGCTGAGGTTCATGTATATGGAAAGGTAGGTAAATTCAAGAAATATTTCTGTAGTGAGAAACATTTAGAAATATACATAGCCCATACAGAAAATTTGATGAAGACTAGAAGGGCATGCACTTCATGCGGTTTTAGATGACCTTAATATAGTAGGCTTCTTTTTTGTCAAATCTATTATTTCAGATGGACTGTTATCAAGAATTCCTCCATCTATAATAAAATCAATTTTGTTCAGCATCTCTTTTGATATTTGTGTGACGCTTGTTATTGTTTCTTCGCCCGAGACGTTCGCGCTTGTTGTTATGAAAGGTATATTGGCTTGTTCTACCATTTTCAGTATTGGATGATTAGGAACACGTATTCCAAGTGTTGCGCTTTCAGAAGCTTCCTTTAGGAAGGTCGGTTTCTTCTTTTTCATTATAAAAGTGTAAGGACCTGGTAGTTTGTAGAGATACTCTTCGTTTGTCACAACCATATTTTTCTTTATCCAATCAAAAGAAGGTGCAATTACAGAAAATGGATGTTTGGTTTTTTTGATCTCTCTTATCTCCTTAACTGTATCAGTCTTCAAAGCGTTGCAACCTATTCCATAAATCGTATCTGTCGGATATATGAATATGGAATCTGATTTCATATGCTTGGCTATCACGTCTTCTTTGTCCAAAGGAATGAATTTCATATTATTATTTAATCAAGATATAAAATATAGTTATGGGAACTTCATTTTTCGCCAGAGTGAAACAATTACAGAACCTTATGGAAGACAAGTTCGACAAGATACTCATCAGTGATCCTAACAATATCTATTACTACACAGGTCACAAAACTGCTGACGATATGTGTTTTCTTGTAGTAGATTCATCTAAGAAGCCTCATCTTTTTGTTTCTCCACTTGTAAATGAAGCTAAAAAAATCAAGACTGCTAGAGTCTCTTTTATCAAAAAGGACTTTTTATCAAACGAACTGAAGGATAGTACAATCGGCTTTGAGGATGGTCTTCCATCTGGAACATACATCTCTCTAA
>Ga0272444_10002178_pt1 | contig 18263 bp, 21 predicted proteins | sample SSMForm13_FD_201033 | JGI IMG/M metagenome (GOLD analysis project Ga0272444, IMG submission 201033) | Marine sediment archaeal communities from Little Sippewissett salt marsh, Falmouth, MA, United States - SSM-Form-13 | ecosystem: Environmental > Aquatic > Marine > Wetlands > Sediment ... | reverse complement strand
TGGTCCAGCCCTCGAAGCATCGCCAAGTCAGTCGAGATGTCAGACATGAAGCCTTGGCAAACTGGACCCCGATCGACGTTGATCTCGATGATATCTCCGATGGCATCGCCGAGTTTCTGGACCTTTGCTGACGTTGCCTCCTCGTCTATCCTATGATGAGGAACCTGGAGCTTGTCTAGGTCAGACCAGTCTCGAATGGGCGGATCGATTCGCATTGCCCCGCCGGGTTGCTCTGTGGGAATCCATGAGTGCTCGAAACCCCACAAGCGCCCCCAGTCGAGGTCCTTCACTGCCGGGACCGTCACCCATGGCTCAAGTACAGAATCATCACCGACGGCATTCTGGAGCAACTGCATGCGGAACCCGCGCTCATAGGTTCGCAAGAAGTCGTCTTCACATTCCATACGCTCGTCTGCGAAGACTTCTCTGCACCAGACGTTCCACATCCCGTAGGTGCACAACACTGGCGGCCGGGTCGGCTTGAGACTGTTATGGGACGCCCAAAGCTCGCGTTTGCTCTCCTGAGCCGGCTGGGCGGCGATCTCAGCGTAACTGGCGGCCAAGTCTCTAAGCACCTTCACATCAGTTGACAGCCTCGTCATCGGCCAGGCTCCGTGCAATGTCTGCGACTGGCACTATAATTCAGGGACTTCTTGGAAGCGAAGTCAAGCAGCTTGGTTGGCAGAGGACTTGACATGATCAATGAACCCGTGGTCAAGGCGCCGCTGAATTGGCTGGTCGGTGGGCTGCTGTTGGGCCTGGTGCAGATCCTTGCCGTCGCGGTGCACAAGCCTTTGGGCGTTTCCACGCAGTTTGCCGTCGTTGACTCGGTCGCGATTCACAAGGCGGCGCCGGAGTACGCGGACAGCCACCCATTGATCGGCAAGGCAGAGTACCGCAGAGCCGGGTATGGTTTCTGGCTAGACGTGGGTCTGATCTTCGGGGCAGCCGTTGCCGCTGCGTCGGTGAGGATGCTCAAGGCCCGAACCACAACTGTCTGGTGGCGAGCCAACCATGGCAGGTCGCCTGCTGCTCGCCTGTCCGTCTGCTTTGTGGCGGGCTTCTTGATATTGATGGGTGCACGCCTGGCTCATGGTTGCACCAGCGGAACGTTTGCAAGCGGCTGGGCGCAGCTATCCCTATCAGCTCTGCCGTTCACCCTTGCCATGTTCGGCTTTGGCATGGCCGCAGCGAGAATTACCTACCCCAAGACCCCCGAGATAGGACGGTAGAGAATGACATCTGGGTTAACCGGCTTCCTGATCGGTACCGCGTTCGGCGCATCGCTGTTACTTTCAGGCCTGGCCGATCCGGACAAGATCCTAGGCGCACTGCGTCTGAAGGACTTCCACGCAATACGGACGATAGCTGTTTTCGTGCTTGTGAGCATGGTTGGCGTGTGGGTGCTGGACCTTGCCGGGCTTGCCAACTTCAGCATCAAGCCCGCGACAATCTGGACCGTCCTGGCGGGCGGAGCACTTTTGGGCGTCGGTTTCGGGATGAGCGGGTACTGTCCAGGAACCGGACTTGCCTGCGCCGCAGCAGGCAGAATTGACGCGCTGGTAAGCGTAGTGGGCATGTTCGCCGGCGCGCTTGCGTTCATACTGGTCCATCCCTATGTTGTCGGTCCCCTGGAAGCGACGGCCGACTTCGGCAAGACCACGCTACCCGAGATAACTACGAGTTCTTCGACTCTGTGGGTGGTCCCTATCGCCGCAATCGGGGCGGTTGTGCTCTGGATGACGCGCCCCCGCAAGGGAAAACCCATAGATCAGGCAAGTTCGCCCAGAGAGCCTTGACAACTTCCAGCCCGCAGCCACCGGAGACAAGCACGTGAAGGCAATCCGCATCATTCCGCCCACAGTCCTGTTCGTCTGCATCACGACGATGGTCTTGCTGCACTGCTCCTTTCCGGTGCGCCAGATCATCCACTACCCTTTCTCGGGCTGGTTCCCCTGCTCCTGGGAGCGCGGCTCAACATCTGGATAGATAGGCTTTTCAAAAAGACCGGAAGGACGATTAAGCCCTTTGAAGAGTCCAGCAAGCTGGTGATAGAAGGCCCTTACCGTATCTCACGTCACCCGATATACCTCGGTATGGCGATGATACTCATCGCCGTGGCGGTCCTGGCCGGGAGCGTGACACCATTGCTAGTTGTACCTCTGTTCGTGGGAATCATGGCCACCTGGTTCGTTCCTGCCGAAGAAAAGATGCTGGAGGAGACCTTCGGCCAGGAATACCTAGACTACAAGAAGCGCGTCCGCTGCTGGCCCTGACTGTTCTGGCCGTCGCACCGGCCGGAAACGGCTACTCAAGCGGCCCCGGTCCGGCAGGCATCTACATTATGCCCATTGGCAGCCAGGCCATAGGCCGATATAATCAGATTTCAACCGTTTCTTAACGATGCTCTAATGCGGAGCCATGCAGTGGTCGATCTTGATTTGGCATTATTGGTGCCGTCATTTGCGTTACTCGCCTACATAGACCCGGGAACGGGCGGTATGATGCTCCAGGTCATCATCGGCAGCGCTTTGGCTTGCCTGGTGGCCATCAAGCTCTACTGGCGACAACTGACCGGGCTAATCGGCAGGCTGATCGACCGGGACGGGAAGGCCAAGATACCTCCAAAGCAAGAACGTCAGCATGAAAGCCCCAGGGATAATTTCGGTGACTGAACAGGCCGAACCCGGTTCATTTCGCGATCCCAGCGGGTTGCTCTTCACGCGAGATGGTATCTTATACCGCCAGGTGAACAAGTCTTACGCTTCCCACTACGATTCACTGATAGATTCCGGGCTATATGAAAACCTCATCAATGCCGGCAAGCTTGTCCGACACGAGGAGGCAGACCAAAATCTGCAGGCTAGCGATTCCGCCTACAAGATTATCAGACCGGAACTAATCCCCTTCATTTCATACCCCTATGAATGGTGCTTCAGCCAACTCAAGGATGCCGCGCTGCTCACCCTGGATATCCAAAACCAAGCCATGGAGTGCGGGATGACGCTCAAGGACTGTAGCGCGTACAATGTCCAGTGGCTGCGAGGCAAACCCATCTTAATAGACACACTGTCATTTGAGACCTATGAGCAAGGTCGCCCGTGGGCCGCATACAGGCAGTTCTGCCGCCACTTCCTCGCCCCACTGGCGCTGATGTCCCGCAAAGACATACGTCTTGGCGGGCTGTCCAAGCTGCATATTGACGGAGTTCCGCTTGACCTCGCCGACAGATTGCTGGGCATCCGCTCGCGGACCTCGCTGTCGCTCTACCTGCACATCCACCTGCATGCCAAAGCGCAGGAAAAATACGAGGACAAGCCGGTGGACCCAAAGACACTCAAGGTCAGCCGGATGGCGCTGCTCGGGCTTGTGGATAGCCTCACCGGCTCAGTTAAACGGCTCAAGTGGAAGCCGACCGGAACCGAGTGGGCCAACTACTACAGCTTCACCAACTACACCGACGAGACCTTCGAATACAAAAAGGCAACAGTCGCGCAGATGTTGAGAGCCTCCAAGCCAAAGCAGGTCTGGGACTTGGGCGCCAACACCGGAATGTTCAGTAGGCTTGCCAGCAAGATGGGCATACCGGTCGTCTCCTTCGATGTCGACCCCGCAGCCGTCGAGAAGAACTACCTCGAGATGCGAGAATCCACGGACAAATACCTCCTGCCGCTTGTCCTTGACCTGACCAATCCAAGCGGCGGCGTCGGCTGGGCGAACGAGGAGCGCATGTCCGTGTCCGATCGGGGCCCCACCGATACGGCGATGGCGCTGGCATTGGTGCACCACCTGGCGATCTCAAACAATGTGCCCCTCCTGAAGATAGCGGAGTTCCTGGCTGGCATCTGCGAGAGCCTGATTATTGAGTTTGTGCCCAAGGAAGACTCCCAAGTTCAAAGGCTCCTGGCCTCACGGGAAGACGTCTTCCCGAACTATCACCAGCCCGGCTTCGAGCAATCATTCGCCGAATACTTTGTGATTGAGTCGCGGCGCGAGATCAAAGGAAGTAAACGAATTCTCTACCACATGCGAAGGGTCCGATGAGCCCCATGTGAGCTTGCAGTTGCAGTATCGGAGGACGAGTAGATGAGCAGTAGCGACCGGAGGAAACCAGACGATCATACCGGAAGTGCATCGCAGCAGGCTGCGAAAACCGAGCATTGCCTGGGGCGATGGCCCGTTCATGTGGTCCTGTTGCCTCTGTTCTTCATGCTGTCCTTCTATGTAACGAACATCCTTGAGTTTTCTTTTAGCGACATGGCGGTTCCGACGGCGAAAGCTATCGGAGCGGCACTTGTGCTCTGGGGCATCCTCGCCCTGGCCATGAGAAACATTCGCAAGGGCGCAGCCGTCGTTGCGGTAGCAACAGTGCTCTTCTTCATGCGTAAACACATCATCAATCTTATCCCCGATTTCGAGTTGCCAATCTTGGGAATGGTTGTGAATAGATTCGCCCTTGTCATCACCTTGCTTGCGGGAGCATGCATCGTCTTCGCCCTGTTTGTAGCAAAGTCGAAGCGGTCCTGGTCCGTGCCGACAAGCTTGATCAACGCCTTGGCAATATGCGTAACGGCAGTGGCCGGCTTCCAGGCGGTGTCCCTGAACCTGAGTTCCGGCAATGTTGATGTTAGCCTGTCAGCCGCGGACAGTTCTGCCGTCACTGCTGTACAGGGCGGACAAGCCCTGCCCAACATCTACCACATCGTCGCCGACGCCTACGCCCGAAATGATGTCTTGAAGGAATGGTTCGGATATGACAATCAGCCGTTCCTCGATTGGCTCGCGGAGAAAGGCTTCTTCGTGGCCGACAAGGCAAGGGTCAATTACGCTCACACTCACCTGTCGCTGTCATCGACTCTGAACATGAGCTACTTCTCGTTCCCGCAAAACAGAAGTAACGAAGCCAACATGAGCGCGCTGAGGCATCTGTTCTATTCGAACAGGGTATGCGAGAAGCTTCACAACCTTGGCTACAAAATCATCTGCTACCCGTCCGGGTATTCGATGACGGCCAAAATTAACAACGCAACATACCCTCACGACGAGTGGATGGACGAGTTCGAGCGATCCGTCTTCATGCAGGGAGGCGAGCAGGAATTCAACGCGCATCGGCGCAGGATTCTCTACGCCCTCGACCACATTGGCGATCCTTGCGAAACGGAAGGACCCGTGTTTGTCTTCTCCCACATGCTCTGTCCTCATCCGCCCTTCGTCTTCACTGAGACTGGTGAGCCGCGGAAGGTCAAAGCCCCCTATCAGCACTCGGGTGGCAGCCACTGGTACCTGACCGGTGAAGGCACAGTCGAAGACTACAGGCAACAATACCTTGGCCAACTCAAGTTCATGAACTCCAAGCTGAGAGGCACCATCGAAGCCATATTGGCCAACTCTTCCAGGCCGGCGATCATAATCTTCCAGGGCGATCACGGTCCCAATTCCATGCTGGACTGGGACAGCGTATATAACACCAATATGCATGAGAAGCTGACGACCACTATCGCCTACTACTTCCCCGACCAGCAATATGACCTGCTGTACGACGAGATCACTCCGGTAAATTCTTACCGCGTGATCTTTAACCAGTACTTCGGCGAGAGCAACCGCATGTTGGAGGAACGCAGCTATTTCTCCGCCTCGCGAACACCTTTCTACTTCGTTGACGTTACAGAACGGGCGGAGTCTCTGGAAGGCACCGAACGCTCCCCAAATCCCAGCATCGGCCTAGGGCCTCCGTCGGGCAGGCATGCGCTAACTCGCTAGCCAGTAATCCAGCGGACCGGAATCAGCCCCATCTGCAATATGACAGTTGTCTGGAGATGCAAGGTCACCCCGCCAACTCCGAGCGTGCCGACAACCGCCGGCCCGTCGTCGCTCACCTCACCTCGGCGGCCCATAGCATGGACGACTCTCACTTGGCGGAGAAGCGCCGGGGGAACTCACTGTAGCCTGTCAGGTCGAAAGGTTCCGTTTTGACGGCCCACGGCGGTGCATTCGGCAGATCGCTGAATAGGCATCGCCTCTCGGCTGCTTTGTGCAGGACCTTGTCCAGGCCGGTGATCATGGTCCACCCCTGATCGCCCTCATCTTCGCTACGGCTTGTGTAGGACGGGTCTACGACATGTATCGTTCCACTGGACTCGTGCATCGCGTCGGCGACTAAAGCGTATCTTCGCGCATCCTTAAGCGTGCACCTAGGCATTTCCGGATCGCCTGCCTCAACGGCGCGAAGGAAGTTCTCGACCATCTTGTCCCTGCCAAGTTCTTTCTCCCTGCCGTTGCGACGCTCGGACCCGTCGGAGTATCTGACAACCGGTCCTCTATCGAAGTCCCAGGTGGCCATCCCCTTGCTGCCGATAATCGCCACCAGCGGGCCAAACTGCGTTTCGCTGCAGTGGCTGACAAGGAAGTGAAGCGGGATTCCCTCCTCTGTCTGGATCTCAATCGCAGCAGTGTCATGGCACTCGATATCTCTCGCCCTATAGAGTTCCGCCCGCACGCTGGTCGGCGTTGCGAAAGCGCCGGCGACGGGTGAACCGAGGTAAAGTACATTGTTTGTCTGGTGGGCAAGGGCGTTGGTTGCCGGCCCGTCCAGTACCCACTTCCCGTCAACCGACAGCTTGCCGGCCCAGTCAGTACGGTTGTAGTAGTAGTCTCTTCTTACCCAGCCCGCACAGTTAGTGACGGACTCGATCTGCCCGAGGCTTCCGTCAACGATTCTGTCCTTGATGAAGTTGAAGTCGCTGCTCCATATCCACCTGAAAGCCACCTGGCAGACGACGCCTGCTTCGCTGACCGCTGAGATCATCCGATCGACTTCCTGGATGGTCGCGGCCGGAGGCTTCTCCAACCAGATGTGGTAGCCCATCTCGGCTGCGGTGATCGTCAGCGGCTCGTGCGAGGCGATACCGGCGATAAGGAACACTGCGTCACAGTCGCCTCGGTGGGCTTGGAGCATCTCAACGGCTTCGGTGTAGAAATCTTTGCAGTAAGGGCGAAGCTTCAGCACATCGTCCGCTAAATCGGGCAGTCTTCTGTCGCAGGCGGCTACGATCTCACACATCCCGTGATCCACTGCCGATAGGATGTTGGGCCTGAGCAGCCTTCCGTATCCGCCGATCCCGACTATCGCGATTTTGATCATTCCGGTTTCCTAGCTCCTGAGATTTCCTTCCGCAGGGACGGCCAATACCTGCCGGTATACACCCACAATGATATCAGGCTGACCAAGATCATGACGGCCTCGGCGACGTACGCAAGCCAGTCTGGAACCTGAAGCCACCAGTCAGTTGGGGCTTGAAGATGGTAGTAGATTCCGCAGATCACCGGGAAGGCCACCATCGTGCGGAGCTTCCCCGACCAGTTCGCCCCACCCTTTTCTCCGTGAATGGCGCCGATGGACCTGAGGAACGAGACCCATTGGTCCCGCAGGAGAAAGAGGATCGTCAGTGCCACTAACATGCCGGCGTGCAAGACCAGCCCCGCCAGCGCCGCCAGATAAACCAGCGTCGGCAGCGTTGCGACGTAGAAGACCTTGTCTATGAGCGGGTCGAAGTACGCCCCGAAGCGCGTTACTACGTCGAACTTGCGGGCGAACCATCCGTCGAGCATATCCGTCGCTGCCGAGAGTATCATCGCTGCGAAGGCGACCGAGAACTGCCCCGGCGAAAGCGGTTTGTCCGCGAGCACACACACAAGAACGAACAGCAGTATCAGCGGCATGCGCACCACAGTCAGCGCGACGACAAAGCCAAATTTCCACTTCCTAGGGCCGCTCATCACTTGCTTTTGTAACGCCAGGTATATCCACAACGGGCGCGGAACCGAAGCAGAGATGATAGCCGCGCTGAGTGGCCATGTATAGGGCGCGGTTGAGACCCGTCATCTACAGCCCTATTGCACGTGCGATGGGAGAGTTTTCCGCGCCTGCTCCATTCGGACGAAGCGTTCCTTGAGGGGGCCGAAGGTCGATCGCTCCATCTCATCACGCCAGTCCCATGCGGCTTGCCCCCTTACGCGGCTGATCGCCGATTTCTCCATATTGGCCAGAGACCATCCGCAGACAGCGCCCACAAGTATCACTGCCGCCGCCAGAATGGGGACCATGCTCCTTCGGAGCGTGCGGCGAAACCGGATCAGCTCGTTGCATGCATCGCGGAGGGCATTTGCTTCCCGCACGCGCCATATCAGCAGAAACGCCAGCAACGCCCCTGACAACGCGAGACCTGGCAAGACGACGTCCGCGAAGTTGCGTGCAGTGGGCCTGAAGTAGCCGATCCGCCAGCCGATCAGGTACACGATCGAAGGCGCGAAGCTCAGCACCCCTAGCACCGCGATGAATGGTCGGTTCCGCAGGCGAATCGGAGCGGGCACGGCCAAGCTTATCTCCGCTGCCCGGGCTCGCACAGCCGCGTAGCCCGTCGCCCGAAGAAGCACAAGCACGGCGGCAACAGTGAGCCCCACCTCCGAGAGGACCTTGCCGGCTGTGTAGTTCAGGCCGTATTGATGGTCGCTCCGTGTCAGCCCGTAGGAGTACACAACATAGGCCGCCAGAGGCAGGACGATCGCGAACAGGCATATCATCCCGATCCTGCGCCATCCGACAAACAGCAACAGCCCGGCGCCGACCCTCCGGCGATCGCGTCTGATCAGGTCGTATCCCACTACCGCCACGTTGAGCAGCGCAGCCGCCACGAGAAAGCCCAGCAGGACCAGCAGACCCAACTGTTGAAACAGAGCCTTCTCTGCCGAGCGCATAGGCTCAAAGTCCATTGGCTCGGAGAAATGAGGCAGAAGGTTCGCCCATAAAAGCCCCGCCTGACGTTGCTGCTCCTGGTCGAACCAGCGCGGCGCGTTGCGGGCGTTATTGAAGGCCTCGTTCTGCCGATCGAACTCGCGCAAGGCCCCTTCGGCTTGCTCGGGCATGCCCAGCTCAACCCAGACATGCCTCTCATGCGCCAGAGCAAGCGTCTGTATCGCCTGGGCAACGAGTAGCTCTATCAGCGTCGAGCCTCTGGCCCCGATCTTGCTGGCCAGGCTTTTGGCTTGGTCCACGAGCATCAGCGCTTCGTCCTGCTCACCCCGCTCAGCCAGCGCCACCGACCGGGCGCACAGGGCCTTCGCCAGGTTCCGGTACTGGTTCAGGCCTGGAAGCAGGAAACTCCACCGCCACTGAAGCCTCCGCAGGAAGTCAGAAAATCGTTCGGCCTCGGGAAGGATGCTCAAACGCAGGTCGAGCATCTCAGCGGAGCGGCAGGAGAATTCCTCCTTGGCCAGCCCTTCCCGAAGGGACTCCACGGCAAGTTCAAAGCGTTCCGGCCTGGCCAGATTGAACCGGTAGATTGGCTTGGACTTCTCGCGGCCTTGCGAGTCAACCTGAACGTAGGCTCTCTCCTGATCTTCGCTGACCTTGCCTGCGCATTGGGCCAGTAGCGCCGCCGTCGCAATATCATAGAAGGCGTTCTCCGGATCGACCTGTCTGCCCCGCTCGTACAGGTCCAGCCAAGACTTCATTTCCGCCTCTTCGCTTTGAGGAGACAGCCGACGCAACGAGTTCCACTGCGAGTTGGCCTTCCATGTCGCGTAGTGACCATAGTAAACTGGATCATCTGGCCAGCGGTCGGAGATTGACTTGGCCTTCGCCACATCGTCAGTTGCCCCCGGATCCCCGACGAGTATGTAACGCTGCTCTTCAGGGAGCAACTTGAAGGTACTCGTACCGGTGAAGTCGCTCGTGGGGAATAGCCCGTATGTCCAGTTCTCACCGGCCATGCCACTTGCGATCGCGAAGACAACGACGATCGCCGCAGGAATGAGCGCGACCCTCGCCGCCCATCGCAGCGTGCCGCGAATCCCGATTCGGATCCGGTTGGCCTGCCACAGTTGTTCGGCAAGGTCGTCGGGCTCGCCGAGGGCATTACACGCCTGATCGAGGGCCTCGACTTCGCCCAGGCCGGAGGCGCGAAGCTCGGACGCCTTGTCGGCGATGTGACATCGCAACTCCGATGCGACTTCCATCTGAAGTTCACGATCCACTTCGAGCTTGGCGGTGATGCGGTTAAGCAGCTTATCGCACGGATCCATGGTCAGGCTCCCATAAGGACTGCGTTGACGGCAGTTGTGAACTCCTCCCACTCGGCCGAACGCTTGGCAAGCTGTCTGGCTCCCTTTGCAGTAATCGCGTAGTACTTACGCTTCCTGCCCGAGCCAGTGGCAGAGGGAGAATCAGCCCACTTGGATGAGACCATCCGCTGAGCCTCTAGCTTGTGCAGCGCCGGGTATAGAGTGCCCTCCTTCCACTCGAGCTTGCCCCCTGTCCGCCGATTGACGACCTTCGCGATCTCGTAGCCGTACATCGGACGCTCGGCCAGCAATTTCAACACTATCGGTATCACGCTTCCTCTTACCAAATCCTGCGAAAAAGCCATCTCTTGTCTCCCGCGACGACGCCTTCATGCATAGTTTGCCTATGTATAATATGCATAGGCAAGCTATGTATACAACAGGAAAATTTCTAAGTAGGCGTTTTTTCTGACGATTCTTGCTCGCCATCGCTTTCAGCTGCGAGCTTCCTGCGCTTCAGGGAAGTCTGATGGCTAGCACGGAACAACCCGCCGAATCATCCAGCTCATAGAGCCGCGAGTTGTCCAGCGAAGGTCTTGACCTTGTCGGGCAACTCCGCTACAAGGGCTGATGGGAATAGGATTCATTTCCGACGGTCGTAGGCCGAAGTCTTCATGAGAAATGCCGGATAAACCACCTGACTAGCTCTCCTAGCAACACCATAATGTTTACCATCAGGGGACACAGTAGTCGGCTTGGCGAGTCTGACCGTGAGCAGATGCTGGTTGGCATGTCGGCCTTAACTGCACGGAAAAGCGTGTGTGGAATGCCGATGCCATGAGGCACTCGCCCAAAGCCATGTGTTGGGCATCACGCATCAGTAGCGGGTTGTTATTGCACAAGAAGACAGAGCATGCGTAGAACTATAGTATTGGTAGGGCTGATACTGATAGTCTTCGTCGCAACGGTCGGGGTGGTAAAGATTGCAGATGGGAGTTGCTTGTGCTGGCAGACCAAGGACTGCGATCAGTGGCAGTACGATCCCCCCTGCGCTACGTACGAGCAAACGGACATGACGGATTTGAGATGGGTGGCCGCTACCGGATACGAGCATCTGAGTTCCGGAACTATCGACCGTCGGAAATGTATACGCAATGTCGGCGACGACATTATCGATTCCGGCGACTATGATTGCGACCGCAACACGACAGAACATATCTGCCATGGCGGGGGAACGTCTGAAGTCCAGTATCCCGGCGGAACGGTCACGTGGTATGCTGGGTATGGTGACTGTCCATAGTCCATAATCATCGGAGAGGCTGCGCTCTGCTCCCGAGGCAGCGTGCGGCCGGGGACAGACAAGTATCACAGTGAACTACCTGCATGCAAGACAGGGAGATAAGCTATTATGGCTAGTCTCTACCGGGCGACTTGGGCGAGCCGAACAGGTATCCACAATTGGACTGCGAGGTCCTGTCTGCTGACTCTTGTGTCGGCGTTTCTGCTGTCTGGCGCCCTTGCCTACGGTGAGGGGGCAACGGACGCGCTGCTCAGCGATCTGAACCGCAAGCGGGACCGAATACAAACCTTCGAGGTAGTATTGGAGCACAACAACGGTGGATATGCACCTGGCGGCAAAGCCCCGCCCCGTCTGCGAACACGCATCTTGCGGAAGGAACCGGATCTGTGCAGGTTCCAGGTCTGGGGGCTCTATGAGCAGTCACCCGACGAACTGGTCCAAGACATGAGTGGTCGAGGTCTCAGCGTCACAGACTTCACCCCACCGAAGATAGCCCGAGCAAGTGAGATCAGGCCCGCGACAATCCAACAGCCAGTTTTGTTTCCGCTGGAGGTCGCGCGGCTGATGAGGACCGGCTCGATTGTGAGCATTGCCGAAAGGGATGATTGCATCGAGGTCCTCTGGGATAATCCACAAGGGCGTGCATGTGAGAAGTGGGTCTCGGCGACGTTCCCGAAGGAAGCTCCCTTTGACCCGCTTACGGTACGGACAGGGCAGTCCACTGACACCGCGCTGGTGGAGGCGAAGTTCGAGTCCTATGAGGATTTAGGCGATGGGTGGCGGTTCCCCCGGCACGTGGCAACGCGGTTCATGGGAGCCAATCGAGATCATCATCTTAAGCAGGAAGCGACGTCCGTGAAGGTTAACCTGGACCTGCCTGACTCCGCCTTTGTCGTCGATCTTCCACTCGGGACGCGCTTACAGGGTCCGGGCGGGATATCCTACGTCGTAGGCGACGAGTATATGTACCTAGACGAGAGTATCCGTAGTATCCGGGGGGAAGACAACGGCGTGGGAGAACTCGCCATGACGACATCCTCGGCAACATTGTCAAGCCGGCCTTCGTCCAGTGAATCGCCTCACAAACAGTCAGAGTCGGGCGGGGCGCGGAGTGTTACGCGCCCCGCCCGCTCGGACTACTCTGTCCTTTTCATGTCTGTGGGGCTGAGCGCGTTTGGCGGGGGATGTCTTCTTGTGGTCCTTGCGTCGGTGCGTCGGGGACGTTCCAAAAACAAGGCAGGCCGGCAATGAGACGCCCTTCATTTGGCACCGCCCTGGGAATCGTGGGGATGATCACTGGCGCCGCTGTCGTGTGTGCTGTCTGGATCGGCAGAACTGGCTCCGCCCGCGAAGGTTTCGTGGGCTTCCTTACGACTTCCTCTGACTTCGGGCGCGTATATAATCCGAAGGACGCCTTCGCCGAGTTTACGTTCATGAACAACAGCCGGAACCCATTGACCCTGGATGCGCACACCTGCTGCGGCGTCAGCGCCCGGTGGATAGACAACAACAAAGTCCCTTCGGGTGAATCGACCAAGCTGCGCCTTTCCTACAACTCACGCCCCGGGCTTGTCAACAGGCGCATCCACGTCACGTCCTCCACGGGTGCGAGATTCCCTTTGGACTTGACAGGCGAATGCCTTTGCGGGGTCAGGCCGAATCCTCTGTCGGGGGTACTCATCGAGATCCCCGAGACAAGGCAATCGGCCACCCAGGAAGCTCTGAACCTGGACTCGGACGACGAGATTCCCTTCAGCGTTCTCAACTACAGGATCGAAGGTACCGACATTGTGACTGTCCTGCCGGATGACGATCTGGCGAAGTCTATGATGTCTCATTCACTTAAACTGTCTGTATCGCCGGGCGGGCGTAACGTCGAGAAGGGACGCTTGGTGTTGGCCACCTCTCACCCACAGGCTCAGGAAGTGATCGTTCCCGTGTGCATACGTTTTGTTGGCGATGTTGCGATACGTCCATCGGCGTTCGTGTTGGGCCGAAGATCGCGGACGGCGAAGGTACAGGTTTATTCCCGCAGTGGCAGCGTGCTGCATCTGCAGCCTAACCCGAATCTCCCCTCTGGGTACACATTGGGACATCTTCAAGGGGACGGCACTTCCCAAATCCTGACGCTTGAGGCAACTCAACAAACAGATCTTGGGAGTGCGCCGGGAAGTGTATCTGTTCTGATAGACGGGGTCCGGAGAAGGATACCTGTCGTCGTCTTGTCGGACATGTCTGGCTGAGTTGTGGCGGGCCAGTGCACCTCATAGCACTTGCCCAACTGAGCGGACCCGGCTACAGCCATCGCCACTCTCTACATCAATAGCTCCGCCAGCCGGACCATTCCCAACATCGCCCGAGGATAGGACATTCTGGGACGCATAGGCCCCCGCACCAGGCCCGCGAATCATAACCACTCAGGCGGCACCCCGATCTATGACGCGATGATTGCATCTGCGAAGGCCTTGACCTTGTCCAAAAACTCCTCCTGGTCGCCTGATTTGACGCGTTTGTCAATCAGCGTCAGCATGGAAACGGGCGACTGGCCGAGTATATGTTCGGCATTGGCGAATGCGCCCTTGTCTCCACTTCCGCCCATGGTGCAGAAAACGGCGAACGCCTTGGCATACCTGCCGTAGGCGTCGCAGTATGTCTGCATGGGAGTGGCCAGCTTAAAGGCCCAGACAGGCGAGCCGATAACGAGCAGATCGAACTCGGCAGGATCCGTCGCAGGCGGCGCTATCACGGTCTGCCTTTTCATCAGGGCGTCCTTGCCCGCACCAAGCCATCCCAGCGTGCCTTTCCTGGACTTGGTATCAACCACCTCCTCCAGCGTGACTTCGACGTCGCAGGAATCGCTTAGCGCCGCTGCAATGGCCCGCGCCGCTGCCTGGGTAACCCCCGTTCGGGAATAGTAGGCTAACAGGACTCTCATCTGCGATCTCCTTTGCCAAGCGCGATCTGGTCGAAGATGCTCGGATTTCATACTACAGATGCTTCTCAAGCACGGCGTAGCGGCGTTCGATGTGCCAGCCGTTCCTAAGATAGAAAGGTGTCTTGGCCCAACCGGCGATTGCCTTGCTACAGCCAGCCTCGGAAAGCCTTCGCATGCACTCGTCCAACAGCGATGTACCGATACCCTTCCCGCGGAAGGACTCCAACGTGCCTATCGGACCCAATCCGCCAACGCCCGGTCCATGGCAGTGAGGATGGTAACGGGAAAACCCGACTATACGCCGTTCGTCCAACGCGACAATCGTCCTTCCGTCTGCCCACTTGTCCTGCCATCCGGGCTCAAACCAAGTCGGTATACCCAATTCACTGGCGAACGTGCGGGCCGTTGCCAGCATCGCCTGTGAGTACCGCGCCAAGCGGATGCCCGCTAGATGAACCTTCTCCGCTTGACTTTGTTGGTAGTCGCCTTGCCTGGGCGGATTGAAGCGCAGGTCCACACTCACGTCATGGACCTCGCGAATCTGGCGGAATTCGTTCGAGGCCATCAACTCCAGAACCGCTTCGTAGCGAAGGTCGATGCCGGGATAGAAATACGATCCGCCTCCGTACTCGACGACTCTGACCGACGACTTGCCTTGCGAGGAGGCAAACCGACATGCCCGGTCAAGCAGCAATTCGGCGGCACCACGCTCCCTCCAGCAGACCGCCTTCAGATATGCAGGCCAGTCGTCCGCCCTTCGTCTTATGCCGTCAGGTTCCGTGGTCGTCCTGCGAACCACACAAGACGCGAAGGCGCCGATCTTCCCGTCTATCTCGGCAACCAGAGTACCTTCAGGCTCGAAGTTGGGGTCATCTAGGACTATACGCTGGAACCTCTCCTGATCCGTAAGATCGAACGTGTACGTGTCGTTCCAGCAAGTGACCAGTTGCCTAACGTCGGACTTTCTTACCGACCTGATGTCCATCTCAGACCACCATTGTACTGCCGCTGCCGACGCGGCGGAAGTCTCGGCGCGCCGGTTGGCGGGCCTATTCTGCACCTAGCCTACGGGCCAACTGCCTTAGCAAGGCCCCCTGCCGTCGCGTGGTTTCGCCTAGTCGCATAAGGGATTCTCCCATAATGCTTTAGGTCATGCAGCACCTTGACAGATTGGCAGATATTGCTGTACCCTAGTGGGTGCTCTGGCCGGCTCTGGGAGCGGCGGAGCTATCTGGAAAGAGGATAAGAGTGGTGTTTGCTCGACGCGCCTTTCCTCAGGCCAAACTGGCCAAGTTCCCATCAGTCAGTAGTTCCTGCCTGACCTTCAGTTCTGCCAGGGGCGTCGGTCAAACAACCGGAGAGGAACCTGGAAATGCGCGGGCAGATATGAACGCAAGTTGTCGTCGGATTGACTCTAGGGCTGGTTGTATGTGGCGCGTCGGCTGGCGAGCTATCCATGGGGTTACGCATCGAGTATAGCGGGGCCTGCGAGCCGGCCGGGGATACCTCCTAGCTGACGGCCCTTTTCGATGACGGAGGATCGCCAGGAACCGTGGCTCTCACCCTCGATACTCCGGACCTCTGCGACGGTGAGTTTGTCGGCGTGTGGATGTTCAATGTCGACCCCGCCCTCGCGAACGACCTGGGCGACCTGCAAATTTGCCTGGTTTCGGCCGGATGTGAGGGAACCTTCGACTCCCCTAATGTCTTCGTCGGGGCGAATGCTCACAAGGCCGACGGAGACGGGTACTTTGACATCAAGATCGAGTTCTCCGATGAGGACGGTGACATCACCCACCGTTTCAACGCCGGAGACACGGCCAAGTTCGCGATCAGCGGGATCGGCTCTCTGACCGCCTCTTCATTTGATTTCATCAGCGAGCCGAACGGCGGCCCCGGGGAACACTTCACCGCAGCCCACATTCAAGGCATTGGCAATGACAGCGGATGGATTTGCACTCCTGAGCCGGCCTTCCTGGCTTTCCTGTCTGTCGGCGTGTTGGCGATGCTCCGAGGCAAGCGATAGCAGGCAAAGGCATCTATGCCGGTCACTACAGGCGCAACTTCCCGTCCGCCTTCCAATACGCCAAGGCCGCCACAGTCGCGAGGTCCGCTGACCCACCGCGCCCCAAGTTCGTAAGGGACATGAAGCGCCTGCTCAAGACTTCGCCCACTTGAGCTTGATCGCTTCGATGATCCTTTCGGCGCGTTCCATTTCGATTGGCAGCAAAGACTCAGGCACATATTGCCAGCCAAGTTCCACACCCGCTCTGTAGCGAGCGCACTGCTGACATTCGCTTTGGCAGTAAGCCTGCTGATATGCGGCAGCCATGCTCTTCGAAAGGCCCTCTAGCCCGGCTGGCAAGCCACACTCCCGGACGTACGGACATCCGGACATCTGTCCCACCTGTTCTACCCGGTTCTGGAATGACCCCCCGGGCACCATCAGGCTAGCAATCCCCTGCCGCATCGTCAAGGCTAGCTATCAGTATTTATGCATCAAGAATACGGATGCCCAGTGGGCAGATCGACATCGTATCCTGGGGCACTGGTGAGTCGTTCAGAGGTTCTGCGGCGAGGTCCCCGGCTCTACGAAGACCGCAGTCCCTGCAACATCCAAGCGGTTTCCGATTGGCCGTACTGGTCGCTTACCTGGGCAAATAGCGTTTCTAATCCCCTTGCCGTTCGCAAAACAGTTTCCACCATGGCGGAGGCAGCATAGGTTACACCCGCCCCAGTTGAACGCCTGAAAACAGATACCGCCCCCACCGGGATGTCGCCATGGATAAAGACAGGAACATGGACTCTAAGTATGTTGTCCATGCAGTAGACCAGTCGGCCGCGCCTTCGCACCTCGGCAAGCATCTTGTCGATTAGCTTGTAAGAGCCCCAGTACTCGCCCCGGCCGTGGAGAGTCACGGGGTTGTTCTTGCGAAAGCGGGTTAACTCCTCCGGCTCCATGTATGCCTGGAATACAAGCCCCGTGCCATATGGGCCCATCCGCCAACTGTCGCGGATGACCGGCTCTAGGTCAACCTCGCATTTCGCCCTTATAGTTCCGACTATCTGGCCACCGGTGTATTGGGAGAAGACTGCCTCCGCGTCAGCGCGCTTGGCCAGTTGCACGATAGACGGCACAGCTCGGACCAAGAATATACTTCGCCATTCGTCATGGTACCGGCGAAGTTCCCCCATCAACCGGCCAAGGCAATAGACGCTTGGGTGCGAGCGCTTCTCCAGCAGGCCCGTATGGACCAGGGTCTTGAGGATACTATAGGCCGTCTGTTTGGGCAGCCCGCGAAGTCGCGAAACCGTCGTCAGGCTGAGCCCGTGCGCCGAATTCCCCACTAGCTTGACAATATCAACAGCTCGATCAATGGCTTGAATATACTCCTGATTGGACATGAACCGCCCTCTTACTGCGCACACAGACAGCCGGAGGACACCGTACACAACCAACCCTTAATCCGGATTATACTTGCAGCCCCTGCCATGTGCAATAAGGCGTTTGATTACTCAAATTTACCATTACACCAGCGCAAAAGTACCCCATTGTCGGACATATGCCGCCAAGCGCGTTGCCAATGCTTAGATTCTGCACTTACACTCGCACACGCTACAGCCATGCCGAAGGCCCTATCATCTCCACCAAGTTGACTTTGAGGCAACCAGATTAGGGAGCGGGACAGATAGGTCTCGTCCAGAGTATTTGCCTGTGTATCGAGTACAGATGGGATTGTTGAGATTAACAGACGCCCGACCTCACAAAAGAAGGAGCAGACCTATGGTTAGTAAAAGGATTCTACTGGTGGTGTACTTCTCATGTGCACTCCTTGCCGCCGAGCAGGGCATGGCCTACACGCTGACCGTCAACAGCGGCAGCGGAGACGGCAGCTACAGCGCCAGCCAGGTGGTTGACATCACCGCCGATAGCGCCGCTTCGGGCAAGCTGTTCGACGCATGGACGGG
>Ga0272444_10002177_pt1 | contig 18263 bp, 13 predicted proteins | sample SSMForm13_FD_201033 | JGI IMG/M metagenome (GOLD analysis project Ga0272444, IMG submission 201033) | Marine sediment archaeal communities from Little Sippewissett salt marsh, Falmouth, MA, United States - SSM-Form-13 | ecosystem: Environmental > Aquatic > Marine > Wetlands > Sediment ... | reverse complement strand
GCCCCCACGCCGCCGCCGTCTGGGCATCGATGGGGTAGCCCGAAAGAATCATCTCCATGGCGCGGCCCTTCCCGACGAGCCTGGGTAGGCGCTGCGTGCCGCCATAACCCGGGATGAGGCCGAGGTTCACCTCGGGCTGGCCCATCTTGGCGTTGTCCGATGCCACTCTGAACGTGCAGGCCATGGCAATCTCGCAACCTCCGCCCAGGGCAAAACCGTTCACGGCGCCGATAACGGGCTTACCGAGGTTTTCCATGAGCGTGAGGAGCTTCTGGCCCCGCTTGGCGTAGTCCCTGGCCTCGTCCGGGCAAAGCGTCTGGAACTCGCCGATGTCCGCGCCTGCGACGAATGACTTCTCGCCGGCGCCCGTCATGATGACTGCCCTGACGTTGTCATCGGACTTGAGGTCTTCGAACGCATCAATGAGCTCTTTTACAGTCGCGATGCTCAGGGCGTTCAAGACCTTGGGCCTGTTGACGGTCACGTAGCCGATGTCGTCCCGCTTCTCAAGGATAATGTTCTCGTATGCCATCTATAACCTCCGTCTCGCAATTACAGGGGTAACGTGTCAACTGTTTCAGGATATGTCCTTGCCTTCTCCTCGCCTCTCAGGACTCTCAGGGACCCGAGCACGAGCGCCTTCATCTCGTCCTCGCCGGGATAGACCATCACGGGCGCGATGTGTTCGACGCGTTCCTTCACCCAGCCAACCACCATTTCGCTGCCGGCGAGCCCGCCGGTGAGGATTATGGCGTCCACATCGCCCATGAGAACCGTGGCCATGGCTCCGATCTCCTTGGCGATCTGATAGGCCATGGTCTGATAGACCAGTGCAGCGTGGGCGTCACCGGCCCGCACCCTGTCCTCTATTTCCTTGGCCGAATTGCTCCCGAGGTGGGAGACCAGGCCGCCGCGGCCGATGAGCTCGCGCTTCATCTCTTCTCTCCCAAGCTTGTTATCGAAGATGAAATCTATGAGCCCCATCGTGGGCATGCCACCGGCGCGCTCGGGCGTAAATGCCCCACCGGAGTTGGCGTCATTGGAGTCGATTATTCTGCCCTTTCTCAAAGGGCAGACCGAGATGCCGCCTCCCATGTGGGCGACGATGATATTGATATCTTCGAGGTTCTTTCCCATTTCGGCTGCGGCCATGCGCGCCGTCGCCTTGATGTTGAGTGAATGCGCCAGGCTGCGCCTGGGCACCGATTTCAGGCCCGAGAGCCTTGCCATGGGCTCGAACTCGTCCACGCTCGGGGGGTCGACCATGAAAGCGGGAATCCCAAGGTCCCAGCCTATGCCGTAAGCGATCACGGGGCCGAGGTTGGCCGCGTGCTGGCCCTGCACCCCTTCGCGCCCGTCGCTTATCATGAGCTGGTTGACCTCATACGTTCCGCTCACGACGGGCCTTAAGAGCCCCCCGCGCCCAACGACCGCGGTCAGCGAGCAGATGTCGATGTCATGCCGCTTCAGCGTATCGACGATGGTTCGCTTCCTGAACTCGTACTGGTCCCAGACGCTATCAAACGGAGAGAGGTCGAGCTCGGAGTGCCTGATGGTCTCCTCGAGTACCGGGGTGGTATCGTCGAAGACGGCGATTTTAGTCGAGGTCGACCCCGGGTTTATGGCGAGTATCCTGTGTCTGGACTCGATTTTCTCAGACATCTCTGACCCCTGTGGTTCTAGAGCTCGGGCTTGGGCGCCCGCGCGAGAATGCTCCTGACGCCTCCGACCTTCTCCATCCGCTCTTCAGCCATCCCCCGCGCGGCGCGGAAAGGCGGGATGCCCTCTCTCGTGGCGCGCTCGAAGACGCTGACCAGCACGTCGAATATCTCGCATGTCCTGGCGAACGTCTCTTCCTCGGTGGCCGCCTGCAAATTGTCGGCGGTCTGGAAAAGCTCGCCCGCGCTTATAACGAAATCCGGCGCATAGAGAATGTTCTTCTGGTGGAGGTAGTCGCCGACCTTCGCGGATTCGAGTATGTCATAGGCGGCGCCTGCTATGATCTCGCACTTGAGTTTCTCGGCCGTCTCCTGCGTGATGACCCCGCCGAAAGCGCAGGGCGAGAAGATATCGCATTCGCATTCGTATATCTCTTCGGGCCGCACGATCTCCGCGCCGGGCACTACGTCCTGTACCCGCTTCATGGCATCATACACTATGTCGGTTATGACGAGGTCCGCGCCCTCTTCATGGAGATACCGGGCCAGGTTGAACCCCACTTCGCCCACTCCCTGTATGGCGACCTTGCGGCCCTTAACCGAGGAAACGCCGTACTTGACCTTGCAGCAGGCCCTCAGGCCCCAGAGCACTCCGTAGGCGGTGGCCTTGCCGCCGAGGCTCTCGCCCCGGGCGCTGCTCACGAAGGGGGCTATGTAGCCCGTCTCGCGCCTCAAGTGGCGGAGGTCGCGGTCGTCGGTGCCGAGGTCGGCATAGGTAACGAACCGCCCGCCCAGGCCCTCGATGAACCTGCCGAAGGCGCGGAAGTAGGCCTCGCTCTTATCGGCCGACGGATCGCCCCAGAGGACGCCCTTGCCGCCTCCGGTGTCGCAGTCGGAAACCGCGCCCTGAAACGTCATGCTGCGGGAGAGCCGGAGCGCGTCCCGCACGGCTGCGTCTTCCGAGTCGTAATCCCACATCCTCGTGCCGCCGAGGGCGGGCCCGAGCGTGGTGTCATGGACGGCGACAATGGCGCGAAGCCCTGTCCCCTGATCGTAACAGAAGACGAGCTCCTCATGCCCGTGCTCGTCCATGAGGTCGAATATGCCCACGTTCTACCTCCCGCCAGGTCCTCTTGCCTGGGGTAGTAAATTACCTAGTCTAGCCTTATTTATCACATAGGCAGGCGCATGTCAAACAGTTAGGGATGTGGGAATCTATCAGGCGCGGGGCCGGTGCCTACCACGTCCCAGAACCGATTTCGAGGACATACGTGAGCCTGTCTATGTCCCAGAAACCATAGTTCTTGATGCCCACCCTTATACCCCAGAAGTCCGTGAGGAAGCTCATGAAACTGAACGGCGAATGCGCGAGGTTGGCCCGGAATCTGATCCCCGTCTCCATGACGAAGTCGGTTCTCGTCTTCGTGCTCCACACGTCGTTCTCATAGACATCATACTTGTCCCACTCCACTCCCCCCGAGAAATAGCCGTCCACCCAGCGCGAGGCCGAAGGCGTGTAGAGCAGCATCCATCCGATATCCCGGAGGCTCTTGTCCTTGAAGTACACTCGCTGGCAGATGTATCCCCCCGCTATGGGGTCTTCCAGGGTCTTAAAGATGAAGAACGGCAGGATAACCGACACGCCGAGATCGCCGTCAGCCATGAGGGAAATCGAAATGGACTTGACGAAGGACTCGGCGTTGTTCCATTCCACAATTGACTTCAGGCTCGAGGCCGCCTCCAGGCTCGGCCAGTTGGTGTCCCCCTTGTCGGCGATGAAATGAACGAGATCGCGTTCGGCCTTTGCGGCCGTGGGAAACGGCCGGAGCTCATAGACTGCATTGTCGGGAGCGTAGACACCGTTTTCGGTGAAGTGCCTGCGATTGGGGCTGTCGGCCGGCAGGGGCGGGAATACGCGGTGCTTATCCTGCCTCACCTTGGACATCCAGGCCTCGTAGCTAGCTGAAGAAAGCGCTCCGCCCCTTATGACGTCGCGCACGCCCCAGGCGTCGTTGACGCGCCTGTTGACGTCATAGCCCGGCGTGAAGTAGCCGTCCCCGTTCTTATCCGTGCATGAAGCGTGCTTCCCTTCCTCGACCATAACGTGCAGCGGGAACTTGGCATACTCATCGAGGACGAGGGTATTATCATACCAGAGCACGCCGTGGGCCTTTCCGATTACCCTCGTGACCACCACCCCATACCTGCAGTCCTCACACTCGGTGCGTTTCCAGATAAAGACTTTGAATTCGGCTGATTCAACGTCATGCGCGTGACCTCCGAATCCGGATTCGGCATGATAATAGAAGAAGAAGTCCAGGTCTACGGCGACAACGTGGGCCAGGTCGATGACGGACTGGCCGCGATCGGTCAGGCTTTCCTCGTAAGCCATCTCTTCGTCGCCGTCCACCATGAGATTGCGGACGCGGTAGTAGACAACCGGCCTGTCGGGAGTATCCTCAAAGGGAAACGGCTCGGGCAGCATGATGTCCCTGCCTTCGGTCTCCATGAGCAGGGGTTCATCGGGCGAGAACCACAGCACCGGCGCGCAGTAGGCGGCGAGGTCCTCCGCCGTCATGAGCGAGTCATTGCCATACCAGACCACGGCCTGGATGGAGTTATAGTCGCAGCAGGGTACGTCCTCTGCGTTAACCTCGAAATCGGCAATCTTCTTGGCTGCTGCGGCCTGCCTGCTCAAACAGGAAATGCTGAGCAGCAGGACCAGCGAGAGCAATGCGAGTGTGTTCAGATTCATACGGGGCCTCCTCTTTTCGCATCCCGGATGAAACGAGCCTAGCAGATGCGGAGTCCGCCATAAAGCTGAATCCCCTGGCGGTATCCAAAAACGGATTGACTTGGAGCACGCCCGCGGGGTACCATCATCTGAGGTTTCCGGGTACCTGACGGTACCGGGAGGCATCCTGAGTCAATCAGAAAGTGGTAGCCCGCGCTGCCGTATTGCGTCTTGTTGCCCCAGCCCGAAGGCAGGTGATCAGGTTGCGCAAGTCCCCCAGGGAGCGACTAGAAGATCTTAAGAAAAAGAAGGAAAGCGTCCCTCTCGGCGGAGGCCAGAAGAGGATAGACAAGCAGCACGAGGCCGGCAAACTGACCGCCCGCGAGCGCATCGGCCTCATCATGGACAAGGACTCCTTCCAGGAACTCGGCGTCTTCGTCACCCACCGCACGCATGACTTCGGGCTCGATAAGAAGAAGCCCGTGGGGGACGGGGTCGTGTCGGGCCACGGCACTGTAAACGGCCGGCGCGTCTTCATCTTCGCGCAGGACTTCACCGTATTCGGCGGCACCATGGGCGAGATGAACGCCAGGAAGATCTGCCAGGTCATGGACCTCGCCGTGGAAAACGGCGCGCCCATCGTAGGGCTCAATGACTCCGGGGGCGCGCGCATACAGGAAGGCGTATTGAGCCTGGGTGGCTACGCGGACGTTTTCTTACGAAACACGCTTGCCTCCGGGGTCGTACCCCAGATATCGGCCGTCCTGGGCCCCTGCGCCGGCGGCGCCGTGTACTCGCCGGCCATAACCGATTTCGTCTTCATGGTCGATAAGACCAGCCATATGTTTATCACGGGCCCCGAAGTCATAAAAGCCGTAACCGGCGAGACTGTGACTTTCGATGACCTGGGCGGGGCGCGCGCGCATTCGACCAAGAGCGGGGTCGCGCATTTCATGAGCGAGGACGAGTACGATTGCTTCGCCGGGATCAAGAAGCTCTTGAGCTTCCTCCCGCAGAACAATCTCGACGACCCGCCGCGCTTAGAGGCCACCGACAGCCGCGACCGCACCGAGACCAGGCTCAACGAGTTGATCCCCGACTCGCCCAATAAGCCCTATGACATTCTCGAGGTCATAGAGCTCGTAGTCGACGACGGCGACTTTTTCGAAGTGCACGCTCACTATGCCGGTAACATCGTCGTGGGCTTCGCCAGGCTCAGCGGCATCCCTGTGGGCATCGTGGCCAACCAGCCCAAAGTGCTTGCGGGCACGCTGGATATCGACTCATCAATCAAAGGTGCGCGTTTCGTCCGTTTCTGTGACGCCTTCAACATACCGCTCCTCACCTTCGAGGACGTGCCCGGGTTCCTCCCCGGCACGGAGCAGGAATGGGGTGGCATCATAAAGCACGGCGCCAAGCTGCTCTACGCCTATTGCGAGGCCACCGTTCCCAAGATCACGGTCATTACCCGGAAAGCCTATGGAGGCGCCTATGACGTCATGTCGTCGAGGCACATAAGGGGCGATTACAATATCGCCTGGCCGTCGGCCGAGCTCGCCGTCATGGGAGTAGACGGCGCAGTGAATATCATCTTCCGCAAGGAGATCGCCCAGGCCAAGGACCCGGAGAGGGCCAGGCAGGGGTTCGTTGACGACTTCGAGGAGAAGTTCGCCAACCCTTACATAGCGGCGTCACTGGGATATATAGACGATGTCGTGGAGCCCGCTCAGACGAGGCCCCACGTCATAACGGCACTCGAGATGCTCTTGGAGAAGCGCCAGACCCTGCCTCCCAAGAAGCACGGGAATATACCGCTCTAGGAGTCGCGCTTGACATCAGGGCCCAAACTCTTCAAGAAGGTGCTTGTCGCCAACAGGGGCGAGATAGCCATTCGCGTGTTCCGGGCCTTAAGCGAGATGCAAATAGGGTCGGTGGCGGTTTACTCAGAGGCCGACAGGCTCTCCTGGCACTTGCGGTACGCGGATGAGGCGCATCTCATAGGCCCCCCGCCCGCGGCCGAGTCTTACCTCAATATTGAGAGGATACTGGAGGTCGCAAGGGCGACGGGCTGCCAGGCCGTCCACCCGGGTTACGGTTTCCTGGCAGAGAGTCACGAGTTCGCCCGGGCCTGCGAGGACGCGGGGCTCGTTTTCATCGGCCCGACTGCCGCTACCATAGAGGCCATGGGCTTCAAGACCCGCGCCAAGAAGATAATGATGGAATCGGGCGTCCCGGTCATACCAGGAAGCGACGGCGCCGTGAAGGACGCCGCGGCCGCGAAGAAGATTGCGGGTGAAATAGGTTACCCGGTGATGATCAAGGCTTCGGCCGGGGGCGGCGGGAAGGGCATGCGCATAATACGCGACCCCGGCGAAATCGACCAGGCGTTCCGGACGGCCAGCGGCGAGGCCGAGTCCTACTTCGGGAACCCCGAGATCTTCATCGAGAAGTTCATCGAGAGGCCGAGGCATATTGAGGTGCAAATCCTGGCCGACAACCACGGCGAGGTCATATACCTCGGCGAACGCGAGTGCTCGCTGCAGCGGCGCTACCAGAAACTCATCGAGGAAACGCCTTCGCCCGCCATCGACGATAAGGCCAGGAGGCACATCGGCGAGACGGCGGTCAGGGCAGCCAAAGCCGCAGACTACAGAAACGCCGGCACGGTCGAGTTCATCCTCGACCCGGGCGGCAACTTCTATTTTCTGGAGGTCAACACGCGCCTTCAGGTCGAGCACCCCGTGACCGAATTCGTGACCGGAATCGACCTCGTGAAAAACCAGCTCCGCATAGCCTCGGGCTTCAGGCTGGCATATGAACAGAAAGACATCTGCCCGCAGGGGGCGTCCATCGAGTGCCGGATTTACGCGGAGGACCCCAAGAACGACTTCCTCCCCTCCCTCGGGAAGATACGCCGGCTCAAGAACCCCGAGGGACCCTGGGTTCGGGTCGAGAACTACGTCTACCGGGGCTATGAGGTGCCGGTTTACTACGACCCGCTCATAGCCAAGGTCATCACCTGGGGGGAAGACCGCGACGCCGCCATAGCCAGGATGCGCCGCGCGCTGGGCGAGTACATAATCGAGGGCATAGAAACCACTATCCCCTTCCACATGTGGGTGATGCGGGACGAGAAGTTCATATCCGGGGACTTCGACACGTCCTATATTGATGAACACTATAGTGGGAGCGCCACCAGGGCGCACCGGCAGGTGCCGCTCGAGATCGCCATCATCGCCGCGTCCATAAACGCCATGGAAACCGGCGGGAGAGCGGCGGGCGGGACCGAGCGGCAGGGCTCCCGGTGGAAAGACATCGCGAGGAGAGAAGGCACGGGCCAATGATATATTATGCGAGAATGCTCGACGGCGAGCGCAAGGTGGAGATCGAGAAGGACGGCACCACTTATACCGTGACCATAGACGGCAAGGAGTACGTGGCCGACGCCAGGATGGCAAGTGGGCCGACCGCGATGTCCATAATAGTCGACAACAAGTGCTACGAGACCATCGTCACCAGTACGGGCAGGAAGACGCTGGTCTCCACCGGGGGCGAGGAGTTCGAGATCGAACTAGCCGACGAGCTTGAGCGCCGCGGGGCGGCCTCGGCGGCGCATCACCTGGATCTCGATATCGAGGAGATCAAGGCTCCCATGCCCGGCGTCGTTGTCTCCATAGAAGTCGAGAAGGGCCAGGAGGTCGACCCCGGAACCCCCGTGGTGATCGTTGAGGCCATGAAGATGCAGAACGAGATCGCGACCGTCGTGGGCGGGGCCGTCAAGGAAATCAAGGTCAGCCAGGGCGACATCGTGGACTCGCAGAAAACCCTGGTAATAATCGAGAGGAAAGCGGCTTAACCGAGAGGCCCGAGTTGCCGGAAAAGAACGACCTCAAGCACCTTATCGAAAAGTGGAAGGCGGAGGTTCTCGGCAAACATCTCGATAAGGCCCCGGAACGCAAAGACGACTTCCGTACGACTTCGGGCATAGAAATAGCTCCGGCTTACTTCCCCACGGACATCGCCGGCCTGGACTACGCGGCGGACATGGGGCTTCCCGGCCTCTACCCTTTCACCCGGGGCGTCTATCCCAACATGTACCGCGGCCGGTTCTGGACCTTCCGGCAATACGCCGGCTTCGGGACATGTGAGGAGACCAACGAGCGCTTCAGGTATCTCCTGGAGAAGGGCCAGACGGGGCTCTCGGTCGCTTTCGACCTGCCCACCCAGATGGGCTATGACTCGGACCATGAGATCTGCGAGGGCGAGGTCGGCCGGGCCGGTGTCGCCATAGACTCGGTCGAGGACATGGAGCGCCTCTTCGACGGTATCCCGCTCGATAAGGTGAGCACGTCCATGACCATCAACTCCACGGCGCCGGTGCTGCTCGCCATGTACATAGCGGTGGCCGAGGCAAGGGGCATCGAGCGAAAGGCGCTCGCTGGCACCGTCCAGAACGACCTCCTCAAGGAATACGTCGCGCGCGGAACCTACATATATCCGCCCGAGCCCTCCCTCAAGCTCACCACCGACATCTTCTCCTTCTGCACGAGCGACCTTCCGAAATGGAACACGATTTCGGTGAGCGGCTATCACATCAGGGAGGCAGGCGCCACGGCGGCCCAGGAAGTGGCCTTCACGCTCGCAAACGGCATGACGTACATAGAGCACGCGATCGCCGCCGGCCTCCAGGTCGACAGGTTCGCGCCGCGCATCTCTTTCTTCTTCGCGGCTCATAACAATCTCCTCGAAGAAGTGGCCAAGTTCAGGGCGGCCAGGAAACTCTGGGCCAGGATCGTGAGGGAACGGTTCGGAGCCGAGAACCCCAGGTCATGGCTCCTCAGGTTCCACACGCAGACGGGCGGTTGCACGCTGACGGCCCAGCAGCCCTTGAACAACGTGGTGAGGGTGGCGCTGCAGGCGCTCGCGGGGGTGCTGGGCGGGACACAATCGCTGCATACCAACTCCTTCGACGAGGCCCTCTCGCTTCCCACCGAAGAGGCCGTCCGGTTGGCCCTGAGGACGCAGCAGATAATCGCGTATGAGTCCGGCGTCGCCGACAGCGTGGACCCGCTCGGCGGCTCCTATCTCCTCGAGCACCTCACGGCCGAGATCGAGAAGCGTGTGCTGGAGTATTTCGGGAAAATCGAGGAACAGGGCGGCGTCATCGCGGCCATAAAAAACGGCTACATTAACAGGGAGATCGAACACAGCGCCTACGAGTACCAGATGGAGGTCGAACGGAAGCGGAGCGTCGTGGTCGGCGTCAACGAATTCACGGGCGAGGAGGCCGCCATACCCATCTTCCGCGTGGACCCCGCGCTCGAGAGCGAGCAGAAAAAGAAACTCGGCGCGCTCAAAAAGAGCCGGCCGGCCGGCGAAGTCGCCGTCGCCCTCAGGGCGCTGGAGGATGCGGCCAGGAAGGGCGAGAATACGATGGAGCCCACGCTCGCCGCCGTTAAATCAAAGTGCACCCTCGGCGAGATATGCGACGTCTTAAGAGATGTGTACGGTACCTATGAAGGCGCAGATACGTAAGGAGTGAAGAGCCCATGAAGATGCTGGGTGTTCAACACATAGGAATCGCGGTCAGGGATATGGAGGCGGGAATCGAGACCTTCGAAAACCTCTTCGGCGTCAAATGTGGCAGCCGGGAGAAGATCGAGGCGTCCGGGGTGGAAGTGGCGTTTTTCGACATGGGAAACGTGCATGTGGAGCTGGTCTCCCCGGTGGACGGCGAAAGCCCTATCTCGAAGTACCTTAAGGAGCGGGGGAACGGCATTCATCATATCTGCTTCGATGTCGAGGGCATAGACGAATGGTTGGAGACTTTGAAAGCCAGAAATGTTAAACTCCTCAACGAGACGCCCAGAGAAGGGGCCTCAGGCCACAGGGTGGCCTTCATCAACCCCTCGTCCGCGGACGGGATTCTATTTGAATTGAGTGAGGAAAATGATTAGACGAGCGACAGCGAAAACCGGAAACTGTGCATTTCGAGACCTGACCCCATTGGTGCTAATACTCCTCTCCCTGCTTGTGGCGGGTTGCGGACGCGACAAGGTGGTCGAGGAGTCCAAGACCAGGTGGATGAACCTTGCGCATACTCCCATTGAGGAAGCCGAAGCGGGGACCGAGGTGACTATCGAGGTGCAGGCCGAGGCGTCCGCTGACATAACCGGGCCAGGCGTCTTCCTCTATTATAAGTCGGAGCAGGAGCTATTCGTGGTCGTTCCCATGCAGCGTTTCGAAGAGGGCCGGTACTTCGGTAAGATCCCGCCGCACGGGCGCGGCAGCCTTATCAAGTATTATGTCGAAGGCAGGGCCGGGGACGACCTCGTAGTCCAGGTACCCGCGGAGGACGCACCCAGATTCGAATTTTATTTCAAGGGAACGCCCAATCGCTATTTTCTGATTTCGCATATCGTCGTGATATTCGCCGCCCTGTTTTTCTTCATCCTGGCGGGTTACTTCGCTTACCGGGCCCTGAAAGAACGCAGAGCGGGCCTTCACGTGCCCAGGCTGGGCCTGGCCGGAGCGGTGCTCTTTTTCATATCGAGCATACCTCTCGGTATGATAGTCGCCTACCAGACTTACGGCAAACCCTGGACGGGCTTCCCCATCGGCAACGACCTGACGGACAACAAGTCGCTGGTGATTCTGCTGTACTGGATCGCCGCCACCTTCTTCTACCGCGGAAGCGCCCTCCGGAAGGACCCGAGCACGGACATACTCTCCGGCCGGGCCCTCCCTTACGTCTATATTGCCGGCGTCATAATCACCGTAATCCTCTTTATCATCCCTCACTAGCCCCGGCCCGGCCTAATAACCCGCTCAACCGCGCACCGGGCGTGCCGATAATGCGGTTGAGGGGACGTATTGCAACTGGCTTCTTGATCCGGGGGATGAATGAGCAATTCAAGCGGCGCGAAGGCCACACCGCTTCACGTGGTAGCCCGGGTGCGCACACTCATGCGCCAGCTGGTGACGCTCCTTAAGAACACCGTCACTTACGACGCCAACAACAGCGCGTTCGAGAAGTCCATTGACATGCTGTACACCGGCCTCAAATCTTTCCTCGACGAGCATGAGACGCTCCCCCTGCGCATAAGGAAAAAGGAAATCACATTCGACGACCAGGTCGTTTACGTGCCCATCGGCAGGAGCGACGCGCTCATACATCCGATGTACAGGGACGGCGTGAGGAAGCTCACCTTCAGCAAAGACCTCACCCGGGAAGAACTCACTTCGTTCGCCGCCACTCTTGTCGAGGCAAGGGAAACCGACCCCTATGACTCCGATCTGGTCACCGCCCTCTGGGAGAGGGACCTGGCCAACATAACGTACAAGGCCGAAGACGTCTATCTCGAAACCCAGGAAGGCATCGGGATCGACGACCTGGTCGAGGAGATCCGCACCGCCCGCGAGAGGGGGCCGGAGCCGGACGGAACCGGGCCCGCGGACTTCCTCCTCAAAGAGCTGGGCCTCGCCTCGGGGACGGGGGCATCGCTTGAGGCCGAGGTCGAGTCGCTCCGCGAAGAGGACATAGAGAAATTCCGCTCGCAGGTAATGGACGAGGACGACTCCAGGATTCTCGAAAGGTCCAGCAGCATATGCCTCGAGATTCTCGAGAGCACCAGCAAGGATGACGTATTCTGCAGGACGGCCCGTTTCCTCGGCGAGATATGCGACTGGCTGGTCTCCGTTCAGGAGTTCATGCCGGTCTGCTCCATAATCTCAGACCTCCGCACGATAGCCCAGCAGCCCGAAGTTCCCGAATCGACCAGGGAAGCCATTTCGGACGTGATAAGGAAGCGAGGCGTGAGCGAGAGACTCTCGGAGATAGAATCGGCCATGGAGAAGATGAGCGACGCCAAGATGGAGGAGCTCTTCTGCTACCTGGGACAGATGGACCCTGTCGCCATTCCGCCACTTTGCAGGACGCTGGCAGAGGCCGAAACCCGCCGCGTGAGATACATGCTCGCGAGGGCGATTTCCATAGTTGCGAAGGACAACGTCCGGGACCTCGAGCCTTTCCTCGGGGACAAGCGGTGGTACGTGGTGCGCAACATCTCCATGATACTCGGCATGATCGCCAACCAGGATACGCTTCCCTATCTCGAGGAAGTCTCGCGTCACCCCGAGGCCCGCGTGAGGCGGGAAGTGGCGAGGGCATTGGGCAGGGTCAGGAAACCCGAAGGGCTCCGGGCGCTCAAGGCGCTCATGCGGGACGACAATAAGATGACAAGGCTGGCCGCGGTATCCGCTGCCGGAGTGATAGGCGGCGACTCCGCCGGAGCGCTTCTCGAGGACATCATCGTCGGCAAGGACTTCGAAACCAAGGCAACCGACGAGAAGCGGCGCGTCATGGAGGTATACGGCACGCTTGGGAACGGCGGCGTCGAATTCCTGGAGGCCTATATCGAAGGGAAGCGCGGCGACGCGTCGGAGGCATCCAGGGCATGCGCGGTTTACGGCCTCGCCACCGCAGGCGGGAGCGGAGCCAGGAAAACTCTGAAGAATCTTCTGGAGCGCGGCGAAGGGCTGACAAGGTACGCGGCCTCGGAGGCGATCTCGATGCTGGACGGGAGGACAGATGACTCCGCAAGGGGCTAAACTGGAGGACTCGAGACTCCTCATAGGAAAGGACCAGGCCCGGGAGTACCAGCTCGCCAACGAGCTCGTCGGAAGGTTTCACGTGCTTCTGCGCAACACGCGCACGCATGACAGGAATAATCGCGCCGTAGTGGCCAACGCCCAGGCGGCGCTTGCGAAGATAAACGGTCTTCTCGATATAAGCGGCAAGGTCTCATTCGACATAGCCGGGGACTCCCTGTTCCTTAACGGGATAAGGCTCAGGCCGGACTTCTCGAATTTCCAGGCCTTCAAGTCCGTAGTCAGCCACGCCAGGGAGCGCTTCATCAGGTCCTTCTCCTTTGACGACGCCGTGGACGAAGACGATATCGTCGCCTTCGCCTCTATACTCTCTGCGGTCGACCCCGAGGAGGATGAACCGTATGCGCAGATTGTCGAGCGCATGGCGGCCGAGGGAATCGCAGGTATCGAGATAGGCCATGTCGAAGAGCGGGGACCCTGCGTGGCCAGGCGCAAGGATAAGGTCCCGGACCCCGCTGAGGCCGTGGTGAGCGCTTTCGCGTCGGCCCTTTACTTCGTGGGAAAGTCCATCGACGAGGGCATTGCCGATACGGGCGTTACCCCCCGCAAGATGAAGCGTGTCGTCCAGCTGGTAGTCGATAGCATCCTGGCCAGCGAAGAGGAGATGCTCTCCCTCACCTCGCTTAAGGGCCACGCAGGCTATACCCACCAGCATTCGCTGAATGTATGTATATACTCGGTCATGCTCGCCCATCGGCTCGGGCTCCCCAAGAATCTCCTTCGCGAAATCGGGGTGGCCGCGCTATTCCATGACAACGGCAAAGTGGACGTGCCGGCCGAGGTGCGTGACAAGGACGGGCCGCTTACGGCAGCCGAGCTCGAGGCCAAGCACGATCACACGTCAGGGGGAGTCAAGGCGCTTTCGCACTTCAAGGAAGCCGACCGCACCATACTTCGAGCCATTCTGGTGGCCTACCTTCACCACCTGGATATCGACGGCTCGGGCTATCCCCAGACCAGGCGCGAGATCGAACCGGACGCGGTGAGCAGAATAGTCAGAATCGCCGACATCTATGACGTGCTGACCTCGCCGAGGACCGCAAGCCTCAAGGCTTTCACCAAGGATGAGGCCCTGACGGCCATACTCTCAAATGCCGGCGGCCAGCTCGACCCCACTCTCGCCAGGGCCTTCGCCCACGTCATGACCCGCTCCTGATCCCGGTCCCCTTTCGGCTTGACGCCGCCCTGCCGGGGTGCTAGTATGCATCAGTCATTCTTCGAGATTAATCTTAGCCTTCGAACTCTCGATCCCTTGCCCGTGGTGAGGTGTCCTGAAGGGAGGAACGCGATGCATTTCGACCTCAATGAAGACCAGCGGATGATGCGGGAAGCCGCGCGCGAATTCGCAGAGAAGGAAATCAAACCGGTTGCCGCCAAACTCGACGAAGAGGCGGAGTTTCCGGCCGAGATAGTGAGGAAGCTGGGCGAGCTGGGTTTCATGGGGGTAATGGTCCCGGAGGAATATGAAGGCGCGGGGATGGACGCGGTCAGCTATGCCATATCTGTGGAAGAGATATCGCGTGCGGACGCGAGCACGGGCGTTATCATGTCGGTCAATAACTCCCTGGTCTGCCAGCCCTTGCTCGACTTCGCAAGCGAGGAGATCAAGAAGAAGTATCTGACGCGGCTGGCATCCGGGTCCGCGCTGGGCGCCTTCTCGCTCACGGAGCCCGAGGCCGGCTCGGACGTCGGGAATTTACAGTGTACGGCGGTCTTGGACGGCGACAATTACATCATTAACGGCACCAAGATATTCGTCACCAACGGCGGCGCCGCCGACATAGTGCTGCTCTTCGCTTCGACCAACCGCGAGGCCGGTTCCAGGGGCCTGTCGGCTTTTGTCATCGAGAAAGGGTTCGAGGGCTTCAGCGTGGGCAAGAAAGAGGACAAGATGGGCATCCGGGCGTCGGTCACCAGTGAGCTCGTCTTCGAAGACTGCAGGGTGCCCAAAGAGAACCTCGTCGGTGAAGAGGGCATGGGGTTTAAGATCTCCATGATTGCCCTGGATGGCGGCAGGATAGGAATAGCCGCGCAGGCCGTGGGTATAGCCCAGGCATGCCTCGATGAGTCGGTGCGTTACTCCAAGGAGAGAAAGCAGTTCGGCAAGTCCATCTCATCTTTCCAGGCCATCCAGTGGATGCTTGCCGATATGGCGACGAGGATCGAGGCTTCCAGACTCCTCACCTACCAGGCTGCCTTCGTCAAGGACTCGGGTGCGCGCTTCAGCAAGGACGCGGCGATGGCGAAGCTTTTCGCATCGGAAACGGCGGTTGACGCAGCAGTCGACGCCGTTCAGATTCATGGCGGTTATGGCTATATGAAAGAGTACGCCGTGGAGCGCCTCTTCCGCGACTCGAAGATCACGGAAATATACGAGGGGACATCCGAAATCCAGCGGCTGGTAATTGCCACCCATTTGCTGAAGGGCTGACGCCCCCTCAGTTGGGTTTTTCATCGCGGCGCCGCCGCCAGCCGGGGGCGCCTTTCCTCCATAATCCAGTGATATTTCATCGCGGGCCGGATGACCCATACCAGTTAAGGCCGACCCACAGCCGGTCGCCTGCAGCAGCAAGGGCTATCCAAGGCCCATAAATCGCCACCTTAGATATTTCTCAACTTTTTTTTGACAAAGCGGATTTTGTCTGCTATACTTGCCGCGACAGTTGCGAGACCGGCGAGACGGCGATGGTGCCTGTTTCCCGGCTCGTGGCCAGTCAAATGTATCTCCTCAATTGCGTGGGGCAAGGAAAGGAGGCGAGTTACTCATCTATTTTCCCCTGGGGAGTACACACCGTATAGTAAGTACCAACTGACAGGAGGTTAGAAACGATGAAGTGGAGATCAGCCCTTATCGTTGCTGTCGCCCTTCTCGCTTTAGCGGCGCCTCTCTATGCCGCAGAGGGTAGCGGGCAGCTCGACGACTGCATCTACATGAGGATCGGAAGCGTCATGGCCCGCGCCGGCGAAGACATCGAAGTTCCGATCACGATCACGAACACTACCGGCTGGGGCATCATGGCATTTGAAGGCAAGGTCTGCTGGTGTGACCTGCCGGCAGGTCTGATCCAGTATGAAGGCTGCATGCCCGGCCCGGTGATCACGGAATCGGGTTGGAATACGGGCGCCTGTGGCGAGTGCGAAGACAACTGCATCACCTTCGCAGGCGCCGGCGTAACGCCCCTTCATGGCGAAGGCGTGTTCAAGATTCTCAAGTTCCACGTGAGCGCGAATGCCAAGCCATGCATGTGCTGCACGCTGAGATTCGACTACATGTACCTCTACGATCCTGAGGAACCGCTGAATGTCTGTCTCAGTGGCGGCCAGGTCTGCATCGAGCACTGTGACATTTACGGCAGGGTGATGGCATGGTTCTGCGACTACGAGTGCGAGGAAATGTACCGCTTCTTCCCGCTTCCGGATGCCAGGGTGCATCTGAGCCAGTGCGATGAGGCAGTTGCCACGACCTACACCAACACAAATGGCAAGTTCGCGTTTGAGTGCCTGTGGCCGCATTGCGACCCGCAGTTCGCCTCGGACGACTGCTGTCCTTACTGCATCGACATCGACTACTGCCGGGCCCCGGACCAGGCGATCACGGCGTTTGACGCCGCCCTCATTCTCCAGTACCTGGTGTGCTCCGACCCGCTCAATTGCTGCTATTTCCCCAACTGCGACACGAAGATCTACCCGCAGCAGATAGCGGCCGATGTCAACTGCACCGGAGTCATAACGGCCTATGACGCGTCGCTCATTCTCCAGTACATCGTGCATATCCTCCCCGCGTTCCCTTGTCCGGATCCGTGGGTGTGGATAAACACGAATTGCGACTGGTGCACCGAAAGATGCCCGGGCAACTTCGAGATCGTCGGTATCTACAAGGGCGATGTGTCGGGCAAGTGCTATGCCGGTACGGGTGGCGCTCTCACGGCAACTTCCAGGATCAAGGTCGGCGTGCCGCAGCATAGCGGCGGCTTCGTCGACATTCCGGTGCTCGTCGAGGGTACCTCGGACGTCGTCGCGGTCGAATTCGACATGGACTACAACCATGCCGCCTTCACCTTCGACTCAGTGCGTCCGGTGGGCCTCACCGACGGCTTCTTCTCGAGCGCCAATGAGTCCGACGGCGTCGTCAGGGTCGCCATGGCCGGCACGGATAGATTCTACGGCAACGGCCGGGTCGCCATGGTCAGATTCATCAAGAACGACCGCCCCGTTCCTGTTGCCTCGAGTCGCGTTAGCATAACGAGAGCGCTTCTCAACGAGACCGCCCCGACGATCCAGGGTCAGTCCTTTGACAACGAGATCGTTAGCTTTGGCCTCGGTCCCGTGTCACCTAACCCGACCAGCAAGGGTACGGTGATAAGCTTTAACGCACCGAAGGCGTCGCATGTATCGCTGTCCATATTCAATGTCAATGGCCAGCTGGTACGGACGGTGCATGACAGTCAGGTCGCTGCAGGCACGCATAATGTCGCCTGGGACGGCAATGACTCGAATGGTGCGAGAGTTGCACGCGGTGTGTACTTCTGTCGTATGAGTGCGGATGAGTTCAGCGCTACCGAAAAGGTCGTGCTGCTGAAGTAAGACGTAGTAGCTTACGTTAGCTTTACGGGGGCATGTTCCCAGGGGGCATGCCCCCACTCGTATATCCGGGAGGTATCAGTAGCCCAGATCGGGGTCGACGCGGCCGGAGAGCCTCCCCTCCCGCGAGGCCTCATTGAGGAGCCGCGAGAGCTCGTGCGCCCTCAGAGTCTCCGTCATATCCGAGTGTCCGGCCAGATGCGGGGTCATCACGACATTGGGAAGGTCGCCGAAGGGGTATGCGGAGGGCGGCGTCGAGGCCCTCGACTCCTGTGATTCGGGGTAGTTGTACCAGACATCCAGACCGGCCCTCAACCGGGACGCCTTGAGCCTCTCAAAGAGGGCTTCCTCATCCACAATCCTGCCGCGCGAGACGTTGACCAGTATGGCCCCCTCCGGAAGCAGCGAAAGCTCCCTCCCGCCCACCATGCCCCCGGTTTCATCCGTCAGCGGAAGGGACAGGAACAGGACGTCGGCTGCGGGGAGCAGGCCGGCGAGACGCGAAACCGGGTAGACGTCGACTCCGCCGGCAGTCTCGCTCCCGCCCTCTTCAGGCGCCGTCCTCCTCACGCCTGTGACACTCATGCCGAAAGCGAGACATCTGCGCGCGATCTCTTTGC
>Ga0272444_10002176_pt1 | contig 18275 bp, 27 predicted proteins | sample SSMForm13_FD_201033 | JGI IMG/M metagenome (GOLD analysis project Ga0272444, IMG submission 201033) | Marine sediment archaeal communities from Little Sippewissett salt marsh, Falmouth, MA, United States - SSM-Form-13 | ecosystem: Environmental > Aquatic > Marine > Wetlands > Sediment ... | reverse complement strand
GGCGAATGCGGGGAGGCGATGAAGGGGGAGGGGAGAATGGCAAAAGCAAAGAAGAGTAAGCCGGGAGATGTATTGGAGATTGTGGAGGCGTGGTTGGAGCGCAATGGGTTTGACGGGCTGTATCAGGCGGGTGTGTGCGCTTGTTTAGGAAACGACCTGGCGCCGTGTGGGCAAATTCAGGGGGATTGTAAGCCGGGGTTCAAGAGGCCGTGTAATTGTGGCGAGGGGTGCGAGTGGCACATCGGCGCGGAGAAACCGGGACGCGAAGAAAACGAAGGGGGTGAGGAAAATGCCAGTACTTAATTTCAAAGCGCAGTTTGCGGAAATGGTAGCGGACGGACGAAAACGGCAGACGATCAGGGCAATGCGGAAACACCCCATTAAGTTGGGGGATAAACTGTTTTTGTACACAGGCATGCGGACGCGGCTGTGCATGAAATTGGGGGAGACGGACTGCACGGAGGCGCTGCCTATTGAGGTAAGGGTGGATTGCCAGAAAGGGCAATACAGGGTTGGGGTGGAGTTCGTGGGTATGAATCCGCCGGTTTTTATGCCGGCTAAAGGCGTGGAAGAAATGGCCATGGCTGACGGGTTCAAGGACCAAAAGGAAATGGCCAAGTTTTTTTATGAAACGCATGGGCGGGTTACGCGGGGGCAGTTAATCAGGTGGAAACCTACCTGGCTCGAAGAGTCGGGGCACAAAGCGGTGCCGGCCGCGAAAATTACGACATGGAAAAAAGGCGATATCCGCCGCCTGAAACACCACCTCTATCACCTATGTATGAGCAGCCCGGAAGGGGCGAACATACACAAACAGGCGGCGGATCATTTCAGCCAGATTTTTGAAAGGGAAGTGACGGAAGAGGAAGTGGGGGAAGTGGATCGAAGTTTTACTCTGACGCCGGAGGTAACGGAACATGGCAAGCGGGGGCGTGTTGCGGCTGCGCATGACGGACGTGGATGCCAGGCAAGCGCAGGAAGTGGAGATACAGGGCGGCAGGAAATCGGGGGTGCGCGGGCTGATGTGGCGGGGCACCCTGCGTAAGCGATCCAGGGCGACGGCTGGGTTTCGACGGGCTGACGTGGAAGCGTACCTGGAGCGGCGAGAGGAGCGGTTGAAGAAATGAAAGCGTACTTACTGGAAACTTTGCTGTCGCGTGGATGGAGGCGGGGCGGGGAGATTTATTGGACGCAGGATGACGCGGACCGAAGCGGGCGCGCAGGGATGAAGCGGAAGAGTTGTCGGGGTTTTCGCATATTGGAAGTGGATGTGCAAGTAGAGGCGATTGCGGAGGTCTTTGCGGAAACCGAATATCGGCAGGCGATGAAGGAGCGGCGAGAGCGGCGAGAGGAGCGGCTGAGGAAATGAGCGAGATCAAGCGGGAGACGCCTGGGGGGTTGGTGGTGCAGATACTGGCGGACCCGATGAATCGCGTGCCGATACTTGTAGACAGTTGCATTGTAGCGGAGGCGGCGGCGAAGCGTGCCCGCGATCTGGCGGAGCATTACCGGACCATTGCGGATTTACAAGCGCGGGAGTTGTGCCGGCTTCAGCGGATTATCGACGATTCGAAAGGGGAGGGAAATCGGACGTATGGCGACGACAGCAAAGAGACAAAAGCGGATTCAGGTGATATTGCCGATTAAGACGGTGAGCCTGAATAATCGCCGGGAGCACTGGAGCAAGCGACAGCGGCGGGCGAGGACGGAGCGGTTGGTGACGGTGGGGATGTTGAACGTACACCGGTCGCCGCGGGGGCCGTGGTTGGTGGAGCTTACGCGGTGGGGCCAGCGGGAGCTGGACGACGACAATTTGCGGGGGAGCTTAAAGAGTATTCGTGACGCCGTGGCTGGGTGGCTTGGCGTGGACGACAAGGACCCGCGCGTGAAATTTGCGTATAGCCAGATCGTAGACAGGAAGACAAACCCGGCGGTGGTGGTGCGCATTACAGAGCGGGGCTTGATGGATTGAGGGGCAAAGGATTGGTTTTTGAGGGGTAAATGGTGGAGGGGAGGAAGGCGTGCCCACACACGAATTACACACACCGTTTTTCGAAGGGCTTATAGACGGGCCGCAGGTGGAAGACCTGGCGCTCGCGCTGGAGTCGCTGGGGATGCCGCAGAGGTGGAGTGGACTGTGCGGTGCATTCATACCTGCGCTTAACTTGTGGTGCCTTAGGAAAAACGAAAGCGGAGAGTTGCCAAGGTCGGAAGAGAAGATTGCAAACATATGCGGCTGGCCGCTCAGGAGGAAGGCAAAAGCGTTTGTGCAGGCGCTGGTAAAGGCCGGATTTTTGGATGAGAAAAAAGAGGGTGAGAATCACGTAACCCGTTACAGCGTACATAATTTCAGGTATTACCACAGGGGGCTTTTGAAAGATCGGGAGCGGAAACGGGAGAAAAGAAAAGCGGAAGCGTCCGTGGAAATGTCCGTGGACGCGACCATGGATAGTGCCGAGGAACGGACCAGGGAGGGAACCATGGAGGGGACGCAGACGCGTCCGCAAAGTGCGGCGGACGCGTCTGCGCTTACGCGCGCGCGCGACGGAAACGTATACGGAAACCGAAACGGAAACGTATCCGAAAACGGCGTAGCGGTAGTAGTACGGGAATCTGACTATTCGAAGGAAACGGCCGGGGCTTCGCCCCCGTTGCCGGATAAGGCCCCGGACTTGAACGGCAAAAACGGAACGCAAGCGAAAAGCGGGGATGTATGGCAGCGGTGGCAGTTGTTCGCGGAGGTGTTGCGGGCGGAAGGCTGGGGGGATGACCATACACGGCGGATGATTCGGTGGGCGGCGAAGGATTACCGGGGCGGAGCGTGGCGCGAGGCGCCGGCGGATCACCTATGGCGGTTGCTGGCCTGGGCGTTTCATGTGGCCGGGGCAAAGACGGATGGGCGGGGTAATGCGATACGGGATCGCGTGGCGGTGTGGATTCACTGCTGCACGAAATCGGGAGCGCCACCGGAAAGCTGCGAACGGGAAGCGAAGGCGGGGTGGGTGATGAGGGAAAACTCGATGCCTGCGCGCGGGCCGAATGCTGCTGGAAAACGCGCGAAGTGGCTTGAGGGGCTTTTAAGCGGGATCGGCCGGGCGGTTGTGGTGCCTGGCGCCGAGGAAAAGCAACAGGGACGCATCGGCTGCATGGTGTAGCCAGAAAAAGACGAAGACGTTAAACGGTGGAGGGAAAGACATGGCGCTGCAAAGCCGGCCGCTGACGATAGCGGGAGAGATTAACGATCGAAAATACATGGGACAGTTTTTTATTTTGGACCGTGAACACCCGAATCCAGCGTATGCGGAGATTGCTACGCGCGCGCTGATTGACGTTGGCGGATTTGCGCCCGGGAGTGGGGGACCTGGTGACGACAACCAGGAGGCGCGCGCGGAAGCATTGAAGGCGCTGGTGTTTGGTGTTTTGGAAGAATTGGCAATGTTGCGGGGAAAGAAGCTGGAGACGGCGAAGGGCAAGGTTGACGAGTGGCTGGAAGGGAAGCTGGAAAGTTTGCCGGGGCTTTTGGAGCAGGACGGCAGCACGTATGAGATCGGGGTGGACCGGCTACCGCGCTTTGTGCCGATTTTGCCGGAGCTAAAAGGCGACGACGAGAGACGCGATACGGGGCGGGCGCTTTATGAGGCGGTGGGAATTGCTATGCAGAAACGATTTCCTCGGATTGCAACGGGCGCGCGTATCAGAACGCATTTGATTGCGCTTGGGGTGCAGCCGCCGCCGGTACCGAATTTGTCAGGGCAAGCGCCGGCCGAGGCGGGCCGGGATGCATCGCCGGAACTGGGGCGAGCTGGTGGGGAGGATACAGACAGCGAGCGAACAGAGCTTAGGAGGCGCGAAGGGAGCAAGATGCGGGTATGGGACCCGCAGGGGAAAGCAAAGGCGGAGGCAATGGTGAAGGCAGCGGAAAATGGGGCGGCGGTGATTGTGGAAGAGGCAGAAGCGCCGGCGGAGCAGGGGGAACAGGGCGCGGAAAAAGGGGAGGTCGATGTTGCCTACTGGCAGCAGGGGCCGAGTGAATTAAGCGGGGTGAGTCAGGACGACGGGAGCGACGATCCGGCGAGCGCTGGGGAAGAAATTACTACGGGGAAGGCCGCGAAGGGGCGGAACCTGGGGCGGCGGGTGATTAAATAGCGAGAGCTGGGCGATGGTGGCAACCGGCGGAAGGGTGGCTGATGTGGCGGAGGATAATAAGCTGCGATTAAGGTACAAAAAGTATATTGTATGTGAAATTTGTGGCAGGACTTTCATAAGGCAAAGCATCGAGTGGGAGTGGTGTGAGCATTGCGGAGAGCGGTTTAGAGAGCTAAGGGATACTTGGGATCCCATGTGGTACGCTGAAAAGGAATGGAAAGCAAAAAGGCGGGGGTGTTTTGATGCGAGATCCGATTGTGTATGAGCGGCTGGTGGACATCACGGAGCTTTGCCGGTTGTTAGGGGTGAGTCGGCGGACCGTGGAGCGTTGGCGGAAGGCCGGCCGTTTCCGGCGAGGGATATATCGGGCGCCGGGGCGTGGGCGTTGTTGGGTGAGGTATAGCGTGAAAGAAATCAGGGAACAACTGGGGCAGGACCGGGTACGGGGGAGGCTGTGAAATTTCGGCAATTCCTGACGTGTGATGCTGGGCCGAGCGCCCGAGAAAGGATGTGCGCAGTGAGCAAGAATACGAGCGAGAACGATAGCGTCGAGGCTCCGACTGCAACGGCTGTTAGCCGAAAGATATTCACACCGGAGGTTATTGAGAGTATGGAAAAGTGCAGCCCATTACTGGGCAAGCTCGAAGGAGAGGTCGTGCGTTCCTGCCTTGGGGAGATTAAAAGGCTGCGGGGGTTAATTGAGCGGGCTGTCAAATCCCTGGGCCCAGCGGAAGACGATTTTACTTTGGCATGTGTGGATATTTTGGAAAAGGCACTGAAAGGCTAACGACCAAGTAACTGGTGGCGAACTAAAAGGAGAGAAACGGCGATGCCAGAAAACGAGCAAACTAATCAGCGGCTGCCATCCAGTTTACAGGCTGTTCGGCTGGTAGACGTTTACGAGGTAGTTAAGCGTCTGATTGGACCAATACAACCTGTGGGTGAAAGTCATACCGACAAAGATCGACTGGAGAACATGAAGGAATACACGGAGTTGGCTAGGAAAATGGTTATAGATATCAATACTTTGGCCTTTAACAAAGACTCGCACATGCATAGTGTGCGACTTGTTGGTGAGGAAGCACACGAGTTTTGCCGAGAACTTGAAGACTACATCGAGTGAAGCTGAACGACGAGATAACCGGGAAGCGCGAAGCGGGGATGACATACACATGTCAGAAGAAACGAACCACGAACATCAGACCGCTTCTCCGGTTAATTTGCTGGTTAGAACACGAGAGAGAACGCAGCTGTGCTTACCTGGGTTCGGGGTCGCGTCAGCGGAGAAGGTTAAGCACAGCCTTGACGTGATTGCAGAGTTTGAACCGAACGATGGGTACTATGGGTGCTTTAGTGGCGGCAAAGATAGCGTGGTTATAAAGCATCTGGTTGGCCGAACGTCAGTTAAGTGCGATTGGCATTATAATGTGACAACGATTGATCCACCTGAGCTTATTAAGTTTATTCGGAAATACCATAGGGATGTCACATGGTCGCGACGTGAAATTTCCATGTGGAAAATGATAGAGAAGCGTGGACTTCCAACACGGAGGATGCGGTGGTGCTGCAAGGAATATAAAGAGCGCGGAGGAGTTAATCGAACGAAGCTAACTGGAATTCGTGCGGCTGAGTCTCCGAGGCGAGCGAAGCAATGGAAAGAGGTTACGGCGTCGAATAAACAGGGCTGGTTTGTCAATCCGATATTATACTGGTCTGATGATGATGTGTGGGCGTACATTCGGAGCAATAAAATTGCCTATTGTGAACTATACGATCAAGGATTTAAGCGGTTAGGGTGTGTAGGATGTCCGATGAACAGTAAGCGCAGGCGGGATTTAGAGCGATATCCGCGCATGATGGCTGGATGGCGCAAGGCCGCAAATAAGCGATTTGAGCGAATGCAGGAAAATGGCGGAACCGACAGGGCCAGCAGAACTTTCAAGAGCGGAGACGAGTGGTTTGATTGGTGGCTGTCAAACAAGTCGATGCCTGACGCGGACGACTGCCAGATGGGACTGTTCTAACGACGGGATAACCGGGTGCGAACGTGAATGGCACGTTCCCCGGAAGTAGTGAAACGTACAAATGAACCAGCGATTGCACTCCGGTTCATTTACTGGTGAGGAGAAATACAATGAACGCATCGAGGGAAATGCCAAGATACAAGTGTCATAAGGAAGTGTGGGCGTTGAAGATCGCGAATGTTGAACGCGACAGCGAAAAGGCACACGAAGAGAACCGCGAGACGGACGGCAGTGCTATTATCACGCCGCACGATGATGGGTACGCTCCGTTCCGTGTCGATCACGAGTATATGCGGAAGCACAACCCGCAAGTCGGCGGCTACTACGTCGTTTATCAGGGCGGGTACAAATCGTTTTCTCCGGCGGAGGCCTTCGAGGCTGGTTACACCCGCCTGTAAGCGAGTCCGCCTAACGGACCAGAGCTAACCGGGGCGAGCGCCCGAGAAAGGATGTACCAATGAGCAAGGATACGAGCGAGAGCGGAGGCGTCGAGCCTCCGGTTGAGCAGCTTGTTAAGTGCCGTGTACAAAAACAGGGGGTGTGCGATGCCAGATGACGGACTGCTGATGAAATACTTTGTACTGAAGCCAAAGGGAAAAGATGAGTATGCACGGGCCAGCAGGAAAGCGCTAAGGGCCTACGCATTGGCAATACGTTTCGAAAACCTAGCACTCTGCGAACAGTTGCGAGATTGGGCAGACAGAGAGGATTGGATAATTAACAACGAAGAGACGGGCATTTAACGACGAGATAACCGGGAAGCGCGAATAAAGGGAAACATACGCATGGCAAAAGAAACGAACCACGGGCCAAGGATCGCTTCTCCGGTTTATTTGCTTGTTAAATTGCGAGGGTGAGACATGCGTATATTAAAGGTCTTTCCAAGGCGAACGAAGGCAACACCTGATGATGGCATTGTAGGCACGCCTGGTCTTTGGCACGAAGGCGACGCAGTGCATATCAGCGTTACGTTTACGTGGGACTTGAAGTATGCGGAATGGCTTGCAAGTGCATGGAGGCATGTTGCACCAGTCACAATGGGTGGACCAGCAATAGGACAACGGGGGGATGTGTTTACGCCCGGCATGTATGTTAAAGAGGGATACACGATCACGTCACGTGGATGCCCAAATAGATGCTGGTTTTGTTCTGTATGGAAGCGAGATGGAGACATACGCGAATTGCCGATTCGGCCAGGGTGGAATCTGCTAGATGACAACATTCTTGCAACCAGTGAGACACACTGTCGCAATGTTTTCGCAATGCTGAAAGATCAGAAGTTAAAGGGGAAGATTGTAGAGTTTACTGGAGGGCTAGAGGCCGCTCGTTTGCAGGACTGGCATGTTCACGAGTTGCGATTGCTGAAACCCAAGCAGATGTTTTTTGCATATGACACGCCAGACGACTACGAGCCTTTATTGGTCGCGGGTCGCAAGCTACGAGATGCAGGATGGACGAACAACACTATGCGGTGCTATGTGTTGATCGGGTATCCGAAAGATACAATGGTACAGGCTGAAAAGAGGTTGCGACAATCACTAAAGGCGGGATTCATGCCAATGGCAATGGTTTGGCGGGATCGGCATGGCGACGTGTCGGAAGAGTGGAAAAAATTTCAGCGATTGTGGGCGCGTCCGGCAATCGTGCGGATGCGAGAAAAGCGTAACATCGCAACTTAACAGGGTGATAAATGGACGGGGTTCCATTTATTACGATATTACAGGGGAAAGGGTGACAAGGGGGAGGCATGGCACGCAAAAAAAAAGACGACGCACAGAGAATGAAATTCGCAAGGGCGTACCATGCGAAGCCGAATGGCGCGGACGCAGCTAAAGCGGCCGGATACAAAGGCACACGGGCTACGCTGCGCAGTGTAGCCAGCAGGCTTTTAAGGCGGCAGGACGTGAAAGACGAATTGACACGACTGGGGGAGAAGACGGAAACGGATGCGATAGCGAGTCGTGAAGAGGCGTTGCGCACGCTGACGCAGCAACTGCGTTTTGATCCGGGGAAATATATGAAATTCAATGCAGTGGGGGAACTGGAAAGTATTGATTTGCAGGAGATGGCGCGGGACGGGAGCACGGGGGTATTGGCCGAAGTGACGATAGATGAAACGGCAAGCGACGCGGAAGGCAACGGAGGCGGGCGAAAGGTGCGGGTGAAATGGAGTAGCAAGAGCAAGGCCCTTGACCAGTTAGCGCGGTATGAGGGATGGTTGGCGGCTGAAAAGCACGAACACGATCACCGGGTGCGGGATCTCACGAAGCTGAGCGATGCTGAACTGGAGGCGGAGGCGCAGCGATTGGGCGTGCAAATGGGGAGGGGAAAATGAAAAAACTTTACGCGCGGCGGGTCATTATTGATGCGATGTGCAGACATGGGCTGTATGGGCGAGGGTTGCTGAACGACGAAAAGACGGTGCAAGTGGCGGTGGCTTGCCAGGAGTGCGGAAAGCCGGTGTTCGTGCATATTGAAGGAAACGACGAAAAGCGGAAAACGTGTGGAAGGAAACGGATTGATGGGATTGTGTTCGGGAATGGGGAAAGCATTGACCGGTTACCGGATAGGGTGTTCGAGCTGGCGGGATGGAAGGAAACGGGAGTGTGGACGTGTGGGACGAATCGGGCGCCGGTGTGTGCAAGATTTCAGGCGTGCGGGTGGAAACCGGATAAATACGCGGCATTTGATCCGTATCGGCGGGGCGGGGCGTTGAGTGAGGCGTTTGTGGCTGGGTTGAAAAGGTGGTTGGCGGACGGCTGGGAGGGGGAAATGTTTTTCGGGGACCGGAGTTGGCCTTTGGAGAAGTACACGGTACCCGAATATAGGCCGTGGACAAATTCGGGGGAGTGGGGCTGTAAGATTCTAAAACAAAGGCGGGAGTGCAAAAACATTTTGGTTTTTGGCTGCGAGGGGTACGGAAAACATCACAAAATAAATGTGGATGTTGAGGATGATGGCGATATTTGGACGAGAGCGGAGGCACAGTACGCGGCGCGGTGCGGGTGGGCGAAAATGGCAAGGGATTACAAGGTAGAATTGTATGCGTGGCCGGAAGATAGCCAGATCGCAGTGCATGGGATTGCGCAGGCCATGAGTATGGGGGAAATTCTGGAGTCGCTGGAGGAGGCGAAAGGTGCATGGGCGCTGTCGCGGTAGAGAAAAAAACCGCCACGCGTGCGACACGGATAGACCGGTTAGAATTGGCGCGGCGCGTAGCACTGGCGCGGGAGATAGAAATCCGCGAAAAGCAGGACCCGTTGCGCGAGGCGCTGAAAAACCTGACGAGACAATCGAGTTATGGGGCAGGTAACCAGTGGGATTTTGTGTACGCGGCTGAGTGGCACCGGGTGGCGGAAGGCGGGAACCAGTCCGGCAAAACGTATTTGATATGTGTAGACTTTCTATTGCAGGCGCTGGGGATGCACCCGACGCGGAAGTGGGTGCGAAATAAGGCGGATGATAAATGGAAGGGCTGGTATTCGACCACCACGTATCAGCGATTCGCGGAACAGGGCTGGCATCATTTCAAACATTTATTGTTTTATCCAGACGAAGAAGCGCAGGCCGGAAGCCGGCGGGTGATTGCGATTGGGTACGATAAAAAGAACCCGGAGCGGGTCACCTATTTGAAATTGCGGCGGGTAGATGGCGGATTTGCCGAAATTAATATCAAGTCGTATGAACAGGGGGATGGGGAATTTCAGAGCGCGGAAGTGGATTGCTTGGCGCTGGATGAGGAATGTAACAACAGCATTTACAAGGAAGCCGTGATGCGTTTGATGGCTCGGGCGGGGAATATGATCGTGTCTGCAACTGCGGTTAAGGGTGTGGACTGGCTGGACAAGCTGCGGACGCGGGCGGAAGAAGGGCGGAATGTATTCCACTGCCGGCTGGATTTGAGGGATAACCCGACAGTCGGCGAGGAAGAAATCAGAAATTTGCAGGAAGAGTTCGGGGACGACCCGGACGAATTAGCTTTGCGCATGAGTGGGTATCCCCGGAGTCGGGTGGGGCTGATTTACGGGGACCGGATTTTCACGCCGAAACACATTGTGGACCCGTTCGATATACCGGAAAACTGGACCCGATACAGAAGCATTGACCCAGGCTTTAACTTCTGCGGGTGTTTGTGGCTGGCCGTCAGCCCGGACGAAGACAGTTATGTTTACCGGGATTACAAAGGCGAACAGCGAACCATCGGGGAGAACTGCGCGGCGATAGCGGAAATAAGCGGGGATGAGGTGTATTACCGAAGCTGGATAGACCCGGCAGCGATGGGGCGCAAGAGTGAATCCGGACGGCGGGAAATTGATATATGGAATGACGAAGGGATACAGGTGACGGTGGCGCCGGATAACGCGGTGCGGACGGGGATTGAAGAAGTGCAGCGGCTACTGAAGGCCAGGGGCGGTATCAACGGGGAGCGGCCCATACATCGGGTGTTTCGTGACTGCTGCGAAATGCTGGAGGAGCGGCGATTATATCGCCGGGCCGACGACGCAGGGAAAGACGAACGGGATTTCAAGGAACGCGTGATAAAGCGGCACGATCATCTCATGGATCCGTGGCGTTACAGCGTGGTGGCGGGACTGCGCTATGTGTTGCCGAAGGCGAAGAAGCCGAAGGCGGGGACATTAGGGCGGCGCTTGTATGAGAAGCGGCGCGCAGCGGCGCGGAAGAATTCGAGTCGAATTTAAATATATGCGACATAGTACGCCAGGCTGCGGCAGGGTGCGGCATACGATTGATTTCGGGGGAGAAATAGCCGTTTATATGTGTGTTCGGCCGAACGGGGCCACTAAATGTTTATATTTGTCAACGGTTCGGAGTGCGCAGCGTGCTCAATCTTCAGCCCCAAAATTTGTCACTGATAGCCGGGCTTTCCGGGCTGAGTGGCGTGCCGCTTTTTGGCGGAATGGGCGGGTGTGTGGGTGGAATTCCTGGAGCCGTGAAGCAATGGGAAGCGCCAGAAGTGCAGATCCGGAAAAATCCGGAGGACGACAAAGATGGGGTGCACTGGGACCACCGAATATTGGACGCGCGCAACAAATGGGCCAAGGAACAGGACTGGCGGGAGCAGTTTGTAAGGCTGTATCGGTACGGACGCTTTTCGGAAATGGGCGAGGCCGATGACGAAAACGTGGGGGTGAACGTCAATCTGTGTTTTCCGTATGTGCAGATTGTTACGGCGCTTTTAGGGGCGAGCGCGCCGGTGATCGAGATTTCACCCAGGCGGGGTGAGGCCGATAAGGAATTCGCGGAGTCTTTGGAAGCGTGGCTGCAGTACAGTGTGGAGCAAACCGATGGCGACGAAGTGAATCGGGTGTTGATCTTTGCGGCGATTCTTCAGGGGATCTGTTTCACCAAAGAGAGTTTCGATCCAGGCGCAGGAATGGACGTGGCGGATGTTGTGACGTGCAACGAGTTGCATATCGATCCGCTGGCGCGCTACTCGGTGAAAGAAGCGCGGTATGTTATTCAGGAAGTTGTGAAACCAATTGACGAAGCGCGTCAATTCTTCAACACGGGAAGCATTGAGCCGAATTTCAGGTTGGCGGATACCCGGGAAAACAGCCTGGCGGCGGACAACAGAAAACACACGGAAAACGAAAACGCGGACAAGAGTCTGCTTCGGTTTTATGAGATTTGGGAGAAGAAAGGCAAAGAGCGCAAACTGTCTTACCGGGTGCACGACCAGGACAAACGGTGGTTGGCGCGGGGCGAATGGCCTTTCCGGCTGAACTCGAACGATTGGCCCTATAGCGAATTGCGGTTTGCGACGGATCACACCAGCGTGGATGGGTTTAGTGAAATCGAAATCGCGGCCGGACTGCAACGCGAAGTGAATGAACTGGCGGAGGCGGATCGGAGAAATACACGGAAGGGCATGGGGTCGGTGATTTTGGCGGATCTGGACATGCTCGACGAAGACACGCTGGAAGACAAAATTCGGAGTAATCGGCAATTCGAGATCGTGAAGGCTCGAGCACAGGGTAAGAGTTTGGAAGACGCCCTGGTGGTGAAGCGGTTCAGGGACGAGCGGAGGGATGTGAAAGCTGTTTATGAACGCGCAAAACAACTTCATGACGAAGTGCTGGGGATGGATGAATTACTGCGGAGTGCCGACAGCCGCAAAATGACCGCGACGGAGGCGGCGGTGCGGGAGCAGATGCAGCAACTTCGAAGCGGGCTGAAGGTAGGCGCGATTGATCGACACCAGGCGAGAAGCATTACGCATCGAGCGCAGATTGCGCGGCAACTGGTTGATCCGGCAGAAATCGGGCGGGCGGTATCGCCGGAAGCTGCGATGGCTTTTGCCATGTACGCGGGCGACGCGGAAGACTTGGTGAAGGAATATTCGATCAGCATTCGGACCGGATCGACGGGGGAAATGCATCGACACCGGCGGGTGCAGGAAGCGGAATCGAATCTGCAACTGATTATGCAGGCGAACGAATACCACCTGAATGTGAACGGGCGCCCAAAATACGACCTGGATGTGGCCGTGCGGGAACTTCAAGAGGCGAGACAGGTTCGGAATCCGGACAAATATCTGCTGCCGGAACCTGAGGCAGAACCGCAGCCGATGCCAGAGCCGGCGGCAGAAATGCAGCCGGAACCCGGCATGGCGGCCGAGGGGTTGCCTGGCATGGGCGCGGTTGCGGGGTTGCAATCGGCGATGATGGGAGGGATGTAGTGATGGCGTACGACGTGGATTTGAACGCGAGACGAAAACGGAAGCGCAGGCGCGCGGAGCGCGCCAGGATGGACACTTTACCGAGCGCGGAAACGGAACGGAAAAGACAGCGATCGAGCACATTCACATTTAAAAATGTGTCGAATGAGCGATGGGAAAAATGCTTTGGGAAGTGGACACCGGAAGTGTTTCGGAAGGCGAAGGAAGAACAGGACCGGAAAAAGGCAGAGGGGCAGGCGCAGACAGCGAAATCTGCCGCAGTACACGGAGACAATAAGGGCGCCGGCCGGCGGATGTATCGCGGCTTTGACTGGGGCTTGGGACGCCACATCGAAGGACGCAGCGATCGCAGGCAGGCAATGCAGGAATTGGGACTGCGCGAGGCCCGATAGGCGGGCACGGCAGAAGGAAGAGCCATAAACGGGGGGCGGTGAAAAGATGCCACCAGAAGCGATTCAAAATCAGGGCGGGGATGCCGGCAATTTGGGCGGCAGTGCCTTTGTAGGGGGAAACTTTCAGAGCGCGGCTGACGACGCGGCAAATGCGGGGCAGTGCGCAGCGCATACTGGGGCGGAAGTCGGCCATGGGAATGTGCCCGGAGTGCCCGGAATGGACGGGCAGGATGGGTTACAGGATGGAGAGGCCGGGCAGGCCGATGGGCAGCAACCCGGCCAACAGCAGGTGGACCCGTGGGCGGCGCCTGCGCCGGACTGGGTGAATGAACTGGGGATTAAGGCGGACAACCTGGGCGCGGTGCGCGATCAGGTGGCGGAGTTGAACAGCCGGGCACAGTTGGCGGATGCGCAGCAGCAGCTTATTGCGGATCTGGTAGCGGCGCGGCAGGAGTTCGGCCAGGATGGCCAGGCCGGGACGCAACCGCAGCAAGCGACACCGCAGCAAGCGACACAGCAGAAAGCGGCGCGGCCGTGGATTGGTGAAGGCGGAGTATTCAGCACCAAGGAGGCGTATTTGGCGGCACTGCATGGCGATTTGAATGCCGTGGAGGCCATGCGCGCGGATTGGATGCAGGAACAGATTGCAGCGAAGGCCGGGCAGGCGACCGATGCCGGGCAGGAAGCCCTGCAGAAGCTGAAGAGCATGGAAGAGCGGGACAACGTTCAGCGGTGGAACAACAGCCTCAAGGCGATTGAGCAAAGGTACGAGCAGTTCCAGGACCCGAACGTGAGCCGGGCCGTGAATCAATTCATGGCGAGTCATCAGGGGGTTGCGCAGGAAATTCTGCACAAGCATCCCGAGGTGGACATTGCGGGGATTTTGGCGCGCGCCGGCGACTATGATCGGCTGCACAGCGAGATGAAGGCCATGAAAGGCCGTATGCAGGAGACGCGTGACAGCGCAGGCGTTGCGCGGACCAGCGTTGGGGCGCCGGCGCAGCCGACGGCCAAACCGAAGACGCACACCGATGCGGTACGCGTGGCGGCGGAACGATATCGGGCCAGGACCGGGCGGTATCCTGAGGGGCTGGAAAACTTCATTAGAGCCGTTGAGAGCGGCACGCTGTTGACGTAAGCGACGGGCAAACAAGTAGGCGTGGTTCGGGAGCGCTGCGCGAAATTTCCGGGGTGGGGAGTATCGGGGTAGGAAGACCCCGAAAGAAAGGAGGAGGGCATGAGTTCCGACTTTTGGGTTTCGACCCTACCCGAGCGCCTAGATGTGTTCGCCGATCAGTTGGTGGAAAAAAGCGAATACATGAGTTGGCTCAAGGAAAAAGGCCGCTTCGTGATGAACTGTGGTGGGGACGGGTTTTCGTTCCCGGTGCGGTATCAGGAAGGCGGGCTGGTCCGGGCGATCGGTGACAACACCGTAAGCAAAGCGAAGACCATGGCAACATCGCAGCGCCTGACCGTGGATTATCGGGCCTATGGCGCAGAGTTGGCGTTCAGTCGGTTGCAGGATCGGCGCAACAGATACGCCAAGAAAAGCGGGTTTGATTACAAATTCGCGGAAGAGCAATTGAACATTCTGTTTCAGGAGTTCGAGGATTACCTTTGCGGCGATTTGACCGATGACGGCGCCGTGGACACGGGGGACGAAGCTACGCCGCTGGATGGTTTGAAAAACATCGTGGATACGGACAACACGTATCTGGGGATCAACCGGAGCACAAGCGGTAACGAGTGGTGGCAGGCGCAGACGGAGGCCGTTACCAACAATGCGCTGGACGATGACGACGGCGACGGCGTGGTGAATTTGCTTTACTACATGCGGAAGCTGTTCCTGGAGACGTGCCAGGGCGCGATGCAGAAAGGTAAAAGCATCAGTCGGCACGTGGGCGGCGCGAAGAGCAAGCCGGATCTGGTGTATTCGGGGTTGACCAGCTTTACCAACTTCTGCACGGCGCTGCAGCCACAGCAGCAGTACACCGGCGGCAAGGACGACCCGGGGCGCGAAGTGGCGTTCTTTGGGGTGCCGTACCGGTGGGACCCGTATGCACAGAGCGACCGGATTGACGTGCTGAACAGCAAGGCGCTGATGGCTCGCGTGGTAGGTCCGGATCTTATCTACGTGGACTTTGACGGTCCGAGCGGTGGCAGTGGAACCGCCCGCCTAAACGTGGTGGGGCTGGTGTCGCAGCTTCAGCACTTTGCAACGCGGCCGAGTCTTTTGGGCTTCCTCAGCAACACGGATTAAGGCAGTCGGCGACATTGACCCCGGTTCGGCATGGGTTGGGCCGGGGATAAACGAAAACAGCAGGGTAATAAGGAGGGCTGACGAATGCCTAATGAACTGATCGGCAGTTTGACTGCCGCTTACACGGCGACGGAGGTGAGCGACGGCAAAGCGCCGCCCTTGGGCTACATCTACGACGACGGCGAAGGGAACGTGTACCAGTTCGTGCAAAATGAAGGATCGGACGATTTGGCGGAAAACCGCGTGTGTAAAGTGAATGACGCGAGTTCCTTTGACGTGGAAATCTGCGACGCGCTGAATGATCTGATCGCGGGCGTGCGGCCGGATGGAGCCGACTCGTTGGAAGAAGACGAATGCGGTTACATTTTGATTAAGGGCACGGGAAAAGTCGTATATGGAGCGAGTGCGAAGGCGATCGTGGCGGGCGAAGCCGTGGTAGCGGACGACGATGGGGACAAGGGCAAGTGCGGCGGGGTTGATCTCGACATCGCTACGTCTCTTGACCACGACAACATTGAGGCGTCGCTGCAAAGCATGCACGCGGCCGGCCATCGGGTGATTGCGCAGGCGAGTACGAGCACGACGGACGTGGAAGTTGAATGTCTGTTTGACTGTCCGGCGATTTGCTAGGCCACTCCCGGCGACCGTGAAACGGTCGTCTGCCGCCGCGTGTCATCCCCCCCCAATGCGCGGCGGCACCTCAATTTTCGAGGGGAGAAGGGAGGCCGGGCGGATGTTGAGGCGCAAACACAGCGAACCGAAAAAAGGTTTTTTTAAAACGTACGAAGACCATACGGCGAACGACACGCTGTTGGCGGCGGATTTTCCGATGCGGCACACGAACAGCGGGGCGTCGGGGACGATTACGCTGACGCTGCCGGCGGCGGTGGCGAACGCGGAGTATTACGCCGATTTTCACGTTCTGGAGGCGCAGGCGCTGCGGATTGACCCGAACGGGAGTGAGCAGATCCACGTGAATGGATCGCTGCAGGCGGCGGGGAAATACATTTCGTGTAGCGAGATTGGCGGGTTCATTCGGCTGTATTGTCGGGAATCTGGCGTTTGGCGGACGAGGGACAAGCGGCACGCATGGGCCGTGGAAGGGTAGACCAGGGCAAACAAAGCGGGGTGGAGCAGCGGATAGCTCAACCGGTCTCATACGCCGGAGGTCGTGGGTTCGAATCCCACCCCCGCCACCAAAAGGGAGTCGCGCGAATGGCGCCGAGAACCGCACAGCGAAAACAGGACGGAGACTGGGCGGCGAGGGTGGTGTCAACCGCGATTACGGCAGCGCTGGCGTTGGCTGCCTGGGCGTTGTTTTCGGTGCACGGTCTGGAAGTAACGCAGGGCCGGCAGGAGAAGGATGCACAGTACCTTCGGCAGCGGATGGACCGACAGGACCGGAAGCTGGATCGAATCGAAGAGAAGCTGGATCGGCTGTTCGAAAATCGGGCGAAAGGGAGAGGGCCATGAGAACGCGAGCCATGAAGGGCAGGGATTACGCGCTGGGCGGGGTGTTGTTCATCCTGATGGTGATGTGCAGCGGATGCGGGTCTTTGGTCGCGAATCCGGAGGCGCGGCAGGAGATCGACAAGCTGAATCAGCATATCAAAACGATGGCCGACAAGGCGGTGGCATCGGCAGAAAAAGGCGAGGCCATAGCAACGCAGATCAGCGAATTGAAGACGAAAATTCAGGAAGGCGCCATTGATGCAGCGCAGGCCACAATGCAGATGCAGACGCTGGTTGCTGAAGGATCTGCGCTTTACCAGGGGTTTCAGCAGGCGCAGGCCGACATACGCGTGGCACAGGAAAAGGTGAAGGCGCTGCAAACGCAACATGGCGTGCCGTGGTGGCAGATCGCGCTAAACGCGGGCTTAGCGGGACTGACCGCTTTTGCGGGCAGTAGGTGGGTGCGGGCACGGACGGGAATACAGGTGCTAACGAGCGCCATCGAGGCTGGCGCCGATCAAGGGGAAATCAAAAAGCGGGTGAGCGAGGCGAAACACCCGGATGTGGAGAATGCGGTGTGGAACGGATAGGCGGGAGGCGAGTATGCAGCGGGGGGATACGGTTTCGACGCTTTACGGGTGCGGGGTAGTGGAAAGGGTGACGGGGGATCGGGCCGAAGTGCGTCTGGATGCGGATCATGGCATGTCAGGGGAACGCATTACGGTGGACGTGGCAACGGTGCGATTGGTGAACGGAGGCGATCATGGCAGCATTAACGGCGTGCAAGATTGCGAACGGAGTGTTCCAGCTTCCAATTCTGAATGAAGTCGAAGTAGACGCGGAAGCGGATGTGGAAGCGTTGGTGGACCTGACGGCGGAGATTTTGGGACACACATTCAACAAGCATTTGCTGGCAAAGGCGAGCAATGTGCAGCTACACATAATTGCATCGGGGAAAAGCGGTAGTCCGGATTTCACACTGGACAGTTTGAAAGCGCGGTATCACGGGACGAACGATGAAGTGTTGGCGTATCTTGGGATCACCATTGATGACGACGCGGTGCATGATGTGGTGCGGCTTCCGGATGGATTGGGGCCCGCGTTGGCATTGCGGTGTGGGGCTACGGTATCGACTTTGGACGGCAGCAACAAGATCACGATGACGGCGTTTTTGACATTCAATGCCTTTTGAGGGGGATGTGCGATGATAAGCAATGGCCATCCTCTTATGCGGAGTTTGATAAGACATAACGTGCCTCATTTGTGGTGTGACAATGTATTATTTTGGCATCACATGGATA
>Ga0272444_10002174_pt1 | contig 18290 bp, 15 predicted proteins | sample SSMForm13_FD_201033 | JGI IMG/M metagenome (GOLD analysis project Ga0272444, IMG submission 201033) | Marine sediment archaeal communities from Little Sippewissett salt marsh, Falmouth, MA, United States - SSM-Form-13 | ecosystem: Environmental > Aquatic > Marine > Wetlands > Sediment ... | reverse complement strand
TATTCGTCTATATGGTATTTCTGTCTAATCAGTTCTTTCATTAATATTACGAGGTCTTCGTAGGTGTAATTCGGATCCATTCCGGCATCCGAAATTATTATATTTGGTATTCCTCGTTTGATTAGCGCAATCGCTCCTAGGTTTTCACTGTGGCCGCCATCTGAAACAGTTATTTTTTCTCCATAGGGACTTCCCGGTGGGGCGCTTACCTCCTGCTTAAGAAATCTTTTTATTGCCGCGCCTGAGATTGCGGATGATCTAGATAAGCGCATGGGAGAATTCACATTCCATGGCTCATGCCCCATATAATCATTCCCGCTATGCAAGGGTGTCATTTCGTAAAGTTTTCTCTGCATTTCGGTGTCTTCAGTTACCTCTATCGTTCCATTGATAATTAGATAGGGGGACCCAGTTTCAACTACTTTCACTAAATCGTTAAAGTTGAGTGTTTCATTTGATTCAGTTTCTTTGGCGCCAAAGGTTCTTCTGATCTGCTGCTCATAATATAGTGAGAATGGGGTTCCTGTAATCCATCTACTGACAAGGCGTGGATAGGTTACAAAATTGGCTGTTTTATATAAATTACAGGTGTTTTCAGCGAACACATCATCATCTAGAGAATAGCGGCCAAAACGTATTTCATCTTTATTCTGGGTAGGTGTAGATTTCGCTTCACCGTTCCACTGATTTGCATACGCCCAATAGGCTGCATAGCTACCACCTGAAACTGCTGACACTAAATCAATATTATCCAGGTCACCGGATTCATAGAGTGCTTTAAGGACGCCGATTTGGAACATGGCGGAGCGGAAGCCGCCGCCTGATAGGGCAAGCCCCCAGTCGCTATCCTCTGGCTCATCGCCGATGAGGGATTTTTCTTGTTGAGTGAGACCCGCCGAGAAATCTAAGACCGGGTCTTGGCCTCTCAAATCAACTTTCTTAACTGAGCAGCCAGTGCTTATTGTAATAATTCCAAATACGATAATGTTTATCGCACATTTATTTATTAACTTCATGCGTATGCTCCTTATTCGCAAGTCGGGAATTTTTCCTTCCTGGTGATTTCTTCTTCGGTTGCCAACCGAACAGACATCGTCATCTCGCCAATGTTATTTTCATACCTGCAATTCAGGTCGTTGGCATAAATCATTAGTCTGCCGTCATCTGGCCCATTATAAAAAAATACTTTTTTATCTCGCATTCCCTGTCCTAGGCGATACTTTATGGGCGGGCCTGAGGGTTGTTTGACCTCACCTATAATCTCGAACCAGCGGCCGTTAGGGCATCTCCGGAATGGTTCAACTAGGGTAATTCCCTGTGCAAACCATGGCAGTTGGCCAACTACCCACCCTGACTCATCTAGTGCGGGCCTTCGTAACTCTTCGTACTTATCTCCATCAGCCCAGTCATCTGAGAGGGTGGCGCTAAGAACATAGGAGGTGTTTTTTTTAAGTGAAACTGTTGTATTACAGGTTTTTTTCGATGGCAGAATGAAAGTATTGGTTTTTTCTGAGTGAGAAATATTCTCGCATTCCACTATTTCCGGAGTTGATGTGCACCCGTAGATAGGAATTAGGGATAATAAAAAAATTCTTGCGCGCATTTGTATGCATCCTCCAAGGCCATTGTCGATACTAGCTAAGTAAAAAAGTGCCTCGCATGGGCGTAAGGTTTTTCATGCCCAAATAGTTAACAGAATTGACGGTATCAACAGTGCCGGAATGGAGGTGGTGTTTTCACCTAGCTGTTGTTGGTGGTTCGCTACGGAATTGAGACAGCCGGTTGCGTTGGCTTTGAATTGAGGAGCGAATACGGCTGGTCCGTACGCGCTGACCAGCGATGTGCTGGCGAAAAGAGGCCTCATCCCTGTTTTCATTTTTCGCATCCCCCATGCGTGATCCTTCCAAGGATCTTGTGCCGGCGCATGCCCATGCGATCGGCGTTCCTTGCTGAACTGTAGCTCGGTTTTTACGTCAGGTCTAACCAGAGGCTTGCAGGGTGCATGACGGGCCGATACTGGCTGGTCTTGCGATGATTAGGGTTCTACCCCGTTTCCACGGACGGTTTAAAAACGGCTGAAAACTTCTGATCCTGCGCGGCAACTCTACGCCGCATTCTTGGGTTGTGAAATCGCTCGATGTAATCGAACAAGTCGGCCCGAGCTTCATTCAGAGTTCGGTAGCGACGATGGTGAACCCGCTCACGCTTGAGCATCCCGAAGAAACCTTCACAGGCGGCGTTGTCTCCGCAGTGCCCCACCGCACTCATGCTACTGAGCAGGTCGTTCTGGCCTAGAAATCGCTGGTAGTCGCCGCTGGTGAACTGGCACCCGCGATCAGAATGCAGAATCACCTTTGTGACTTCCTGGCGCTGCCAGATAGCCATCTCGACCGCCCGGATGACCATGTGACGATCCTGCCGATGATGCATGGCCCAGCCGATGACCAACTTGCTGAACAGGTCGAGAACGACACAGAGGTACAGCTTACCTTCCAGCGTCTTGATCTCGGTAATGTCGGTGACCCACTTGCTTTCCGGCTCTAGGGCCGTGAAGTCCCGCTCAAGATGATTTTCGACGCCTGCAGGACGGGTATTGGATCGTCCCAGGCGTTTGTTCTTCATTACGCGGCCAGCCCTGGATGCCGTTCGACGCCATCAGCCGTGCAACACGGTTAAGGCTGGCTGATTCACCCTCAACAAGCAGGTCCTCATGCATCCGGGGCGCACCAATCACGCCACCACTGTCGTCGTGGATCTCACGTATGCGCGCCAGCAGGCGCGCATTCTCCGAGTCTCGGGCGCTGGGTTCACGTGTCTCCCAGGCGTAATACCCACTGGATGACACCTTCAGACAGCGGCACATCAGGCGAACAGGGAAATCTGCGCGACAACGTTGAATCGCCTGATACCTCAGGACGATCCCTTGGCAAAGAACGTTGCCGCTTCGCGTAAAAAATCCCGTTCCTTCTTCACCCGCGCGAGCTCGCGCTTGAGTCGGGAAACTTCCTCGTCCCGTGGCGTGCCTGAACCAGTGAATGGCTTACTCGCCGCCTCGTCGGCCTCGCGCTTCCAACGGGTTAGCAGGTTGGCATTGATCCCGATCTCTAGCGCGATCTGACGACAACTCACCCCCGGCTGGCGGGTTAATGCTACGGCCTCACGCTTGAACTCGGCGCTGTATTTTCCTCGCTTCGACATAAACACTCCTTCGGCACATCGTGCCTCTATTATGAAGTGTCCGTGCTAGCGGGGTAGAACCCCACTGATCATTATGGACAGCTGGGAACAGCTTAATTTGAGCCGATTGCGCGGTCGCGATTAGTGGGGGAAGGCGACCCGCCAGGCGAAGTGCATCAGCTTTGACAGGTCCCATGGCCCCAAGGTCGGGGGTGCCTAGGGAAATAGGCACTTACGGCCAGAAGCAGTCACTCCCAGAGAAGCCAGTTCTCTCCGTGCACCAAAAATCAGAAAAAGTTCTAGCACCGGATGCTCTGCAGCATCGGCCTGAACTAGCGCAGGCGGTCAGTGCTTTAGCGGCTGTGTCTAACGCCCCATGATGTCCGAGGGGCGCGGAACAGCTCATAAACGAGATAGGAACTCACAAGACCCGCTATCAGCGTATCGTTGGGTACAGTATCAAAAGGGGATAAGCGCCATGCTTGCCAGTGAAATTTGGCATTATCGCCTGCCACGCCACTAGCAATCGGACGACCATGCGCCAGATGGGCGTATCTCTCAGATAACGCTTCATCATGGGATTGTCCAAAATTCTAAACGACCGTATCTCATACTTGAACGGCCAGTCGCGGCTCACAAACCAGTCGTAGGTGTGCGCGTAGAAATAAAGGCTTTCTTCAGCCGGCCTGGCCGGCTGCTCTACTGCCTTTGGCTCGGGTTTCGGCGGGCTGACTCTATCTATCACCCGGAAGAGTTTGGTCATCTGCCACAAGAGGTCCGCCTTGCCCCATTGATAGACGATGGCTGCTTTGCCCCTGGGGCTAAGAATGCGTGACAGTTCCATTATTGCCGTGGCCTGCTCCTGTTCGGGGACATGGTAGACGACATGGCAACATACCACTCCATCCACCGACGCGTCCTTGAACGGAAGACAGCGCAAATCTGCCATTACGTAGCGCCCCTTAGCGCCCAGCTTGCGTTTTGCTTCCTGCAGGGCGGCGAAAGAAAAATCGGTGCAGACGCGAATATCGAAATTATCGTGGTATGCCATATATTCCACATGAGGGATAGCACCGGACCCAGCATCCACGATGTATTTACCCTTTGGGGGTAACTGCGTTTTAACCTGTTCGTTGCACCGCCTTGTGTAATCGCGCGACACGGGGCCCAAGGCCATAAAGCGCTTCGTATCGTCATAGACACCGGCATCATCGGCATTCCAACCGGCCTCTTCGTAATAATCCTTCACCACGTCTTTTGGGGCTGGTTTCTTGGCATCTCCAAGCTTCGTCGTGAAATCAACTATGCCGTCGCGAATGCGGTAAGAGATTTGCCCGTCGTCTGTGACGAGCGTCTCCGCGTCAGCACGGCGCAGGGGCTGACGTGTCTCAGGGCAACACAAAATGGCAATAAAATCTTCGTCCACCAAATCCATGCCATCCATATCGGCAGCAGTATTCAAGAGTAGCCCCTCCGTCTATGGCCCTCATGCCCATCCAGTGTGTCACGGGCATACCAACATTCTTAATAGGTCAACGGCGCTGAGACCGTGACTGTAAAACGACATGAGATTCAATCGATTGCATAACAGTATCTACCTTCCCTGGCAGCCCATCAACATGTCGCGGGCAGGCAGTACGGATCGCCTCCGTGCAAGGTAGTGTGCGTCGACTGCAGACCGCCGCTCCGATGCCTTAGCAACATCATGTTCCGCTCGGGCAACTCTGCCAGGGGAATGTCTCAATTGTGTTGGTTGCTGCCGCTCGCCCCAGACCGCGCCCGAGCCAAGGCCACCGCGCCGGTGAATGTCCGTTGTGGGTCGATTGCTGTCTATGACGGCTGGTTCAGGGGAACTCTGCTGACGGTTCCACGGACCACCGAAATAGATGCTAACCATACGAAAGCCCGCTGGCGTCTCCAGACCGACGGTTCAGGCTAGTCGGTTGGTCTACTCGGTGTTAGACCTACTTCTGAGCGAAGGTGGACCGACTGTCGGTGCCAGGGCTTTGCGCAACTCGCGCAGCACTTCACCAGGATCAGATTCGCTCGCCCGGTCGAATAAGCGCAGGTGCTTGCCCAGCATTTCCAGCGCCTTGGGTTTGTCCCACAGCGTGATGCGCTTCGTCGTCACCTGAATGCCTTCGCCGCGGTCACTCGTGGAGGTATCTATGCTCTTGACTGCTGCGCCGGCTTCAGGCGGCCACTGATTAACCGGCAGCAAATTACCCTCGGGCGAAAAAAGGCACAATGGGTTGAAGAACGCCACCTTGGCGATTTCCTGCAATGCTTGGTCGGCGCTGATTCGCGCTCGTTTCGCCCGCGCTGCTACTGCCTCATCGATTGCTGCCCGGACACTAACATTCGCTAACAAACGCGGCCCTTGAACGTGGGGCTGCTTGTAGCCGGCGCGGGCCGCCGCTTGCGTCGCATTGGCGTCCAGCAGGTACTGGCGCACGAATTCAGCCTGTTTTGCTGTCAGTGGCATTAATGGATTACCTCACAAACGATTTCGGTTTCAGGAATGGTCATCATGCGGGCTGCCTTGTTGTTGCTTGGGGTTTGCGGCCTCCAACTTGATTAGGGTCTTGCGCACGGCCACGCCCAAGCTGACTGTGTGGTTCCGTCGCTTGGCGTCATAGGTGTGCTCGAATTTGAGCAGAGATCTAGCATTAACCATGCTGGAATTCCTGGTTCACTGGCAGGTGATTTCCCGCGAAGGCGGCAGGTGCTGGTTCGGCGTCCCGATCTATCGGCTGAACGAACTCAACGAAGGGCTGCGCCTTGTGTTTTGGGTTTTCGTGGTACTGATGCGACTGGCGGCAAAAAGCCAGAAAGGCTTTCGGCTCGTCTTCACCGTTGCGCTGCTTGACGCATATGACGGCCGCATCTGGTCCGTCAACTTTTCTTGGGTCAGGCTCGGCGCCGATCTGATCTGCTCGGGCGATTTCTTCCTCCTTCGCCTTGTTGCGCCAAGCAATCAATGCGGAATCGCACATATCAACGAGCGCGCCTGTGCCCTTGATGTCCATCTTGCCAGGTGGCTTTGTTTCGTCTTGCGCCTTTCTGGTGTGCAACAACAGCAGAACGCAGCAGTCGTGCGATTTAGCAAAGTCTGTCAGACGATCTACGAACAATTTCTGGTCGTTGTAGGCGTCTTCGGCAAATCCACACTTCGCGAGGTTGTCGATCACAAAAAGGCCGATACCATAGCGGCGACGTGCGTAGCTGAAGACCTCCAGGATTCGATCTGCCTTCGCGGTGCCCACCACATCGAATAACCATAATTTGCCGGCATACCACTGATGGGCCTGGCGAATATATGCAATCGACGGGGTTGCCTGGACGGTTGCCTGTCGTGTGAGCCGATGTATTAGCCTGGCCGGCTTGAATTCCATCGACGCGATGCAGACACGCTCACCTTGGTCCATCGCTTCGAGGGCGATCTGGCCAGCGATCTCGGACTTACCATGGCCATTGACACCTGCCAGCAGGACCAACTCGCCAGGTCGGAAGCGGAACGACGAGAAACGCCGCCAGGACAGGGTGAAACCGCGTTCTGTCCCGCCGCTCGGGTAGAACACGCTCTCAACCTCCTTGGCGAAGTCCGCTGCTGATCGTAGTTCGGCGGGATCGAGGGTCTTTGCTGTCGCGAATAGTGCATGTACCTCGGCCGGGGATGTTTTGGCGCGGAGCAGATCGTTCGCATCCTTGATGCCAGGTGGCAGTTTAATCACCCGGCAACGATGTCGCCCAAGGCGCTCAGCGATTTCCTCCGTCGCATCTCGGCCGGGCTGATCCGCGTCTAGGCACAGCAGAATCTCATCGAATCGATCCAGGTGAGGGAACTCGGTTTCGATCCAGCGTTGTTTGTTGCCCGTGCCACCGCCGAAAGGGACCGACAGCGCAGGCTGACCAAACTGGTACAGGCTTAATGCGTCTATCTCACCCTCTGTGATAGCCACGGTTCGGGCGCTTTCTGGTATAGCCTGCCAGCCGAACAAACACGGTTCGCAATCCGGCTCGACCCTGATCCGCTTCTTGCCGTTGGCGCGATCGATACCGAGGTATTTCACAGCGATCAGCTTGTCGTCTCGCAGTGAAGGAAGAACGATCTCACGATCCTTCTCGGCTATTCGGTAGGCCTGCAGGGTTTCAGGCAGGATGCCGCGTTCCCGCGTCAGGTAGTCGAACACGGGCAATCCGTCGCGGGATGTGTGGCACTGTGGCCGTTCCGGTCGGCGGTATTTTGATTCTGAAAAGTTTTGTAAGTCAGTCTCAGCTATTCCAAGGTAATTCTTGGCCTGGTTGATGGCCTCGCGCAGTGCAACGCCTTTCGAGGCGGCCCAGAGATCGAGAAGGTCGCCGCCCTGGTCGGCGGCGAAATCTCGCCAGACACCTGCCTTATCACCGGTCAGTCGCACACCAAGCGATTTCCCCGGTTCTCCATTCACCGATCCTGCACGCCACTCATTGCCGTCATGCTTACCGTTCGGCAGCAACATCTTGGAAACGCCTTCGGCGTCCCGTGCCAGCCGCTCGGCTATATCACGCGGGGTCATTGCGACACCTCCGACCAGTCAACCGGAAACCAACTAGCTTCTGCACCAGCATTGCCGTCCTCGTCGGCTGGATCATCCCTCCACGACTCGGCATTCAGCCAGGTCGCTGGATACTTCAATTCGGGCACCCATGCGCCACGTTCCATTTTGACGGCACGCTCACGCTTCTGGCGGTCGAGTGCAACGATCATCTCCTGCACCAGTTGCTCGTCTGGATCGAGCTTGGTGAATGCCTTCAGTGCCTGCGCTCTTGCCCGCTTTAGCGGGTACTTCGAGTACCAACGTTCGAACAATGGGTGACAGCGATGTGCACTGCGCTTGCGCAAAGAATTGGTGGTTGTTGATGGTTCTTTATGGTTCGAGGGGCGAGAGACCCCTGTTTCTGGGATCTCTCGCCCCTGTTGGAGTGGCACAGTGCCCCTGTTGATTTGTTTAATAAGGGTGTCCTGCCCCTGCTCAACAGGGGCGCTGTGTCTCTGTTTAGTAGGGGCACAATGCCCCTGTACAACAAGCCGGTATCTAGTTGATCTGTTCGCGCCGCCGCTACTGCGGTCCCGCTCGATCAATTCAACGCGCTCAAGGTCATTCAAACATCGGGTGACGGTGCGGCGATCAAGGCCGGTGATCTCCGCCAAGCGAGTCAGCGAAGGCCAGCAGCCGCCGCGCTCGTCGGCATGGTCAGCGAGAGCAAGTAGGACCAATTTGGGGGTAGGGCGTAGTTGTTGGCCCCATGCCCAGGTCGTTGCAACGATACTCATAGTTGAGCGATCCGGTCGCACAGATGAAAGCAGGCCGCCGCCCGCGCACTGGTCATGATCTTGTGAAAGCTCATCCGCGTGTCCCCCCTCTCTCGATCAGGTCGTCCGGTAGTGGGATATCGTGAGCCACGCAGGGGTGGCGGATCTCACGGTACAGCCGGACAAGATCGCTGGTAGTCAACAGCCCCCGGGCTTGGCGCCAACGTAGACTGCCGGGCACTAGGCTGATCGGAAAAGGAATGATCCCGCTTGTCCCGGAGGTTTCTGTGGCCGATTTCTCGGGACAACTTTGATCGTGATTTCCGGGGCCTAGTTCAGCCCCGACTGCCCGGGCTTTCTTATTTACAGCTTGGCTGTCTTGCTTCGGATGCAATTTCCGTGAGTCTTCACGCATATCAAATTGGTTGCCAAAGGCAGGGCCCGCCACAGCCTCACTTGCGATTGCGTTTTCAGGGGGATATTTCTGGTCCTTCATCAGTGGCTTAGCCAGGCTGTAGCATGAAGGCACTTCTTTAGTCATGATTGTGGTGCGAGCATCCTGATCTAGTGGGCAGAATGGCATGGTGCACAGGTCATGCTTGGTGCAGTCACTCAGGGTCGTCATTACTTGGCCCTCCTGGCACGACTTTCTTCAACCCTTTCTGCAATCCAATCATCGATGCTGCTTGACAACCAGCCCACACTCCGGCTGCCTAAAATTATTTGCGCTGGAAATTTTCCTTGGGAGATGTAGAGATAAATCGTGCTACGTCCTAATGACGTGCGCTTCATTACCGAATCGATCTTTTCGATCTGTGTAGCCATGTTTGCGTCCCCTTGGACGTTGTTGAACTGGCTACGTATTCAAATGCAAAAAGTGTCGAGTTGGTCCAGCGGTGCAAATTTTCTTTGCCTAGGAAAAGCATTCATTTATCTGGCGCGGCGGCGTAGTATATCCGCAGTACATCCGACAGCTACGAGAGACTAGGGAGGGCCCCGATGGCCGCGATCAAGACCGAGACCATCACTGTGAGGATTGAGCCAGCGGTGAAGGAGGGGCTGAAGGTGGTTGCCGAGCAGGAACGGCGAAGCCTGGCGAACATGATCGAAGTGATGATCCGCGACTACTGCGACCGCCACGCTGTCGAGATCAATGAATCACTATCTACTACGCCCAACAAGCAGGTCGGTTAATCTGCCCATGACAACAAAAAACAAATACATCGGGGAGTAGGGGATGGCTGCCAAGGAAGCCAAAGCTCGAATCAAGATCAACAAGCTCCTTGAAAGCTCCGGCTGGCGTTTCTTCGATGAGCCTGGTGGCAAGGCCAACATTGTCCTTGAACCCAACGTCAAGCTGACCAAAACATCCCTCGATGATCTTGGCGAAAACTTCGAAACCACCACAAATGGTTTCATCGACTTCCTTCTACTCGATGAACGGGGCTATCCCCTGGTGGTTCTGGAGGCCAAGGCGGAGGACAAGAGCCCCCTGATTGGTAAGGAGCAGGCGCGAAATTACGCCAAATCGCAGAATTGCCGCTTCGTCATCCTCTCCAATGGCAACCTCCACTACTTCTGGGACCTTGAGCAGGGCAATCCGCACGTTATCACCCGCTTTCCAGGGCCCGACTCGATCAAGGGTTACCAGCACTTCCAGCCGAATCCTGACCGCCTGATAAAAGAGATGGTGGCCAAGGACTACATCACACTGACTCAGATGCCGGGCTACGCCAACGAGGCGGGCTGGAACAACGCAGGCGAGCGCACGGCCTTCATCGCTAAGAACCGCCTGCGCTTCATGCGCGATTACCAGAAGCGGGCCGTCCAGTCGGTGCAAGATGCGGTGGCCGAGGGCAAAAGCCGCTTCCTGTTCGAGATGGCAACCGGCACCGGCAAGACGCTTACCGCCGCCGCTGTCATAAAGTTGTTCCTGCGCACTGGCAACGCCCGTCGGGTGCTGTTCCTGGTGGACCGCCTGGAACTGGAGGATCAGGCCAACAAGGCCTTTACCTTCCTGTTGAAGAACGATTACTCCTCAGTCATCTACAAGGACCGCCGCGACGACTGGCGCAAGGCCGAGATCGTCGTCACCACCGTCCAGTCACTGCTGTTCAATGACAAGTACAAGCGCCTCTTTTCGCCCACAGACTTTGACCTGGTGATCTCCGATGAATCGCACCGCTCCATCGGCGGCAACGCCCGCGCGGTGTTCGAGTATTTCGTCGGCTACAAACTGGGGCTGACTGCCACCCCCAAGGACTATCTGAAGAAATTTGACGCCAGCAAGCCCACCACCCGTGATCCGCGCGAGCTGGAACGCCGCCTGCTGCTTGATACCTATCGCACCTTCGGCTGTGAATCCGGCGAACCCACCTACCGCTATTCATTGCTGGATGGGGTGCACGACGGCTTCCTCATCAATCCGGTGGTGGTGGATGCCCGCACCGACATCACCACTCAATTGCTCTCAGACGAAGGTTACTCAGCCCTGGCCGTCTCCGAGGATGGCGAGGATGCCGAACAAACCTACTATCAGAAGGATTTCGAGAAGAAATTCTTCTCAGAACCCACCAATCGGCTGTTCTGTGAAACCTTCCTGAAACACGCCCTGCGCGACCCGATCAGCAGTGAGGTCGGCAAAGGCATCATATTCGTCGTCAGTCAGAATCATGCCGCCAAGTTGACCCAGTTACTCAACGAACTCGCTGACGCCTTGTTTCCAGGCAAATACCAGTCAGATTTTGCCGTGCAGGTCACCTCGCTGATTCCCGATGCCCAGCAATACACCATCAACTTCACCAACAACAATCTGCTGGGTTCGGCCAACTTTCTGGACAGCTACCGCACCAGTAAGGCGCGGATTTGTGTCACCGTTGGCATGATGACCACTGGCTATGACTGCCCGGATCTGCTCAACCTGGCCCTGATGCGCCCGATCTTCTCGCCTCAGGATTTCGTGCAGATCAAGGGGCGAGGCACCCGTAAGCACAACTTCATCGAGCAACTCTTTGACCCTGCGCTTAAGGAGCAAATCGGGAGCCAGGAAAAGTGCCGCTACAAACTCTTCGATTTCTTTGCGAACTGCGAATACTTCGAAGAGAAATTCGATTACGACGAGATCATCAAGCTACCGCGACCCAGTCAAGGGCAGGGCGGAGATGGACCGGAACCACCGCCTCCGCCGCCACCGCCTGGTGGGCAATACGAATATGGCGGCACCGATCTGATCGCAACCTTTGGCGAAACCGCGATCGGCGATGAGGGGATGAAGATCGATCGCATGTTCTTCAACAAGTTTGAAGATCACGCCAAGGAGGATGACAACCTCAAGACCCTGATCGAGTCGGAGCGCTGGGACCAGGCGCTGGAGTATGTCCATACCCATCTGTTCGACAAGCCCGAGGAATACTTCAACCTCGACAAGCTGCGCCGAGCCGCCGGGGTGGACCGCCGCCTTTCCCTGCGAGAGATTCTGGAAAAGGTCTTCGGCCTCATTCCTGGTTTCAAATCCAAGGATGAGCTGCTGGAGGATGAGTTCGACAAGCTCCTGCTGGACCTCTCTCCTGAGGAGCTTGCGCAACACGCCGACGCCATCATCGTGCTCAAATACTACTTTAAGGCTTACGTCACCGATGGCCGTCTGCGCGACATCATCGAAAACAAGCGTTTCACCGAGCTGAACGTCAACCCGACCTTCAGCATGGCCGATTTCAAGGCGGTGCCGCCCGAGTGGCGCAACCGCATACCCGAGTACATCAAGGACTACCTGTCCCTAAACCAATTCATGTAGAGCAATAGACCCAATGCTGGATACAGAAACAAAACGTCGTATCGACACCTGCCGCGACATCCTTGTCGGCAAGGTGCCAGACCCCAAGTCCCAGGTGGAGCAGATCACCATCGCCCTGATCTACAAGTTCATGGACGATATGGACGCCGAGGCCGAAGAGATAGGCGGTGATCGCGCCTTCTTCACCGGCGAGTTTAGCAAGTACGGCTGGTCCAAGCTGATGGCTCCCGGCATGGGTGGCTTCGACATGCTCAGCCTCTACTCCGAGGCGATCCAGAAGATGAACGAGAACCCCGGCGTGCCCGCCCTGTTTCGTGACATCTTCAAGAACGCCTATCTTCCGTACCGCGACCCGGAGACCCTGCGCAGCTTTTTGAAGGAGATCAACACCTTCACCTACGACCACTCCGAGCGCCTGGGTGACGCCTTTGAATACCTGCTCTCGGTGCTCGGCAGCCAGGGCGACGCCGGCCAGTTCCGTACCCCGCGCCATATCATCGACTTCATGGTGGAGATCGCCGACCCGAAGAAGGACGAGTCTATCCTTGACCCCGCGTGCGGCACGGCGGGCTTTCTCATCTCCGCCTACAAACATATTCTCAAAAACAACACCAAGGGCTACCAGGAGCATCACGAGCCCGAGGCATATGAAGAGCAGGGCGTGAGCATGGAAGCGCTCACGCTCGACAGCCCGCTGCGCTACAGCGGCGACCTGCTCACCCCAGATGATCGCAAGCGCCTCGCCGACAACATCCACGGCTATGACATCTCGCCCGACATGGTCCGCTTGTCACTGGTCAACATGTACCTGCACGGCTTCACCGACCCGCACATCGAGGAGTACGACACCCTTACCTCGGATGAGAAGTGGAACCAACTGGCTGATGTCATCCTCGCCAACCCCCCCTTCATGTCACCAAAGGGGGGCATCAAACCCCACAACCGCTTTAGCGTGCAGTCTAAGCGCTCCGAGGTGCTGTTCGTCGACTATATTGCAGAACATCTAACCCCCAACGGCCGCGCCGCGGTAGTGGTGCCAGACGGGATCATTTTCCAAAGCCAGGGTGCCTACAAACAACTGCGCGAGATGCTGGTTAAGGGGTATCTTGTCGCAGTCATCTCCCTGCCCACTGGCGTCTTCAACCCCTACAGTGGCGTCAAGACCTCTATCCTCCTATTCGACAAACGACTGGCGAAAAACGCTTCGGACATCTTGTTCGTTAAGATAGAAAACGATGGTTTCAACCTGGGAGCGCAGAGGCGACCCATCGACAAGAACGACCTGCCCGCAGCAGTTGAAACCGTTAAGGCCTTCCGTCATGCAATTGAAGCAGGGAGCCCGGAAGATTTCGATCCCGTCCATCACCTCAATGCGCTAGTGGTTAGCCGAGAGCGGATAGAGGAGATGGGGGATTGGAGCTTGAGCGGCGACAGATACGGGGTGGGAAAAAATAGGAACTATGAGCATGAGTTGGTTGCGCTTGAAGATGTTGTTGAAATATTAGATAGCCAGCGAAAACCTATTACTAAACATGATCGGAAACCAGGCCCGTATCCTTATTATGGTGCAACCGGTATTTTGGATTATGTCGAGGATTATCTCTTTGATGAGCCTTTAGTGCTGGTCGGTGAGGACGGCGCGAAATGGGAGGAAGGGGAACGAACTGCGTATCAAATAGCAGGTAAAACATGGGTCAATAACCACGCGCACGTATTGCGGCCAAATCGTGAAAAAATTCTTGATGTATTATTGGTTGAGTTGCTGTGTGGTATGGACTTGTCACCATACATTACGGGCGTGACTGTTCCAAAACTGAACCAGCAAAAACTACGCTCAATAAAGATCCCGCTCCCACCGTTGGATGTGCAAAAGGAGATCGTGGCGAAGATAGAGGGGTATCAGAAGAATATTGAGGACTACAGGCGCAAGATCGATGAACTGAATGGCCGGATAAAGCAGGCTATAAACAGCGTCTGGATCGAGGAGGAGTAGGGCGGTCATGGACGAGGCACTGCGGATTTACGACTACCTGCCTATCTCCTACGCTGACAAAAGCGAAGAGGCCTATATCCGCTTCCTCTGGGATGCCTTCGAGACCAACTACAACGCCGAGAAGTACGAGTTCGCCAACCTGGCCTTCCACCTGCTCTACATGAGCTTCGTCTGCTTTTCCGTCTGGCAGATCCGCGCCGCCCGCCGTGCGGACTTCGATAAGGCGATGGTGGGCTTTCAAAGCGATGTGGAGAACAAGCTGGCCAGTGCGGAAACGCCGTTCAAGTTCTTCGAGAACCTAAAGGAGGCGACCATCTTCCGCTTCATCAAGCTGGTCGGTTGCAGCAACGAGCAGGTAGGCGAGTTCTCCAAATTCGTCAAGCAGCGCAACCGCATCGCCCATCCCAGTGGCACGGTTTTCTTCAATAGCAAGGAGAACATCAACGACCAGATCGAACAGGTGATGACCGAGATCGATCACATCCAACAGCATATGACCCCGGTCCTACACGACTGTCTGAGCAACTTCCTGGAGGCGAATGCCGACCCCGAAGAGTGGGAATACTCGGTCCCCAAGGACCAGATCGATGCCGCCCTGATCCACGCCCACTACTTTTCTCAGAAAGACATCGATGTCTGCCTCGCCTTCGACATAAGCGCCTTTGACGGACATGCCGATGCCGCGCCCATCCGTGAGCTGTTTGATGCCTTCCAGGAGGCCTATGGATCAGAGGAATAGTGCTGAGAGATGCATGCCCGACTAGAAACCAACTTTCAGTTGGCATGAGAAAGGAATTAACAAAATAACAAAGAGAGGGTCCATATGAGCCAGCCAGATTTTGAGCCCTTGGCAGATGAGTCGTTAGGGACGTTTGAACAAATCTCCCAGAAGGCAGAGCAGGAGATTCAGAAACGGGGAGCTGCTACGACCGATAGCTTTGCTGCTGGGAATACTTTGACCGGCGGCAGGGCATTCCAGAATCTCGAATCAGCCCAGAAAAGTATTCGGGAAAACTTGCAGGAATTACAACGACGGCCGGCGGTTGCTCGTGTTGTGGTGGAAGATGAGAGTGGCCATACTAGGATCATTTATATCTCCCGCAATGGCAGTCTGACTCTTCCTGGTGATGCGGTGCTGGCAGACTATGACACGCCGATAGGTCGTCTAGCCGCATCGCCTGTAGGCGAAGAGCAAGTCATACCTCTTCCGGATGGAAAAAAAGCGTTCTACGTCATTGAGAAAACTGACTTTCACGTTCAGCGAGATGAGAGTGGCTGGGAATCTGTTCAGAACGAATACCGCCACGAAAAGCTTGGCGCATACAGCATTAAATCTTTGCGTGCCCAGCTCCTTTCCGAAGGCGACGAGCTAGACAAACTCCTTGAGCAAGAAACCTCAGCAAGTGGGGTTTCTCGTGGCATTGCCCACCAGACTCGCACTGCCATGGGGCTTCGCGATCAACCCATCCTTGATCAGTTTCAGGATGCTATCTTCCGTCTGCCCATGGATAGTCAGTTGATTATTCTTGGCCCGCCGGGCACGGGAAAAACCACAACGCTGATCAAGCGCTTGGGGCAAAAACTTAATGTCGAGCATCTGGATGACGATGAGCGCCGCCTGACGGGAACGGGGGTGGGAGAATTGGCGCATGAAGTGAGCTGGCTGATGTTCACCCCATCGGACCTGCTCAAGCACTACCTCAAGGAAGCCTTCAGCCGGGAACGGGTTCCCGCTACGAATGAGAACATCAAAACCTGAGTAGCCTACCGTTCTGATCTAGCCCGCAACAGTTTGGGCATTTTACGAACAGCCAATGGAGGCAAGTTCTCCTTCAAGATCGGCATGAACAACCTGTCTTCTGCTGTGACGATGGATCCCCGTTCATGGTGTGAGGTGTTCGGCCTATTTCACAAAAAGCGAATTCAGACACGACTGGCTGATGGTGTTGATATGGCCACAGACGCCGCGTCTACCGCATACATGCCGATTGTTGAACGCCTGAGCCAGGCCATTGAATCCTTGTCTGGTCGCAAATTGGTCGATTTTTACCGTGAGCTGAACGAGCTGGAGCAGGAGGTCAAAGCGGCGTTAGATGCAACGAAGGGTCAGGCGGATGACCTGTTGAAAAATGAAAGGAACCTTCTTTACAACCCGAATAAGGCGGTTTTTAGTCAGCTAGCTCAATTGCTAGACAGTCTCCAGCAGGAAGAGGAAGAGGTGGATGAGGATGCGGAGTTCGACGTAGATGAGGTCGAAGAAGCACTCACTACCACTCTGGGAAATACTCAGAAAGCGGTAAACGCCTATTTAGCCTGCGTGCGCACACTGGGACGATACAAGTACAACAAAAAGAGCCTGCCTAAGAATTCCCGGGCTGCAAAAATTCGAGATTGGCTAGGTGACCGCGTGCCGGCCGACGATGTCTTGCACCAGATTGGCCGGAGTATTGTTTTTCAGAACGGTCTGCGCCGATTTGTAAACGCGTCCAAGCGGTATGTATTCGATGTGCCCTCCAGCTACAGATTGTTCCGTAAGGCGCATTTAGACGATCCGCGTTATTACCAGGAAGCGCCGACAAACGCTTTCCAGTTGTCAGCAACCGAACTCGACGCAATCATTTTGATGATGCTGAGAAATGCACGGGAGCTGCTTTCGCAAACGTTTGTAGCCCGGAATCTAGAGTCGCCACGTTTCGAAAGCCTGAGAAATCTGTCTAGGTTATTCAGGAATCAGATCATGGTGGACGAGGCGACCGACTTCTCACCCCTACAACTTGCCTGCATGGAAGGCCTGACAGCCATCAAGACCCGCTCCTTCTTTGCGTGTGGAGACTTCAACCAGCGCATCACCAGTATCGGCCTACGTGCGATGGACCAGGTCGATTGGGTTTCAGAAAAGATCTCGGCGGAGCATATCAGTACCGTCTATCGGCAAAGTAGGGCACTGAATGCATTTGCCGGAAATATGCTTGAGATGATGGATGGGGACCGTAGTGCACACGGAAATGTTCCCGAGGAATCAACGCATGACGGTGTACAACCTGTGTTGCGTGAGCATGCCGGCGAGATCGGCCAGGCGGCAGCATGGTTGGCCCAGCGCATAATTGAAGTAGAGCGTGCTGTAAATCAGATGCCAACGATCGCTGTGTTGGTGAACAGTGAAAATGAAGTAAAGCCGGTGGCAGAAGCACTGACCCTGCATTTGGAAAGCATTAACCTTAGAGCCGAGCCCTGCGAAGAGGGCAAGGCTCTTGGCGAAGGAACGGATGTTCGTGTTTTCGACATTCAGCACATCAAAGGATTGGAATTCGAGGCTGTGTTCTTCGTTGGTGTCGATCAGCTAGCAGAGAATATCCCGGAGTTGTTTGAGCGCTATCTGTATGTCGGCGCTACACGGGCAGCGACTTATCTGGGCATGGTGTGCTACGACGCTTTGCCCGCCAAGATGCAGTCTTTGCGTGCGGAGTTTATTGAGAACTGGCAAGGGTGATTATCGTTTCCTAGATCATAGTCAGAGAGTGAGTTCTGGAAGCATCATGCTGTTGTAGGAAGGAGAAGGAGGGCCTGGCCAAATCTTCAACGCTGCATCGGCGAGTATTTCACCACGCTCCAAAATGCTCGTTTCATCCCAGGTTGCTTGTGAAATAAGTGGAATGTTTAGGCGTAGATTTGTGTTCTTGATCAGCAGATCACGCTTTTTGGAAAAAGCGTGGTTTTGCACCTCGCGATTCACACTCAGATTGAGCAGCGTCAGATTGCCGAGCGTTGGTATGGCGGCTTGTCGATCCGCAATCATTTTCTGCCGTTCGTTTGGTTCAATTGCGGTAAGGGGTAATAGTTCAACCTCTGAAGCCTCCTGTGAGGTTGCAGTTGTGCCATCCGCTAGAGTCCAGTGCGCGAACCATGACCGCGGCATGATGTGATCTACATCGAGTTTGCTGAGATCAGGCATTACGGGTTCTTCGCTGCGAACGGTTGAGCGTAACTGCCCCTCCAGTTCGGTCAGAATCGATCGTATCTTGGGTGAGTCG
>Ga0272444_10002173_pt1 | contig 18293 bp, 12 predicted proteins | sample SSMForm13_FD_201033 | JGI IMG/M metagenome (GOLD analysis project Ga0272444, IMG submission 201033) | Marine sediment archaeal communities from Little Sippewissett salt marsh, Falmouth, MA, United States - SSM-Form-13 | ecosystem: Environmental > Aquatic > Marine > Wetlands > Sediment ... | reverse complement strand
GCTCAAGTGGACCTTGTGGCTGGTCGGCCTTCCTGTTGGTGGCATTGGTGCCATTGTCGTGGGCGACGTGGTTACCGACAGGCTTAAGACCTCGCGGCGAAACCCGGTACGGATTGCCGTCTCGTTGGCTGCGGGGGGGCTGGTCCTCTGGGGGCTCCTGGTGGCAGGAGAGGCCCTCGGGGCACTCCAAATCTCCAGCGGGACCAACGCCCTGAACGCTTCGCTTATCCTCGGTATCATGGCCCTGCCGACGATCGTCAGCGTGTCGGAGGATGCCTTGACGGCGACGGGACGGGAACTCCGCGAGGGGAGCCTGGCCCTGGGAGCGACACGCGCCGAGACCATCGTCAAGGTGATCATCCCGGCCTCTCGCAGCGGCATCTTCGCCGCCATCATTCTCGGCATCATGCGGGCTGTCGGCGAAACGATGGTCGTCTGGATGGCGTCGGGCAATTCGTCTCAGATTCCAACGCCGTGGTACGACGTCCTGCAGCCCGTCCGGACGCTGACGGCGACCATTGCCGGCGACATGGGAGAGGCGGACCACGTAACGGGCTCCTCCAGATACCACGTCCTGTTCGCCATGGCCCTGTGTCTGCTGGTGTTCAGCCTGGCGTGCAACCTGGTTAGCGAATGGATCGTCCGTCGCAGTCGCAAGAAGCTTTCAGGCGGGTAGGCAAACCGTGCGACTATCGACTCGCAAAATGCTCGATCGATCGTTCTCCGGGTTGGGGATGCTCTCCATCCTGCTGATGACGGCCACTCTGGCCGTTCTCCTCGTGCCGATCATCACCCGGGGCCTCTCGGCGTTTGTCTTCCGCGAGACCGTCGAGCATCGACGCTACCTGCTGGCACGGCACAATCGGGGAGATGCCGATGATCTTGAGTCGGAGCTTGCCGAGGTAGCCGAGGCTCGCAAGCCCGTCTTCGATGCGCTCAAGGCCTTTGAAGACGAGTTGGAGTCGATGTCGGGGGCGCGGTATCGCGAACTGTCCGGACCGTACGAGGAGATCAAGACCGGTATCGTCGAACTACTCGGCCCGATTTCGGGCACGGGCCCCTTGTCGGACCTGACCAGGGACCGCTACGGCCAGAGGCGATGGGATCGGGCCCAAGTGGTCATTGAGGACATCCTGAACGAGGAACGGTGGGTTCTCAACCCAGACACTGGATGGCAGGAAAAGCAGTTGGTGCCGCGTGTCGACCGGTTCAAGGGCACCCGGCTCGAAAGCCTGTTTGGCTACATCGAGCATCATGCGGAAGCAATACTTCTGCCAAGGTGGACGTTCTACTGGGGTTTCCTCACCGACGAGCCCGAAGACGACAGCATGTTCGGTGGCATCTGGCCCGCACTTCTCGGAACGATCTATCTCACGATCGGGGCAATGGTTTTCGCTGTTCCCATGGGCGTCATCACGGCGGTCTACTTGGTCGAGTATGCCTCGGCGGATAGTCGGCTCGTCAGCATCCTGCGTGTTTGTATCAGTACACTGGCCGGCGTGCCGAGCATTGTCTTCGGCCTGTTCGGCCTGGCGTTCTTCATCTACCAGCTTCACGTTTCCGACTCCAAGAGCGTTCTGGCCGGATCGTTGACGCTGGCGATTCTGATTCTGCCAACGGTGATCCGGGCCTCCGAGGAAGCGATCCGCGCCGTGCCGCAGACGTACAAGCAGGCGGCACTCAGCCTTGGGGCAACACGGTGGCGGACCGTGGTCACCGTGATCCTGCCGGCCGCGCTGCCGGGAATCCTCACCGGCATCATCATCAGTATGGGCCGGGCTGCAGGTGAGACGGCCCCGATCATCTTCACTGCGGCTGTCAGTTGGGGAAAACCGTTGGGGCTGGGGCAACTGTTGGGCGAAGGAACACCGGCTCTGCCGTGGAACATCTACAACCTGTGCACCGAGCATGAGGCGGTCGAGGAAATCCGCCACATGCAGTACGGCATGGTGCTGGTACTGGTCTCACTGGTCCTGTTGCTTAACGTGGCCGCGATTGTACTCAGGGCCAGGATCGCCAAGAAGCTCAGAGGATAGCGGTCAGGGGAGTAAGATGATGAACCAATCCGTCGCGGACCGTAACACGGACCTCGGGAACGTCGGCTTCGCCGTGTTTGAGGCCGAGCCGGAGTCCTCGGAGCCACAGCGAGGCCACCTGCAGGATCCTTCGGTCGTGCATATCCGGGCCGAAGAGTTCTCCGTCTGCTATAACCGTACCCCGGCAGTCAAGACAGTCTGCGTGGGAATCCCGGCCACGGAAGTCACGTCCATTATCGGCCCGAGTGGGTGTGGCAAGAGCACCTTTCTTCGGGCGATCAATCGCATGAACGACTTGATCCCCGGCTGCACACACAGTGGGCTGCTGGCACTGGACGGCCAGGATGTTCACGCGCCACAGGTCGATGTTGTGAACCTGCGTCGCCGCGTCGGCATGGTGTTTCAGAAACCGAATCCGTTCCCCAAGAGCATTTTCGACAACGTAGCCTACGGCTTGCGGATTCTGGGCGAACGCAGCAAACGGCGACTGGCCGAGGTCGTTGAACGGAGCCTGGTCAGGGCGGCACTGTGGGACGAGGTCAAGGACCGGCTTGGCAACAACGCGCTGGGACTGTCCGGAGGGCAGCAGCAGCGACTGTGCATCGCTCGGGCCCTGGCCGTCGATCCCGAAGTGCTGCTTATGGACGAGCCATGCTCGGCGCTCGATCCGCGATCGACGGCTCGAATCGAGGATCTGATCGACGAGCTTCGCGGCGAGTACACCATCGTTATCGTTACGCACAATATGCAGCAAGCGGCACGGGTGTCAGACTGGACGGCCTTCTTCTACGAAGGCGATCTCGTGGAGTTTGGCCTGACCAAACAGGTGTTCACCAAACCCCGCGAAAAGCAGACAGAGGACTACATCACGGGCCGCTTCGGCTGATCCGCCTGCCGGACCACCGGCGTGGCCAACAGGAGTCATGCAATGAGTGCTCACTTTCAGCGGGAACTCGGGAAGCTCAAAGACAAACTGCTCCACCTTTGTGCCGTGGTTGAAGACAACCTGAACCGGGCCGTTCGTGCACTGCAGACCCGGGACGTCGCTCTGGCCAGTGACGTGGTTGCCGGTGACGTTGCAGTCGACCAGATGGAGGTCGACGTTGAGGAAGACTGCCTCAAGATCCTGGCCCTTCACCAACCGGTGGCCACCGATCTACGATTCATCGTCACCGCGATGAAGATCAACAACGACCTCGAGCGAGTCGGGGACTTGGCAGTGAACATTGCCGAACGGGCCATTGCCTTGGGAACCGACTACCCGAGGGACCTTCCTATCGACTTTGAAGCTATGGCAGATGTGACCAAACGCATGGTCAAGCAGAGCCTGGATGCCTTGATCAACATGGATGCCGACCTGGCATGTACGGTCTGCAGCATGGACGATGAAGTTGACGAGTGCAATCGTCGCATGTTTCAGGTGTTTGACAGCGCACTCAGCAAACGGCCCGGTCTGGCCAGCGAGCTACTCCATCTGCTCAGCGTCTCGCGGCACTTGGAGCGCATCGCCGACCATGCAACGAACATTGCCGAGGACGTCATCTACATGGTCAATGGCAAGATCGCCCGCCACCCATCGGCGACCGGTCGCCCTTGTCCCAGGCAGCAGTAATCGGCATCTGCCCGGCGTGACTCCGACACTGGACGAAGGAGGGAGTCAGTCGGTCGGATCACTCTCCCGCCACGCATCGCAGTGGTGGTCGCGGTGCTTCTGGTTAGTACCATGAAGCAGGGGCGGGCCCTACAGCACCCGCCCCCTCATCCAAGACCGTTACATCATCAGCGTCGCTCCAGCGAGCCGTTCCAGGCTTCGCAAGGCGATTGGGGGCGCCGTACAACGTGCGGTGTGTTGCGGGCAAGGGCGGCACGCCATATCATGGTTCAACATTGAGAAGACGTTGACGAACGGGAGAGGGCCGGAAGCCTGAGGTCTTGCCGGGTGGAGAGAAGGGATGATCCGAGCGAGAGAGTGTTGCGTTGCGGTGGCTTTGGTTCTGCCAGTCATTCTGCTGACTGCATGCGGGGGTCGTGACAGCCAATCGGTCCGCAGCAGTTCGCAGCCAACGGTCCAAGCCGCAACGAGCGACGACATGGCCTTCCCCGGTAAGGACCGGGTCGAGACGACACCCGAATCGCAGGACGCCGAGCCGGTAGGCATGACATTCGACCTGGCCGTGACGGGCAAGACCATCACCAACAAGTTCAGCGACATCAACAGTTGGGGGTTCGGCGTCTGGGCCGGGGTAGCCGCCGACTGGCCCAAGGGCCATCTTGCCAAGGAGTTCCCGTTTGTTCGGCGCGTTCAACTCATGGCTGCCACGGGCGGCAGTGTCCGGCGCGACCTTTTCAAGGATCCCGAAGATCGCTCGACCCTGACCGACTACGACTTCAGCCGGCTCATCAAGGCCTGTGAGAGCATTCTGGCTCAGGGTCTCAAGCCCATGGTCAAGACCGGCTGGGTGCCTCTGAAACTCTCTTCTCAGCCCAAGATCAGCAAGGATTTCCGCACCAACGTCCGGCCGCCCGATGACTACGACGCCTACTATGCCTACATCAAGGCCATGGCCGAGGCCCTCAAGAAACGCTTCGGCGCTGAGGAGGTCGGTTCCTGGACCTGGGGCGTCGGTGTGGAGTACGACAATCGCCACTGGTTCGAGGCCGAGGACGGCCGGCCCGAGACGACCCGGCGGGCGTTCTTCCGGCTCTATGACTATTCGGTGGCGGCACTGGAAGATGCTTTGGGCCCGGAGAATGTCACCATCGGCGCCCACGGTATGGCTCCCGGCGGCTGGGGCTTCTGGGATATGGGCGATCTCATCGAGCACTGCGCCAAAGGGGAGAACCTCAAGCGAGGAGGCCATGGCACGCGGCTCGATTTCCTGGCTGTCTCCTATTACACAAGGACACCGGGGTTCAATGCAGATGCCTTCGCTAAGGCCATCGACCGCATGCACAACAAGGCTCGGCAGCTCGGCCTGCACCGTCTGCCCATCGGTGTGGATGAAGGCCGGGTCCTCAACGGCTGGGACGGCAAGGTGATCTATCCGCGCGAAGTCCAGCATGCGATCCAGGCGGCCGGTGACGCCAGACTCTTTCACTTGATGGTCGATCATGACGTGGACTACTTCTCGACCTGGTGCCTGACCACCGAGGGCCTTCGCGGCGGCCTGCCGGTGGCCAGTGCCAACCTCCGGAAGCTGACCTTCCGCATGGCCGGCAGCGCCCTGGTGGACTCCCGGCGGACGGGTCAGCCGGCCGATGCCGCCAACGAGGTCGGCAGCTTGGCCGGATACGACCCAGCCACTAAGACCCTGCGTGTGCTCGTATACAACTTCAACCGCAAGCAGGATGCCGGCGGCGGCGAAGACGTCAGCCTTGCCGTCACCCACGCCCGGCCTGTCCAGGCCGATGGCCTGACCCTGCGCTGCTGGCTGCTGGATGAGGATCATGGCAACTGGTGGAAGGCATGGCAGGAGGACGTGGCGGCCCGGAAGATGACGCCGAAGGCCTTCAAGCACTCGACATGGACGCTGAACCTGCCCAGGGAACTGGTCGATCCGGCCGATGTCGCGTTCTGGAAATCCCGCGTGGCTGACTACGCCAAGACTGCCCGCCTGAGCCCCACCAACGAGCGGCTAAGGCCCGACTCCCAGGGAAGAATCTCCTGGCACGTCCGCCTGAAAGCCAATGCCGTTGTGCTCTATGAGATCTCACCGATCGAGCCGGTCAAGCCGGCGGCAACGACCAGCCCCGGCAACACCTCCACCGCCCCCGCCACATCCAGCAGCCGCGGGTCGGTGCAGAGTTAGCCACCAGGGCTTCGCGCCACGGACCATTGCGAGGATTCTGGCTATGACCGAGAGAGATCGGGGGCAGTATGCCGTGTCATGGCCTGGCACTGCGTCTCTTTAGAACGTTTTAGTCACAGCGCCGTTTGCCCCACCACTCTTCTTTTGTCGCAAGTGCATCTCCTGGTTTGACTTGCGACGTTCCCCAAATCTGCCGATTCTGCCCTTTAGGGCTCCTTTGGGTTCGCTTGGGTTCGCTTTGGGGTGCACTTCCGGCTAGGGCCGCTGTAATCCACCTGCCGAACGGAGCCGCTCCTGTCGCCGCCCTTTCCGATTCCGGCTGGCCCTTCCTCCTGATATGATGTGTGCAATCTTGGAGGAACAGCCATGGGTTTTTCGGTTCTTGATGACGGGACGCGCCTGGCCCGACTGACGCCGCCCGCCGGGCCGGTCGATATGGTGCTGGATACCGACACGTACAACGAGATCGACGACCAGTTCGCGGTCGTCTACAGCCTGTTGTCGAGGGAGTCGGTCGAGGTGAAGGCCATCAATGCGGCGCCGTTCCACAACAAGCGTTCGTCGGGGCCCGGCGACGGCATGGAGAAGAGCTATGAGGAAATCTTGCGTGTGCTGAGCCGGATGGACGTCTCGCCGGATGGCCTGGTGTTCAAGGGCAGCCGGAGCTACCTGCCCGGCAAAGATCAGCCGGTCGAGAGCGACGCGGCGCGTCACCTTATCGAACTGGCCCGCGCGAGCGACACCCCGCTGTACGTCGCCGCGGTGGGGGCGATCACCAACGTGGCCTCGGCCATCCTCATGGACCCCGGCATCATCGAGAGGATTGTGGTCCTGTGGCTGGGCGGGACGCCCTGGTACTGGCCGACAGCCCGGGAGTTCAATCTGCAACAGGACATTCCGGCCTCCCAGGTCATCTTCGACAGTGGCGTGCCGCTCGTGCACTTCCCGTGTCCACTGGTGACTGAGCAGCTCCGGACGACGCTGCCGGAAATGGAACGATACGTCAAGGGCAAGGGGGCGATCGGCGACTACCTGTACGAAATCTTCGAGGCCTACCAGCCCGCCGGCGACCGGGCCTACGCGTGGTCGAAGGTGATCTGGGACATCATCCCCATCGCCTGGCTGGTGAAGTCCGACATGGTGCCGACGGACCTGATTGCCAGCCCGGTGTTGACGGACAACGGCACGTGGAGCGTCGACCGCAGTCGGCACCTGGTGCGAGAGGCCTACACGGTCCATCGTGACATGGTCTTCGCCGACTTCTTCCGCAAGCTCGGGTAGCGCGGCCCCGCCATACCGAAAGGAGCGGTTTCACCGTGTCTGAGGCACAGCCAACGCAAGTACCCCGCCCCGTGTTCCCAAGGCCGGCCCGAGGGATGATTGACCGCGGGTCCCGGTTGATTTCCCTGGCCATCGCCTTGATGCTGGCCGCCGTCATGGGCTGCACCGGCGCGTCAGAACCACGGAGCGGAACGCCGGGGATATCGATGCAGACACCGAAAGACGACCCGACAGGGAGCAGGGAAGCCATGGAAGAGACGACCCCCATCTGGCAACACGCCGAGCTTCGGTTCAGAGCTGACCGAGGCCTTTTGGCGCACACGGAGGTGGACTTCTCGGCGCGGTTCACCGGGCCCGATGGAACGACGCTGACCATGCCTGGGTTCTGGGACGGGGGCGATCAGTGGCTGATTCGCTTCACACCGACGAGCCAGGGCCGCTGGCAATGGACGACCCACTGCCCGGAACTTCCCGACCTGGACGGCCGGACGGGAACGATCACGGCGGGGCCGCCTGAAGGCGACTCGCCGCTCTACCGCCGCGGGGGCTTCCTGAAGGTCAGCGACAACCGGCGGCACCTGACCTATACCGACGGAACCCCGTTCTTCTGGCTGGGCGACACCCTGTGGTATGCGCCCACCGAGGATTTCGGCCCCGACCCGCTGCCCGGCGAAGGCACATCCATGTTCCACACGGTGCTGGCCAAGCGCAAGGAGCAGGGATTCACGGTGTTCCAGATGGGGTTCCTGGGCAAGGCCAACGAACTGGGCATCGAGTGGCACAACCCCAAATCCTGGACCGATGAGCACATGGTCGCCTGGCGTCGAGCCGACAGGGCATTCCTCGACGCGGCCGATGCCGGCATCGTCTGCGTCTTTACGTGCCAGTGGCATCATGCGTTCCACAAGACGCCGCTGGAGCGCCTGGTTCAGCTCTGGGAGTACATGGTCGCTCGCTATGCCGCGTTTCCGGTCGTGTTCATGGTCAGTGGCGAGTACAACGCCTTCATCAAATCACCGTCCACGGTGCACAAGGTCAGGCAGCTCGGGCCGCGTATCGCCGCGCTCGATCCGTACGAACGGGTGCTCAGCGCCCACTCGTGGGCGTACCCGTTCGACCGTAGGCAGATCTGGGATGATCCCTGGTGCGACTTCATCATGCTCCAGGGCGGCCATTCTGAGCCATTGACTCCCTTCGCCTACCTTGAGCCGTATCTGAGGCACAACCGCAAGCCCTTCGTGGAATCCGAGCTGCTCTACGAGGGGATTCGCGACGTGGTCACCCCCGACGACACCCGTCGCGGCGCCTACACGGCTATATTCAACGGGTCTTTCGGGTTTACGTACGGTTCGCACGGCCTCTGGAACGCCCAGCCGATGCCGGAAGATGGAGAATGGGGAAAGGGCGTTCCCTGGCGAGACGCACTGAACCGCCCCGGGGGCGATCAGATGGCGATCATGAAGCAACTGCTCGAATCGGTCGAGTGGTGGACGCTGGAGCCGCGACCGCAGGCGGTAGAGCCGCTGGGCGGCAAACAGGTGCACACCCTCACCCGAGACAAGAGCTTCTTCGTCGTCTACATTGAGGCCGGCGTCGATCCCAAGAAGACGCTGAGACTGTGGACGGAAGATCGGGTCAACGGTTCTCAGGCCGAGTGGTTTAACCCGCGCACCGGCGAACACACCGCCGTGCCCGGGCGTCTGAAGATCTGGTGGATGTATCACCTTGTGCCCGATCGGCCCGACGCCAACGATTGGGTGCTGATCGTGCGGACGGCGGACGAGTAGACGGGAGTCGGCTATGGCCTCCAGGCCCAACATCATCGTCATCCTGACCGATCAGCAGAACTTCAGAATGCTCTCCTGTGCCGGCAATCCGTATGTGAGGACCCCCCATCTGGACGCTCTGGCGGCTCGCGGGGTGCGGTTCGAGAACACGTACTGCACGCACCCCTTGTGCGTGCCGTCCCGGTTCTCCCTGTTCACCGGGCGGATGCCGTCGGAGGTGGGTCAGTTCGACAACAGCAACGAAGAGGGGAAGACGCCGCGGCAGATCGTGAACCAGGGCCTCGGCCACCTCGTGAAGCAAGGGGGGTACAAGGCATTCTACGGCGGCAAGATGCACTTCCCGGGCTACTGGTCGCCCAACATCGGATTCGAGCATTACTGCAACGATGACCGTGACGGCCTCGCGACTGCGGCTGCGGACAAGCTGCGCCAGCTGGCCACCGGAGCCGAGCCGTTCCTGCTGGTGGCGTCCTTCATCAATCCCCATGACGTCTGCTACATGGCGGTCAACGACTTCATGGAAGATACGCCGGAGAACCGCAAGAGGAAGGAGAACATCGCCTACGCAAGCGCGCAGACGCCGCTTGAAGAGGCCATGCAGTTGCCCGATGGCATGGATGAGGAGGAGTTCTACGCCTCGGTCTGCCCGCCCTTGCCGGACAATCATGAGTTCCAACCGGACGGTCCGCAGGCCAAGAAGCCTACCGGCCACCGGGCCAGGGCCGCGGAGAACTGGGATGAGCGGAGATGGCGTATGCACCGTTGGGCCTACTGCCGTCTGACCGAGCGGGTGGACCCGCAGATCGGTCAGGTGCTGGACGCGGTGCAGGATGCAGGCATCGCAGATCATACGATCATCATCTTCACCTCTGACCACGGAGACAACGACGCCGCGCACAAGCTGGAACAGAAGACGGAATTCTACGATGAGTCGGCCCGGGTGCCGTTCATCATATGCGATCCCCAGAGCACCAGAAGAAGCGCGGTGCTGCCGGATCTCGTCAGCAACGGCCTTGACCTGGTGCCCACGGTGTGCGACTACGCCGGGGCGCCGCTGCCGGACGACCTGCGGGGCCTGAGCTTGAAGCCGCTAGTCCGAGGCCAGGCCAGGACGCTGCCGCGATCGTTCATCCCCGTGGAGAACGCCGCCGGCCGTATGATCGTCACCGAGCAGTACAAGTACGCCGAATACGACTTCGGCGCCAACGACGTGCAGTTGAACGACCGGACACGCGACCCGGGCGAGATGCGCAACGCCGCCGCCGACCCGGACAAGCAGGATGTCGTGGCGGACCGCCGCCGCATGCTCAAAGAGTGGTTTGGCAGTGCTGACAACTGGCCTGGCGAGGCCCGGTTTGCAGAGACGGAACGGTCCGTGGCGCACTGATCTGACTGGAAAGGGTCCCCGACGGAGCGACGGAGATTTGCGTCCCTGGCGGGGCAGGTATGGTCTTCCGTCAGGTGGAGGATGACTTGATGGCAGTTTCATGCCCAACAAGCGTCGCGGTCGCCCCCGGCGGACATTTCTTCCAGCGCGAGGACGGCTCGCCGTTCTTCTGGCTGGCGGATGTCGCGTGGCTACTGTTCAACAAGCTGGACGAAGCGGGGGTGCGGCGTCTGTTCGAGGATCGAGCGGGAAAGGGGTTCACGGTCATCCAGACGGTGATCTTCCGCGACCTGTTCAAACCCAACAGCCCGAACGTCCATGGTGTCAGGCCCTTCGCCCGCGACGAAGACCTTCACGCCGCGCGGCTGAATCCGCAGTGGATGGCGTGGGTGGCTGACGTGATCGCCATCGCCGGCGAATATGGTCTGATGGCCGCCTTGCTGCCGACGTGGGGCGACAAGTGGTGCGAGCAGTCCAACTCCGCGGGGCCGGTGATCTTCGATCCCGACAAAGCGCGTCGGTACGGCCGGCAGGTTTCCGACAGCCTGGCCCAATGCAGGAACGTCATCTGGGTGCTCGGCGGCGACAGTCCGGTTCAGCATGCAGAACACATCGGCATTCTGCGGTCCATGGCCGAAGGCATCCGCTCCGGCGGGAGCGGCGACCGCCTCATGGGGTTCCATCCCCTGACCAGTTCCGAGATGTTTCACAGCGAGCCGTGGCTGGACTTCAATGCTATTCAGTCGGGCCACTACGAGTTCAACACCCCCGGCTACCTGGCCATCGATAGGCTGTTCTACCAGGAGCCGCCCAAGCCGTGCCTGGACATCGAGCCGAATTTCGAGGGTATCGCGCCGAACACGTTCCTCTACGCGTCCGGGCATGCCTCGCCGATGCCCGTGTTCAACGACTATGATGTCCGCAAGAGCTTCTATCGAACGGTCCTGGCCGGGGCCGCCGGTTTCACGTATGGCTGCGAGTCCATCCGCCAGTTGCACCGCAAGGGCGACCGCATTCATCGATGCTTCCGAGAGGATCTTCCCACCTGGGACGAGGCTCTCGACGCCCCCGGGAGTTCGCACCTGGCCCTGCCGGCCAAAGCGCTGCTGGAGCGCAGCTATTCCACACGCATTGCAGCGCAGCACCTCCTCAAGCCGGTGCCTCCGTCAAGGACGTCGTTCTTCGGAGGCGATACGGTCGTTGCTCACAATACCGACTCCGCCAGTCGCGTGTCGGTGGCCCGTTGCAGCCAAGGGTCATACATCATGGCCTATACCCCGGTGCGTCAGACGCTTCGGATCGACACATCGCCGTTGGCAGGCAGTCGCCTTCGCATCTCCATCTTCGACCCGGAACAGGCTTGCCTCGTGCGGACCTGTGACGTCGAGAACACCGGCGTCCAGCTCATCGTGCCGGAGCGGAACCTCGATAGTTTTCTGGTGATGGACGCTCTGGACTGAGCTACGCTGGTGGCTGTCATGCCCAAGGATTCCGGGGCGGATCGCCAACGAGCCCGTGGCCGATTTGCTGGCCCTCGTGGATCGCATGTTGCCCCCCGGCAAGTGGGGACCTGGACCCAGGGGCAGGAAGGAGAGAGCAGATTAGGTGCTCCGTCCCCGACACCCCAGAAAGGAAGAGTCGCGATGAACGTGATCATGGTCATGTCGGACAGTTTCCGCCGCGACCACATTGGCGCCTTGGGCAACAAGTGGATCAGGACGCCGGCCCTGGATCGTTTCGCCGGGCAGGCCACGGATTTTCCACGTTTTCGCATGGGCTCCTATGCCACGATCCCCCAGCGGACCGACCTGTTCACCGGGAAGTTCTCCTATGCGGACCGCCCGTGGGCGCCGCTGAAGGCGACCGATGTCGTGCTGGCGGAGCTGCTCCAGGCGGGGGGGGTCGAGACCTACCTGTCGGGCGACACGCCGCACATCTTCAAGATGGGGCTGACGTTCATGCGCGGGTTCACGGGCTATCACTGGTCGCGCGGCTCCGAGGGGGACATCTGGTGGACGGACCAGTATGCGGAGGATGGCTACCAGCCGCCGACGGGCAAGGGACGCGTGCGTCGGGCCGGCGACCTCTACCGGCGCATCTGGGTGCAGGGCCAGCGCCGCGTCAAGGAGCTTGACTGGACGACGCCGCAAACCTTCCAGGCGGCCATCGAGTGGCTGACGCGCAACTGGCGCCGCCAGAGCTTCTTCCTGTACATCGATACCTTCGATCCGCATGAGCCTTGGGACCCGCCGGACTGGGCGCGCGACCTTTACGATCCGAGCTTCACCGGCCGGCCCTACGCCTGGGCCGAGTACGGGGCGGCCAGCCAGTACGGCCGGCGCGAGTTGCGGCATCTTCAGGCGCTCTACGCGGGCGAGTGTACGGTGGTCGACCGCTGGTTCGGGCGGCTCGTCGACACCGTCGACCTGCTGGGCCTCGGCGACCGCACGATGATCATCTTCCTGAGCGATCATGGCCATTACCTCGGCTATCCAAACGACGGGAAGCAGGTGGGGAAGTTCCCGGGATACCGCCGCAGCGACGGGAAGGCGGTGTTCGACGGCGCCGATGTGTTCATGCCGCTGCTGGACTCGGTGAGCAATCCGCCGTTGCTGGTGCGGCTGCCCGGGCAGAAGAGGGCCCGCCGCTGCGGCGAGTTAGTCCAACCGGTCGACCTCTTCCCGACGGTGCTTGAGGCGTTCGGCGTGAAGGGCCCTGCCGACGTGCACGGCCAGTCGCTGATGCCGCTGCTAGAGGGCCGACGCCAGCCGCTGCGGCGCGAGGCCGTCACCGCCGCGCACGGGAGCTTCGCCCAGAACTGCGACCGTCGCTGGCTCTACGGCGTCTGGAATCAGGCCCTGCCGCCGCGGCTCTTCGACCGCGTGGCCGACCCGGACCAGCGTCACGACCTGATCCGCCAGGAGCGGGAGGTGGGCCGACGGCTGCACCGGCGGCTGCTCAGCCAGATGCGGGCCATCGGTTCGCCCGACGACTGGCTGGCCCAGTTGGACGCCTCGGCGGGTCTGGTCAAGTGAAGATGGCGCAGGGGGCGTTCGGAGCCGGGCGGCAAAGCGCCTTTCCCTATGGTCTCTGCGACCGGGCCCGCTGCCAAGCGTTGATGCGTATGTCGCTTGGTGCCGTGACGAACGCGTCACCATGGCGAGCTTCTTCTCGGAACCTTTCCTGGCTTCTGGGCACTCTGGATGGACACCTTATGGCATGAACCTTTGACGAAGGTGCTTTACTGGTATCTGGCGGCCAATGGCCGGGGCACAGGCATCGGCGTAGACACTGGCCTGATGTTGGCCCAGACAGTTCTGGAACTCCTCGCTTGGACGTACTGCGTTCGCCACCTCAAGATGGTGTCCGAACAGGCGTTCTCGCCGCAGGGATTGTCGGCGGCGGATCGACTTGGGCTTCTCGGTACGGGCCTGGAAATCCCGTTGGCCATTCCCGATCATCTGAAGGCGCTTCATGCGAGGCGCGGGCGCCGATGGACAGACGGCATGGATGCTATCACGGGCGTGCGGAACGCCCTTGTCCATCCCACAAAGAAGCAGTTGCCGGACGGTTCCTATTATGAGGCTTGGTGCCTGTCGCTTTGGTATCTGGACCTGATTCTGCTGCGGCTTTGCGGTTATGCTGGTGACTGCGCCAACTGTCTATCGCCTGGGACTCGTTGGGTCGGTGAGGTCGAACCGGTACCTTAGGCCGTGTGTACAAGGCCCTCCGAAAACGGACGCCCATGATGGCTAGGAAGACGACAACACTGCCTCTCTGTAGAGCGTTTTAGTTACAGCGCCGTTTGCCCCACCATTCTTCTTCTCGCAACTCGCTCTCTCGTAGAACGAAGCTCGCTGCCACAGGGCGGCGGGCTTCGTGTGTTTGGACCCTTATCTATAAGGGTTTTGGCCTGGTGGCCCGTTCCCTTTCCGGACTTGGATTTCGGACGTGGCCAGGCCCGCTGGCCCCCAAAACTCTCTTTCTGCCGCCAACCTCTCTGAAATCCCGGACACGGCCCTCTTGAGTCCGCAAGCGATAACAGCCCTTTTCACTGCGACTTACGCGAGGCCGAAAAACGGCCCTGCGGAGTTTGTAGAACACCACTTTGGAGTAGCAATAGGCGCTATGGTTTCACCGCCCTCCGCTCGGCGGCGAAGATGAGCAATAGGTTGTGCGGTTGGCACCAGTGAGAGGCCCCTTGCTCCAGGTCTCTTTGGTCGGTTCTGCCCGGTTGCAGCGCCCGGACCCCGAGAGGCGAGTTGTACTGCGCCCGCTCGCGCCTTGCGAGCCCGCCGCGAGAGGCGGCATCCATGACATCACCGGCTCGCTGTCTTCAGCGCTGCCATTCGGAGGGCGCCGGCGGAACGTTGGCTCCAGCCTCAATCATGGGGCCGTCGGGCTTGCGACGGTAGTCACCCTTCTCGGGATCCCGGAAAAGCGCTTGCGGATCACTGACCATCGTGGCATCGGAGCCAGCCACCTTGGCATCGGTTTCGCGCATGAAGATGTTGCCCTGGACGGTGCCGGGGACCGGGGGCCGCAGGCGATCGAGCACGTTGTTGCGGATGACCAGCCCCTCGGGGACGCTCGGGCCGGACTGGACGAAGATCGAGGTGGCATAGCCCACCTCGGGATTGGTGTTGACGAAGGTGTTGTTTTCGAACACGATGCTGCGGATGAAGGTTCCGCCGGTTCGGCCCGAGCCCCACATGGCCACGTTGAACGCCGATGCTTTCTGCCCGTCGATCAAGTTGTTGCGGAAGGTGAGGCCTTGGGCGCTGCGGTTGATTGCGATGACGCGCTGCACATAGTTGTTCTCGAACAGGATGTCGGCGCAGCCCTCGTAGAAGTTGAGAGCCGAGGAGTGCATGCCATAGTGGTTCAATACCACATTACCTCGGAGCACGCCGTGCTGTGACTCGTAGTGGCGGATGCCGGAGCCGGAATTCTTGTCCAGGCGATTGCTGATGATCCGGTAATGGTTGACGCGGTTGACGTAGGTGCCGACCGTCCAACCTGGGCAGTGGTGGACATAACAGTCTTTCACCTCGATGTGATCGCTGTGGTTGAGCGTGATGCCCGACTGCCCGCTGAGGAACCGCACTTCACAATCGCTGATGCGAATATGCGACGGCCGGGAGCCGCCGCGGCCGCGCGTGGCCACTCCGCCGTAGCCCCCGGAATAGCGCTGGATGATGAACCCGCGAACGTCGATGTACGAGGCGCCGCCGGATAGTGTGATCCCCGTGCTGCGCAGCGGGTAGCCGATGTTCTGCGGTTGTCCATCCTGCGTCCGTTCGGGCCAGAAGAAGACGCGTGTGCGGCCCCCTTCGATGGGAGCCAGGCTCCACTCGCCGGGCTGATCGATGAACTTGGGCGAATTGAACAGCGCGTATCGCGTTGTCTTGTACTTGGTGGACTGGAAGTGGGGGACGTGCAACTCGTGGGCTTTCGGGTCATACCCCGTCACTGGCGCGAAGTACACGTGGTTGTTTCCGCCATGGACGCCGATGAACATGCCGTCATACCAGTCGGCGTCCTCCTGAGTCAGGCCTTTCTCATCGCGCAGTACTGTAGCTATCTCGTGTTCGATGACGTTTTCTCCGTCGGGCGTGAAGGCCGCGATCTGGCGGAGCTTGGTCCAGCGGGGCACATCCTCCCCGGAATGTCTCAGTTGGAATGTCAGCTTGCTGGCTTTGACCGTCTCGGGCAGCTTGAAGCGCTGCATCTCGGCCTGCTTTGGGTCCACGGCGGCCTTGAAAACCTCTTTGCCGTCGGCAGAAAAGACGATGTGCTCCGGCGCCGGGACGGACTTGGGCCTGAATAGCCTGAACCCGATTTCCGCGATGGGCGCCGGCGCCTTCATTTCCACCGAAACGGCACCGCCGTTGAACGGCTCAATCACCGGGGCGCTGCCGCCGTAGGTAATCGCGATCAGGGGCAGACTTCGGTTGCCGCGCGACCCTTCCTCGTAATAGACTTTGTGCGGGTAGGCGTCGCTCAGACGCTCCGGAGATTCATAGAAGTCCCTGGGCAGATCTGGGTAAAACGGATCGGAGGGCTTGGGCCGCTGAGCAAGCGGCAGCACCCGCCGCTCGCCGTCGATGAGGAAGATGCGCTGCCAGGGCGCCTGCCGATCCCGGCCAGCATCACGGTGAGGCACAAAACGGCCGGGGTTGAAGTTGCTCGATAGATCGGTGTCCAGGTCTGCGTAGAGAATGTTCTGCCAGTTCGGGTTGCCTCCGACCTCGGCGGCGGAGGAGACCGATTGCCACTGAGTAATCATGCGGGCGCCGTCGAGCACCGCCCGGCCCTTGCCGAAGGCACCGTCGGTGTTCCCGTCGAGAACGATGGGCTTGCCCTCGCTGCCGGAGACCGTCAGCGCGATCTCCCCAAGATACTGCACGCCTCCCTTGAACCGGATGATGTCACCGGCTTCAAGCTCGACCGTGGACGGTTGGCCCGTGGCTTTCGAATCGCCCGGGCTGTGCTTCCAGGCCGTACGCGGCGAAAGGCCGTCCGCTTCGTTATCACCGCCTTCGAAATCGACGTAGTATGTCGCCGCGGATGCGACGCTAGCGGAAACGATCAGGGCAAAAACGAGAGCAATCAGAGTCCTCATGGCGGGTACCTTTCGGTCACAGTCTGTGGATCGAGGCCATTTGATTCCAACCGACATGTGCTACGGGCCTTCCTGCATTCAGCTTATAGACCATATCGCGTTCGGGCACAAGCTTCTCTCTTCCAAGGTCAGACTCTTGACTCGGTGCCGCCCCCGTGGGAACTCTATTGGAGCCCGACTGCTTGAGGGGAATCGGTCACCAATAACGTGGCTGGTGACATGAGCGCCTCAGGTCGGCCGGTTCGTCAATGGCGACTGGTGGGTCGTCGGGCCGGTGACGGTGGTGAACATTGCCCCGGCCCGTCGGCAATGGCCCTGCTGTCCGCCGGCCTCGCGAACCTTTTCGCCCGCCGCAAGCGGAGATAGCAGGCGGTTGCAGGAAGGACAACCCAGGGCGGTTCCGCATCCGCGCGGGCCCGCCCTTGGTTTCTTCAGGCCTGCGGCACTTCCGCCTTTTCCTCCGCCCCCAGCCCCGGCAACGCCTCCGCCGCCCCAGCCACATCCAACAGCCGCGGGTCGGTGTAGACGTTCATCGTCAGGTCGATGGTTGAGTGCCGCATGGTGGCCTAGGCGGTCCTTCCGTCATCCGTTGCTGGTGAATACAGGCTAACCTTTGGCACTACAATGAGTTGCAGCAGATTTCAGTCGGTGCTGGTGAAATCCTCCTGTAACTGGCGCGTGGCCAACGAGTTAAGGGTGAAATGCCAACAGTAAATGACGGAAGCACCCGGAAGGACCTGCGGAGACGTTGAAGTGCCCCCCGAGAACGAGTCCAGGTCCTGTCTTCGGCCGGGGCAGGTCAAGATAGCGACGCGTTCTCCGGCGGGCTACCTCGGTCGTGCCTTCTGCCAGCCGTTTGCGAGGTCGGCAGCCAGGGCGGAGAGTGTGCTGCCGTGCTCGTGGCGCCCGGCCAAGTTGACGTTCTCGGCGGGGTCTGCCTGGTGATCGTAGAGTTCGCGGGCGCGGACGTTGCCACTCTCGGCGTCGCGCCATTCGACGTAGCGGTAACGGTCGGTCCGCATGGCGTAGCCCATGACGTTCCTGCGAGGGTACTGGTTGAACACGGCTGGTTTCCACGGTCGGTTCGGATTCTCGAGCAGCGGCGCGAAACTCGTGCCCTCCAAATGCTCCGGCAGCGGGAGGCCGCAGAGATCGCAGAGCGTGGGATACATGTCGACGAACTCCACCAGGGCTGAGGTCGACCGCCCCGCGGCGGCCATCCCCGGGGAGCGCACTATCAATGGCGCCCGGGCGTCGATCTCCATGTTGCTGTGCTTACACCAACTGCCGTGCTCGCCGAGTTTCCATCCGTGATCGCCCCAGAACATGACGACCGTTTCGTCCTGAAGGCCCAACTCGCCCAGGGTG
>Ga0272444_10002172_pt1 | contig 18302 bp, 14 predicted proteins | sample SSMForm13_FD_201033 | JGI IMG/M metagenome (GOLD analysis project Ga0272444, IMG submission 201033) | Marine sediment archaeal communities from Little Sippewissett salt marsh, Falmouth, MA, United States - SSM-Form-13 | ecosystem: Environmental > Aquatic > Marine > Wetlands > Sediment ... | reverse complement strand
ATCAGGGGCCGTCCGTAGCCGCCGTCGCGTAGCTCGTTGCCCAGCTTGGTCAGCTCGTCGGACATCACCCCGTGGATGTAGGCGTTGACAATGGTGGTGATGAAGCGGGTGTACTCCGCCGGACTTGGGCGAGACGTCGCTGGACAAAAACACCGGCAGCGAGCCCAGGTAGTCCTCGGGGTACTCTTCTTCGATCACCTGCTTGATCATGCGCTCGTGGGCCGGGTTGGCAAAAGACCACAGCAGGCACACCACAAACCCCATGGCCCCCTTGTCCACCAGCTCCTGCAGGGCCTCCAGCACGTCCTCCCGCTTGAGGGGGCAGATCGGATTGCCAAAGGAGTCCATGCGCTCGCGCACCCCCACCACCATGTTGCGGGATATGAGCGGCTCGGCCTTGTTGATGCGGGCCAGGTCCTTGTTCTCCTGGCTGTCTCCGCCGTCGGCCCAGGAGCGGGCCCGGCCCAGGAAGATGGCGTCTTCGTGGCCCGCGGTGGTGATCAATCCCAGCTTGGGCCCGTTGCGTTCGATAAGGGCGTTGGTGCCCAGGGTGGTGCTGTAGCGAACCGCGTCGGTGGCCCCCAGGAAGTCATTCATGCTCTGGCCATGATCCTGGGCCAGATTCCGGATGCCCTTCATGAAGCCCACCGACAGGTCGTAGTGGGTGGTGGGGGATTTGGTGATCAGGCCCTTGCCCCCACCCTCGGTGGCGTAGAAATCGGTGAAGGTTCCACCGATGTCGATATTCACGGTCATTCCCATGGCAAATCTCCTTAACCGCGGGCTCAGAGCTGAACCCGGGAAATCTCCTTTACCAACTGGTGCACGGTTTCCAAGTCAGCCTCGCGGGTGGCCGGACCCAGGCTGGTGAAGAAAAAGCCCCTTCCCGACTGCGCCCGGTACAAATCAATCCCCAGGGCGATCATCTCCCTGGCCGTGGCCAGGTCGTCCATGGGCAGCCCAATGCCCAGGCCCAAACCCTCTCCGGCCAGGCGCTCCAGGCTCTGGCGGGGCGGCAGGCCGCCGTCCAGGGAGAGCCCCAGCACGTGGAAGTCCATCTTGAGCAACTCCAGCCCGGGCGGCACATCCCCGCCGTAATTACGCAGGAACATGCCCACCGGGATGTCGTAGTGGGCCGCCAGGTTGCGCAGGGTGTTGTATATCTTGCGCTGGGGCAGGCCGATCTTGTCCTGGGCCAGGGCGCGGCCCTCCAAAAAGATGAGCACGTCCGGACGGGTGGCGCAAAAGGCCTCGGTAACCCTCACCGCCAGGGGCTTGATCTCCCCCAGGCGCGCCAGCCCCTGCTCCGGGCCGAACACCTGCCTGGCCAGGCTGACCGGACCGGTGAGCGCGGCCACGCAGGCGCGGCTGGAGCGGGTGACCTCGAAGACCTGATGGGCCTTGACCAGGGCCACCTTCAAACGGCCCGCCTGCTCGGGCTCCATACAGAGCTGGGGCGCGGGGCCGGCTATGATCGGCCGGTCGTCTTGCCATTGGACCGGGCATCCGCAGGCCTCGGCCAGCAGGGTGAAGTCCAGGCCGGCCACCACCCCGTCCAGGTTGAACAGCTCGGCGGTCTTGGTAAGCAGGTTGGCCCAGATGGTTGGGTCCTGGGTGAAGTCCTCCACCTTGACCCCGCCCACCCGCGCGGCCAGACCGCGCACCAGGGGCACGAAGGCCGGACGCTCAAGGGGCGCGCCCTTCAGAAAACAGGAAAACAGCTCCCGGCCGCTGGCCATGACTACCCGCCGTGCCTTTGCTTTAAGGCCTCGATATCCAGCTCTATGTCATGGGTGATGGGATGCCCTGGCGGCAGGTACTCGTTTTCGATCATCACTCCGCAGCCTGGGCAGTAGAACTCCAGCAGGCGGCAGTAGTTGGGATCCGGGGTGAAGCTGTAGGCCTGGCCGGTCACCAGGGGCGGGTGAACCGAGGCCATATCCTTTTCCGCCACCAGGCAGCCTTGCTTGTAGCTCTCCCGGGCCTCGATCAGCTCCTGGCCGCAGCGCTGGCAGCACCACATCTCGCGGTTGAGGTCGATTTCCAGGTATTCGGTGATCCTCAGCTTCATGATCAGACCTCCTCCAGCAGCAGGTTGTTGTACTGGTCAACCTCCAGGCCCCAGCCGGCCGGCAGGTATACGGTGGTGTGCTCGGACTCCACCAGGGCGGGCCCGGTCAGGTTGTGCCCGTGGCCCAGCCGCTCCCGGTCGTACACCGGCACCATGCTTCCCTGGCCGTCCTTTTCGGTGAACACCCGGCGTTCCCCCTTGAGCGCCTTGCCGGCATCGCCCTCCACCGGAGGCAGGGAGGGGAAGTGGTAATGAGGCACCTCGGCCTGGGCCAGCAGGCTGAGAGTGTTCAGGCGCAGGGAGCCCTGGCCGTTCCAGCCCTGGGCGGTTAAAAGGGCCCCGGCCTCGTCCGCCACCTTTTGCAGGGCCGCGGGGTCGCTGGCCAGCCCCTGGGCCGCGGCCACCTTGACCTCGGGCCCGCCCTCGGCCGGCTGCACCAGCAGCTCCAGGGCGTAGGCAATGTCCCCGGGCGAGAATCCTTCGCCGCGCATGTCGCGCCGGGCCTCGGACTGCATGGACTCCAGGGCCTTGGTCAGGGCCTCGCCCAGACCCTGGTCCTCCAGGGGCAGGCCCACCCGGCGGTAATAGAGATGGCCCACGTCCATGCCCAGGGAGGAGAAGGCCGAGAACACCGCGGAGAAGGGGGTCATGGCGATTTTCTTGAGGCCGGCGGCCGAGGCGATGTCGCAGATGTGGGCCGGGCCGGCCCCGCCATAGACCACCAGCAGGGGGTCGGCATCCGCCCCCATTTCCTTCCTGACCTTGGCCAGCTCTCCGGCCATGGCCTGGTCGATGTCGCGCTTAATGGCCAGGGCGGCCTGCTCCACGCTCGCCCCCAGGGGATCGGCCACCTTCTGGCTTATGACCTCCCTGGCCTTGTCCGCGTTGAGCTGCATGGCACCGCCCAGGAAAAAGTCCGGGTCCAGCAGGCCCAGCACCAGGTCCGCGTCGGTGACCGTGGGCTCGCCGCCCCCCAGGTCGAAGCAGACCGGACCGGGCAAGGCGCCGGCCGACTGGGGCCCCACTTGCAGGCCACCGCCGTTCACCGAGGCGATGGAGCCGCCGCCCGCGCCGATGGCCCGGATGGAGAGCATGGGCACGTTCACCGGGAAGCCTTCCACGTCCGGCTCCAGGGTGTAGCTCGGCTGGCCGCCGCGCACATAGCCCAGGTCAAATGAGGTGCCCCCCATGTCGGCCGAGATGAGGTCATCGGCTCCGTAGAGCCCGCCGATGAGCCGCGCGCCCAACAGGCCGGCGGCCGGACCGGAGTTGTAGGTGTTGATTGCCCGGGTTTTGGCCACCCGGGCCACGGCCCCGTTGTTGTGCACGATGAACAGGTTCTTGTGGTAAAGACGCTGGCGCAGCTCCTCGCCGGCCTTGTATAAAAGCCTCACCAGCTTGGCGTGGATGTAGGCGTTCAAGACCGCCGCGTTGACCCGCTGGGCCCCGCCGCCCCGCCGGGATATGTCCGAGGACAGGAACACCGGCACCGACCCCAGGAAGTCCCTGGGGTAGAGCTCCTTGATAAAGCTCCGGGCCAGGCGCTCGTTGGACGGGTTGCGGTCCGAGCCCTCCAGGGCCAGCACCAGGCAGCGGGCCCCGGCGTCGATCAGCTTCTGGGCCTGGCTCAGGACCTCCTCGGCCTCGGGCGGGGAAAGCACCTGCCCCTCGGGCCCGATCTCGCCGCCTATCTCCCCGACCATGTCCGGGGTCACCAGGGGGGTCTTGCCGCCCAGCTCCGCGCAGGGCGCCAGATCGGCCCGCCCGCGGCTGAGCAACAGGCCCACCTTGGCCCCATTCCGCTGGATGATGGTGTTGGTCCCAATGGTGTTGGAAAAACGGATTACATCGGTTTGGTGGAGCAGATCCTCGACCGGAAGCTCGAAACGTTTTGCCCCGGCTTCGATGCACTTTAAAAAGCACTCGGTCAGATCGTGTGGCGTGGTGGGCACCTTCACCGACGCCGATTGGTCGCCGGCCAGAAAAAATCCGTCGGTGAATGTTCCGCCCGTGTCGATGTCTATGCTGAAGCTCATTGCCGTACCCTCCCTGTGGACTGAACCCCTGCTATTTACAAATAGTTAAGGTTTTGACACTCCCAATAGCCCGTGCAAGATGAAGGTGGTTACCTCCTGGCTGGTCTCCTCGAAGCTCAGGCGGCCCTCGGGCCGGTACCAGCGCAGATGCCAGTTGAGCACCCCCAGGATGTTGAAGGCCGCTATGGTGGGACTTACAAAGTTGACCTCGCCCGCCTCCTGCAGCGCGGCGAGATGTTCGCGATAAATATCAAGAATTTCGCGTTGATACTTAAGATTGACCCGATACCCCTCGGGCGAGAGATGTTCCTCGTCGAGGAAGAATACCTTGGCCTCTTTTTTAAGGATTAGGGAGAGCTGAAGATGGGTCTCAATCAGCCTCTTGAATCGCCGCAAAGGAGCGCCCGGCTGTCGGCTAGCCTCCTGCAGGGTGGCCAGCACCCGCTCCGAAGCGGTTTCCAGTATGGCCAGCAACAGGCCTTCCTTGTTGCCGAAGTGATGGTAAATATTGGATATGCTGAGGCCGGTGTCCTTGGCGATGTCCCTGATGGAGGTGCCCACAAAGCCGCGCTCGGCAAACAGCTCCAAGGCGCTTAGGGCGAGCCTGTCCTTGCTGCGGTTGGATTCGGCCATGCTTTCCCCTCGTTATTGGATGGCAACCACGCCGCCGGGGATTTCCCAGGGCTGAGCCCGCTTTCGAGGATGTGTTGGAAACAAGGTGTGTGCTGGAGCAAGTCGCCCTGTATCGATCGTCCGATCTAGCGTGGAAAAAATGCTAACCGAACGATCGATCTAGAGTCAAGCAAAAATATGCACCTGCTTGGGGATGGTATCGAAAGTTTCAATTTCAGCTCGGCTCAGGGGCCGCCAAGGTGGATGCCAAGTCTGACTTTCCGGGGTTAATTAATTGTTATAATATACTTTTAGCGATTGCCCCCCCACGGACGGACTATGGTTCAGTCAATGCCAACCCGGATATTTCATGAGGGTTGGGTGGCATTAAACAACATTGCCTTGTGGGGGGCGAGGGGCGATGATGACATCCTCCCTTAACCCGGTCCAGGTTTTAAGATAGGATTTTGGGTCTGGAGATTGAGGCCGACAATGGCCAGGAAACACTACTCAGCGATAATGGCCCTGGCGATCCCGTGGTGAGCACGATGAATTACAGCCAAAAAATGACCGGAGTGGCAAATGGCGGTTAAGGTTGGGTTTATATGTTCTTTTTCCATGCAGCATGAAATGGTCAAGAACATAGTAAGCGAGTTTTCGGATCAGGTCGAGGTGATGATCGATATTGGGGTCCTGGATGAGGCCATACCCAACGCGAAACGACTCGAGAATGCGGGGGCCGAGGTGGTGGTGTGCTGGGGGCGGACCGCCAATGTGCTGGAGGCGGTTCTGAGCATCCCGGTGGTGGAGGTCCGGGTCCATGATTTCGACATCATGATCGCCATGGAACAGGCTTCCAAGCAATTTAAAAAGGTGGCCCTTCTCACCCCCTGGCGCCTGAGCGGCATCGAAAGGCTGGAAAAACTTTTCAATATCCGGATAAAGCAGCTTTTTTTCAGAGACAGGAACGACGTCGTGCACGGAGTCGCCGAGGCGGTTAACGAGGGGTTTGAGGTCATCCTGGGAAGAAGTCACCTGACGCTCGATACGGCGCGGCAATACGGAGTAAAAGCGATCCTCATCACCTTTAACCCGGACAACGTTCGGGATGCCTTTCATGAAGCGCTGAGAATTGTGAATCTGCGGCGCAGGGAGAGAGAAGACTACACCAGGATAGAGGCGATCTTTAACTCCCTCACCGAGGGAGTCGCCGTGTCCGGCATGGACGGCAATGTCACCTTGCTGAATCAGGCGGCCAGAAAAATTCTGGGTTTGGATCGCAATGGCGGTTTGAATCGCCGCATTGATCGTCTTTTGCCCGGCAGCCGGGCGGAAGAGGCGTTGGTCCACGGCAGAAACGTGGAGCACGAGATCATATACCTCAATGACGTCAGCATCATCGTCTCTCACAAGCCCATTATGCTTGACGGCAGCCTGATCGGGGTTGTCTCGACTTTAAAAGAAATCCAGGAAATCCAAAAAATCGACAACAAAATCAGAAAACGGATGATCTCGCAAGGATTTGTGGCGCGGTACAGCTTGCAACATTTTACAGCCGAAAGCCGGGGGATGAAGAGTGTCATCAGGCAGGCTGAACAGTTTGCCAAAACCAACTCCACCATACTTATAACCGGAGAAACGGGCACGGGAAAAGAGGTGATGGCCCAGAGCATCCACCGGTTGAGCGCCAGGAAAAACGAGCCCTTTGTGGCGCAGAACTTCAGCGCTCTGCCGGAAAACCTGTTGGAGAGCGAGCTTTTCGGCTACGAAGAAGGGGCGTTCACCGGCGCCAAAAAGGGCGGCAGGGTCGGTCTTTTCGAGCTGGCGCGCGGTGGGACCTTTTTTTTGGATGAGATCGGAACCATGCCGGTGAACTTGCAGTCCCGGTTGCTCCGGGTATTGCAGGAAAGGCAGGTGATGCGGCTGGGAGGAGACCAACTGATACCCGTGGACGCAAGGATCATCGCATCAACCAACGAGGATTTGACCCTGGCGGTCATGAACGGGTCGTTTCGCGATGACCTTTACTACCGGCTCAATGTGCTGGCCATCAAGATGCCTTCGCTACGGGAAAGACGGGACGACATACCGATATTGACCAAAGAGTTTATCGCCCGCTTTTGCGATAAGTACAAAAAAGAGCGTCTTAAGGTTCCTAAAAAGATAATGCAGATATTACAGGATTACCCTTGGCCAGGTAACGTGAGGCAACTGGAACACGTGATAGAGCGGCTGGTGCTCCTGCATGACGACAAGGCCAATGTTTATGCGGATATCAGAGATTGCCTTGACTATTATTCCCAGGGCAATATCGTTGCCTTGGATGATGCTTTTGGCCTCAATGGTCAGGAAAAGGCGAACAGCCAAGATTTTCCAAAAACCCGCAAACAGATGGAGAAAGACCGCATAATCAAGGCCCTGTCAATCACGGGCTTCAACGTTTCCCGCGCGGCGCAGCTGTTGCATATGAGCCGGACCACCTTGTATCGCAAGATGCGCAACCTGGGCATTGATTGAGGAGGGGCGGTCTGGTTGCCTAGGGCCACCCGGCCCCAGGGGACACGCACAAGGGCTCGGCGGTGGTGGGGTTTATCCCCGCCATTTTTTCTATTTTTTGCCGCTTCGCTAGGCTACGCGTCGCTGGATGGCCGAGCTGTCCGGCACCATCATCAACAGACTGCTACTTAATGGCGATCGTTGTCTCGTTCCCAGGCTGGAGCCTGGTAACGAGACATAGCGATTCCTTGTAGGGGCGGGCCAGGGATCAGTAATAGCCGTGCTCCCTCATCGCTTTGGTGATTGCGAAGACCTTGGCCGGCGGGGCGGTGGCGGGCAGCCCGCAGCCGGTGCTCAAGACAAAGCCGGTGTCCAGGCTCTTTCCCTTTAGCACCGTCTCCTTGGCCAGGTCGTACACCGCCTGGAGCGAACCGGTCTGGATAAAGGAAGGCTCGATGTTGCCGTAGATGATGTCATCCGGGAAAAAGCGGGCCGCGTCCGCCAAATCCACCTCATGGCCAAAGCTGAGCATGGCCGGGTGGGTCCAGGACTGGGCCTCGGCCATGGCGGGCAGGTTCTTGTTCTGGTCGCCGCATATGTGGAACCCGAAGCGGGTGACGCCCAGATCCTTCACCCGCTGGTGGACCTTTTCATGATAGGGCAGGGCGAACTGCTCGAAGAAGCGCGGCGAAAGAATCTGGTTGGACTCGCTGGGCGAGCTCATCCACAGCCACACGTTGTCCGCGCCGAACTCATCCACCCACACCGCCAGGACCCGCATAATGTGCTCCAGGGCCAGGTCCATCAAGCGGAAGCACAGGTCCTTTTGTTTGAACAGCCACTTGGCGAATGTCTCCAGGCCGCAGAAGTTGGCCGCAAAGGTAAAAGGCGAGCGGCTGAAAAAGGTGGCCGGCAATCCGGCCGCGCGCTGCATGCGGGCATACTCCAGGGCCTGGGGTATGCGGCCGGCGGTGCGGGGGTCGGGCAGGGCCAGGCGGTCGAAGTCCCCGGGCTTGGCCATGGGATGCTCCTCCACCACCAGGGCGCCCTCATAGGGCCCCTTGGGCATGCGCACCTTGCCGCCGAAGTCACTCACCGCGGTGATGGAATGCACGCAATACTGGATATGCAGGTCCCAGTCGTATTGCTGGTAGGTCCACAGCGAGGCCTCAAAGGCCTTGGCCGGGTCGGCGTAGGCGATGCCGGCCTCGTATCCCGCGTTCACGGCGTTGAAGGCGCCGCTCAGGGCGTGCAGGCCCACCCGGTCCGGCTGCCTGCCCGCGAACAGGCTCTCGATCCGCTCTTTGCTGTCCATGGTGTTTTTAGCTCCCGCCGCCGTTCAAGGCCAGGTCCAACAACTCGCCCAAATCCCAAACCCGGATGCCCAAGTCTTTTTCATGCCGGGCCAGGTTGATCAGGCAGATGGGGCAGGTGACCATCACCTGGCTGCCCGCCCCGGCCAACTCCCGGGCCCTTAGCAATGATATCTCGACGCTCATCTGTTCAAAGGCGTATTCTATGGGCCCGCCGCAGCACGCGGTGTCCACGCCGCTGTTGGGCGGCTCCATGACCTTGAGCCCCAGGGCGGACGCGACCTGGCGCGTCTGGTCGATCAATCCCAGATAGCGGGCCATGACGCAGGAGTCGTGCACCACCACTTGTTGCATGGGCAGTTGGTTGCGCGGTTTAAGGCCCTGGCCGGCGGCGGCCAGCACCTCCAGGTAATGCTTCACCTCCACGCCGGCCCGCTCCATCTCGCCCGGGAACACGTCGCGCAGGAAGTGCACCGTGTGGGGGTCCACCGCGGTGATGCCGCCGAGCTTGTGCTGCTGGAACAGCGAGGCCAGGCGGGCGGCCTGGCGCTCCGCGCCGGCCTCGGCCCCCAGCTCGTGCAGCAGCACCCCGCTGTAGGGCTCGGCCTCGTAGAGATAGGCCGGCTCCTGGCCCACGGCCTTGAGCCCGGCGGCGATGCCCCGCAGGGCGCGCTGGGCGCGCTGGGCAATGTCCCCGGCCGAGGCGGCCATGCGGCGGATGGTGCGCTCGCCGGCCAGCCGGTTGCCCCACTGCATGAGCTTGGTCATGCCCGGGCAGGACAGCCAGGACTCATAGCGCGAGGCCAGTTGGCTCACCTGCATGGCATAGGGCAGCATCTGGTACATGCGGCCGGTGTACACGGCCGTCTCGCCGCTCCGGGGCAGATCAAGGCCCTGGGCCCAACCGGTCCAGTAGTCGTCCCTGAAGCCCATGGGGTCGCCGGTGGCCTGGGTGTTGAGGTTCAGGGTGCTCAGGGCCTGGGAGATCATGCGGCGCGTGTTAGGCATTTTGAGCCACCTCCTTGGCGTAGGCGGGGGCCAGGTAGGCCCTTCCCCGCTGGATCACCTCGCAGATCTCGATGGCCTGACCCTTGCTCTTGCACATGTTTTCGCAGCGCCGGCACAAAAGGCAGGAGTAAAGGGCGTAGCTCAGCGAATCGTCCAGCTCGAGCTGCCCGGTCAACAGATGCCGGATGATCTGCAAACGGCCGAAGGAAGAGAGCGCCTCCACCCCCTGGCTGGCCTGGTAGGTGGGGCATACGTCCACGCAAAAACGGCAGGCCCGGCACTTGCCCAGGTCGGCCAGCAGGGCCTCTTTGGGGTTATTGTTCAATTTCAAAGCCATCCCTCTAGATTGCCGCGGTTCAAAATATTGTGGGGGTCAAAGGCCTTCTTCAGGTTGACCAGGGCCTGGTAATAATCCGGCCCATAGCGCAGCTTGAGGAAATCGGCCCGCTGGGCGGTGAGGCCCCACTCCCCTCCGCAGCCGCCGTACTTGGCGTTGATGGCCTCGGACTTGTTGCGCAGCTCCAGGGTGAGGGCCTTCTTGGTCTCGCTGGGGATGTCCTTGGTCGGCCAGAAGGCATAACCGTGGATGGTGGGCGCGCCGATGTGGCCAAAGGAGATAAATTGGGCCGAGGCCTTATTATCAAGGTTGAGGATAAACTCGCGGGTATCGGCAAAGGCGTCCAGCAGCTTGTCCACCCGGGGGGTGATCTCGCTGCCAAAGGTGGTGCCCCTGCGATACACGTAGTTGCCGGCCTCGGCCCGTGAACTCCACACCTTGGCCCACTTCTGATCGTCTTTCATTATCTCGGCGCTCAGGGGGTTTCTTTCTTGCAGGAAGGCCAGGAAACGCTCGGCCTTGGCCTGGCAGCCCTCCGGGGTGTCGGAATGAATGGTCATCATGGCCACTGCGCCGGTGGGCGGGGCCAGGCCCACCGCCTCGTAGCCGATCTTGCAGGCCGCCTCGTCCAGATACTCGAAGAACATGGGCGGGACCAGGCCCCGGGCATACATGTCCATCACCGTGGCCAGGATTTCCTCGCTTTTGTCGTAGTAGGCCACGATGTTGGCCGTGTCCGGGGCCGGCACCAGGCGCATGCGCACCTTGGTGATGACGCCCAGGAGCCCCTCTCCGCCCACCAGCAACCTGGTCAGCTCCACCCCGGCCGGCCGGCGCAAGGACTCGGTGCCGGTCTCAAGTATCTCGCCGGTGGGCAGCACCACCTCCAGGCCCAGCACGTAATCGCCCGGCTTGCCCAGGGCGCTGTCCACCGCGTGGGCGCTGGTGTTCACCGATATGCCGCCGCCGATGGTGGCCACCGGCTCGCTGCCCGGGAAGATGGGCAACAGCGCCTTGTACGGGGCCAGGGCGGCGCGCAGTTTGGCCAGGTGTTTGCCGGCCCCGACCTCGAAGTAGCCCCGCTCGGGATAAACCTCGAGACTTTGCATGGCCGCGGTGTCCAGCACGATGCCCCGGGCCTTGGGCCGGGCCAGGCCCACCAGGGAGGTGCCCGAGCCGTGGGTGTGCACCGGTATTTGGTGCTGGTTGGCGTACTTCAACACCTGGGACACCTGGAGGGCGTCGGCCGGCCGGGCCACCGCGTAGGGGATGTTGCGCTCCTCCAGCTCGTAGGGCATCACATCCTTGGCATAGACCAGGGTGGTGGGCTTATCGTCGAAAACATTCTTCTCGCCCAGGAATCGGGCCAGGTCCTTTTTTATCCGCTTGCCGCTTAAAGCCATGTTGTTTTCATCCGTCGTTGCCGCCGGGCCGCCGCTCGGCGGGGACCGCTTGGTTATCGAGTTCACTCCCCGATGTTTTAATGTCCACCGCGCCGGGGCGTTAATATCCCATGGTTGCCGGCAGCCACAGGGTGAGGGCGGGGAACAGGATGATAATGGCCAGGGTGATCAAATCGGTTATCAAGAAAGGCATGATCCCCAGGAATATACTTTCCAGCTTGGTCCCATGGGGCGCCAACCCCTTCACCACATAGACGTTTAGTCCCAAGGGCGGGGTGATCAAGGCTATCTCGGTCATCTTGATGATAAGTATCCCGAACCAAATTCCCTCAATGCCCAAGGCCTTGGTCAGGGGGAAAACCACGGGCAGGGTGAGAGCCATCATGGCCACCGCGTCGAGAAAGGTCCCCAGGATGAGATAAATGACTATGAGGCACAGCATCACCACAATCGGGGAAAGCTGGAAGTCGGTCACCAAATCAATGAAGAAATTGGGCAGACGGCTGACCGCGAGGAACTGGGCGAAGACCATGGCCCCGATGATGATGAAGAAGATCAAGGCGCTGGTGGTGACCGTCTCCTTCAGGGTTTCCATCAGGGAGCGAAGATTCAACCTTCCGCGGAACAAAACGATCAGAAAGATAACAAAGGCACCGGCCGCGCCGCCCTCGGTGGGGCTGAACAGCCCGGCGTAGATGCCCCCCAGGAGGGTTATGAACACAGCGGCCACGGTTATCAGGTAGCGCAGGCTCAGCAGCTTGTCCCGCATGCTGACCTTTTCGGTCATCAGGGGCGCCATGGAGGGCTTCAAGCGGCACCGGATGTAAATGGAGCCTATGAACATCACGGTGGTGAGTATGCCGGGAATAACCCCGGCGATCAGAAGCTTGCCCAAGGACACGTTGGCAAAGGTGCAAAAGATCACCATCATCCCGCTGGGCGGTATCATGGCCGCCAAAGTGCCGCCAGAGGCTATACACCCGGTGGACAGCTTGATGTCGTACTTATAGTGCGTCATCTCGGGCAGGGAGAGCTTGGTGAAGGTGGCAGCTGCGGCCAAACTGGAGCCGGAACACGCGCCGAACATGGCGTTGGCCATGGTGGTGGCTATGGCCAATCCGCCGGGCAGCCTGCCCAGCCACCGGACGCAGGCCACGTAAAGCTCTCTGCCTATGCCGCCGTGCAGGGCCAGGGCGCCCATGAGGATGAACAGGGGAATCACGCTGAGGGAATAGGTGGCCACCTTGTCGATGGGGATGGTGTACATGACCCCCAGGGCGGGCTCCACCCCGAGCAACACGATGCAACCGACAAACCCGACCACCGCGGAGCTAACGGCAATGGGAACGCCGGCCATGATAAGCGCCATCATTACGCCTATGCCGATCAAGCCAGTAATGGGAGGTGAAATCATGATTATTGCCCTTTTCTCCAAGCGCCGATGCTGTCCACGACTCTAGCCAGGTACCGCAAGTCAAAAAGCACGAAACCCACCACGGCGAACCAAGTGAAGGGATAGTAGGGGAGGTCGGAGCTCAGGCAGGTCTTGCGGATAGCGGTCATCTGTACGGCGTAGCCGAACATCTCCCAGGTGAAAATCAAGCAAATGGCGAGGCTGAGGCTGTATCCAAAGGTGTCGAAGACGGCCCGGGGACGCGGCGACAGACGGTCGGTCAATATGTTCGCGCTCACGTGCTTGTTAAGGACATCCGCATAGGCAAGCGCACCGAACACAACCGCGATCATCAACATCTCTATCGATTCAACCGCGATCCCGACCGTGCCTATCCCGGTGTTGATCAAAAACAGATCCGTCACCGTGATCAGCATCATGATAAACACGGCTATGCCGGAAACTATGGCAAGCTTCTCGGAAACCCACCTCTCGGTTCGGAATATGCTGGACAAGACGCCACTGGTCATCTAAACCTCTCCTTTGCGCTCGGCAGGCACCATAAGGCGGATCAGGGGAGGCCGGGTAATGAACCCCCGGGCCTCCCCTGATTGCGCAACTACTTGTTGTCCTTCGCAATGAGAGCCTTGTAACGGTCATAAATCTTTTCAGCGAGTTCGGGCTTGTATCCCTTGGCCTTGGCCCGTTCGATATAGATCTTTTTGTAATCGGAGAAAACGGGCAGGGAGCGGACTTTTGCCTTATCCGCGGCGCTGAACTCCAGGAACTTCACGCCCTTCTTTTCCAAGAAAGTGACGTCGGTCTTGTTGGACTTGGTGCAGCTTTCATCAAAGAACTTCCACCAATCCTTGCTCACGTCCAGAATGACCTTCTGGAGCTCCGGAGACATTGACTTCCATTTTTTGAGGTTGATGGACATGGCGTAGACCGGCGCGCCCACGGTGCCCAGACCGACGTCGGTCACGAACTTGCAAACTTCGTAATACTTGTAGGTGATCATCATGGCCGTGGCGCAGGCGCGGCCGTCCATGGTGCCCTTGTCCAAGGCGTCATACACCTCGACCGAGGGGATGGCGATGGGGATGCTGCCCATCTCCGAGAAAAGCTCCCGGGGTCCCTTGCCGCCCCAGACGCCGCATTTCAGCTTCTTGAGCTGCGAGTACTTGGTGAGGGGTTTCTTGGTCAGCCACAGATAAGGACCCACCTCCCAACCAATAAGCAGCTTTTGGTTGTGCTTCTCCCACTCGGCGGAGATCTGGGGGAACTCCTGGGCCAACTGCCACCAGGCCTTGGAGGTGGCCACGGCGTTGTTTACAAAGGTGCCGATCATGCAGGTGTTGACCGTAGCCAGGGCCAATTCCTTTTCAAAATACATGGGGAAGATGGTGCCCACGTCACAGATGCCGCGTTCGATGGCGTAGAGCATCTCCTTGCTGGTGCCCAGGAGCCCGCCCCAGTAAAACTCCACCTTTATCTTGCCCTGGGAGCGCTTGTTCACCTCATTGCCCCACCACTTGATCATCTCGGGGGCAAAACCCTGGTCAGATGAAGGATAGGCGCACCGCAGAACCACGGGCCCATCGGCCATGGCGGGCGCTGCCATGGCAACGAGAAGGCATGTTATCCCCGCAAAAATCACCAATTTTTTCAAAAACCCCATGAATTGAGCCTCCTTCTCTTTCTGGTGTTGTCAGTAGCGATCTCGCAATACATTAAAAGAGGATTCCGCCTGGACCTCCTTTCATGCAAGGATGCCGGTTATATCCGTGATCCGGGCCAAGTCCTCGATGCCCTCGATGCAATTCTTGAGGGCTTGCACCTTTTGATCTGGAAAGTTTTTCAGCGCAAAGGGGGCGCACTTGCGGGCCTTTTCCGCGCAGTCCTCCAGGGTCATGGGGTTCTGGGGAAACCCCTTGGCGTGGTAAAGCTTTTCGGTCAGCACCCGGCCGTCGGTGGTGTGAACCTCCAGGGCATGCAGGGACAGCGCGAGGTTGAGACGCTTGGCCTCGGCGTCCATCTCCTGGTCGAGAATGACTTGGACCTTGTCCGCGGCGGAGAGGCGTTTTGGGTCTCGCATGAACTCAAGGGTGAAGTCCGACAGCAGCACATCTCCCGAGACCATGGCGGTGCCCAGGACATAGGGCAGGGCGAACATGGCGTCGGCCTCGTTTTCCGGCTTGTACTTGACCTCCACCGGGGCGCACACGGTGTTGTACATCTGCTCATTCACCCGGATCTCAACCCGCTCGATATCCTCTCCGGACAAATTATGTTTGCGCATCAAGCCGATGAGGTTTTCCGCCGGGGCCTGAATGAAACCGCAGCATGGGTAACTCTTGGTGGCGATGCTGAGGAACCGGTAGTCCTCGCCCAGCCCGTCCACTAGGCGCTGGAGGTCATAATCCAGCCCGCGGTAATAAACCGGGTAGAAGCCGGCCTTGCCGTCCAGGAAATTGCGCGCTCCGGTGATGCCTTCGGCGGCCATGCGGGCGGCCACGACGCCGGCCCGGGCGGAGAAACCCTGCTGCAGGCGCGTGGCCATGGCGCCGTCGTATATGCCTTGGGCGGTTCCAGAGGACTGACAAAGAGCCAGGCCGAAGCTGTTGAGCATTTCGCCTTCGCTCAGGTGCATGAGGCGTCCCGTGGCCGCCGCCGCGCCGAAGGCGCCGAATATCTCCCCGGTCCAGCCGCTTATTCCTATGCAGCGATCCGGGACCACGCGCATGCGCGACATCAGCTCGGAGCACACCGCGATGGCCGCGATGATCTCCTTGCCGTTGGCATTGCCGGTGAACTCCGCGGTGGCCAGGGCCACCGGGATCAGGGTGGCTCCGGCGTGGATGCCGGTCTGGACGTTGAACTCGTCAAAGTCCAGGGCCCGCGCCATGGTCGCGTTGATCATCACCGCCTCGTGGGCGGGCGTCTTAAAATCCTGCAGTACGGCGGTGGCCTCCTCGCGGCCGCCCCATTGGCGCACCAGCTTGGAGACCTCGCTCACCCCCGGAGCGCCGGAGCCGGCCAGCATGGCGGCCAGGGTGTTCATGAACAGGCGTTTTGCAGCCTCAACCACCTCCCCGGGCAGATCCTCGTAGCGGGTCGAAGCAACATAGCTGACGATTTCCTCGGTTGGGTTCACCCGGCATCTCCTTTCCGCGTTTATCCTGCCGTGGGGCGGCTCATCCGGACGCCGGTTAATCGCCGGTTTGGGCTGCCAACACCTTTTCCACCACTTGGCGCGAGGCCTCGAGCGCCTTGCCCTTGAACCTGGCCTCCAGGGCCGCCTGGAGCATCTCCGGGGTGATAACCCGGTTGAGCGCGGCCATGACCGCCACCGAGCCCAGGGCCCAATCCAGCTTGCCCAGGCCCAAGGCCTTGAAGTCCACGGTCTTCACCTGGGCCTGGGTCTGGGGTGTTTCCACGCCCGCGGCCCGGATCACCAAGGTCTGGGCCGGCAGGCCCGGGAATATGGCCTGGCGGCGCTCCACCCCCTCGGCGGCCAGGGCCAGGACCACGTCCGGCTGGGCGATGCCGGTGTAATCAATGGGCTCGGGCGAGAAGATCAGCTCGGTGATGGACGGCCCCCTGAGCACCGTGATGTTGTACTCGTTCTTCTGGGTCACCTTGAGGCCCGCGGACAGGCCGGCCAGGCCGGCCAGCTCGCCGGCGGTTATGGCCCGCTGCCCGGCTGCTCCCAAGAGCATCACGCTCCGAGGCCCCTCCATGGGTGCCTGGCAGGTGATTGCCAGGCCGGCGGGCCGGATGGGCTTGGGCTGGGCGCTGGCCTGCTCCCGAAAGGCACGGCCATAGTCCAGACGCGCGTTGGCCGCCACCTCGCCGTTGGCCTCCTGGGCCGAGGCGATGTTCTGGGCAATGCTCTGGGGGCTTAACTGGTTGCGCTTGGTGTAGCGGCCCGGGCAAACCCCCTGTATCTCCACAATGGACAGGCCAGGGTATTGGATGGCCTCCTGCAGCAGATCGGCCAGGTCTTTCTGATAGGCCGAGGCCAGGGCCACAAAGGGCGCGCCGGCCGCCCTGGCCACCAGGGTCAAGTTCAGGGGCAGGTCGAGCCGGTTCAAAAAGCCCGAGGCCACCTGGGCCTCCTGGGGAGTGGTGGCCGAGAACTGGCCCCCGGTCATGCCGAAGTTGAAGTTGTTGAGCACCAGCAGGGTGAGGTCCACGTTGCGGCGGCAGGCGGAGAGCACGTGCGCTCCGCCGATGCCCAGCCCGCCGTCGCCCATGGTCACCACCACGTTCAACTCGGGCCGGCACAGCTTGATGCCCGTGGCATAGGTCAGGGCCCGGCCGTGGGCGCCGTGCAGGGCGTGGGTGTTGAAAAAGGTGTCAAACAGCCCGGAGCAGCCGATGTCCGAGACCATGCAGATCTGGTTTCCCTTGAGGCCCAGGTTCACAAAGGCCCGGTCCAGGGTCTTGAGCACGCTGTCATGGCTGCAGCCGGGACAGAACACAGGCGGCCGCTGGCGATTCAATAGGGTTTGCTCAGCCATTGACCGCCTCCTTTATCTGGGAGGGCTTGATCAAGACCCCATCCATCTGGCCCACATGCTCCACCGCCAGGCCGGGCAGCACCCGCCGCGCCTCCCGGGTGTATTGACCCAGGTTCATCTCCACCACCAGCACCCGTTTATGCCCTTTGGCCAACTCCTTGATCAGGGCCTCGGGCACCGGCCACAGGGTCTTGAGCACGGCCAGGGAGACTGCCCCGCCCGCCTGGCGCAGCTCGCTCACCGCCCGGCGGGCGGAGCGGGCGCTGACGCCGTAGGTGAGCACCATGGTGCCGGCGCCCTCTTGCACATCCGATTCATGGAAGCTGTACTGGTCCACGCTGGCGGTCAGCTTTTTATCCAGCCGCTGGATCTGGGCGGATATCTGGGCCGGCGCCGTGGTGATGTATCCGTCCTCGCCATGGGTGGAAGAGGTCTGGCGGCTGATGCGCTCCCCGCCGATGGGCAAAAAGTAGGGCACCTGGGAATCCGGGGCCGGCCGGAAGGGCAGATAGGGCTCGTCCGGAGGGGCGTAGGCCCGCTCGATGATATCGGGCCTGGGCAGGACGTCCAGATCGATGGACTCGCGGGTGAGGCCGATCTCCTTGTTGGAGGCCAGGAAAACCGGACAGCGCAGGCGCTCGGAGAGGTTGAAGGCCTGCATGGTAAGGGTGTAGCAGTCGGCCGCGTCCACCGGGGCCAGCACCACCGCCGGCAGCCCGCCGGTGTTGGACCAGCGCATGAACTGGATGTCGCCGTCCGCGCCGCGGGTGGCCGAGCCGGTGCTGGGCCCCAGGCGTTGCACGTTAACTATGACCAGGGGAATCTCCGAGCCGATGGCAAAGCTGATGTGCTCGCTGTACAGGCTGATGCCCGGACCCGAGGTGGCGGTGAGCGCCTTGTAGCCACTCATGGACGCGCCCAGACAGTAGCCCAGGGACGCGATCTCATCCTCGCCCTGCAAAACGATGCCGCCCTCTGGGGGCAGCAATCTGAGCATGGCGTTGTATATGCTAGTGGCCGGGGTGATGGGGTAGCCGGCGAAAAACCGGCAGCCCGCGTCAAAGGCGCCCCAGGCGGCCGCCTCGTTTCCTTCCATCAGGGTCATGG
>Ga0272444_10002171_pt1 | contig 18313 bp, 13 predicted proteins | sample SSMForm13_FD_201033 | JGI IMG/M metagenome (GOLD analysis project Ga0272444, IMG submission 201033) | Marine sediment archaeal communities from Little Sippewissett salt marsh, Falmouth, MA, United States - SSM-Form-13 | ecosystem: Environmental > Aquatic > Marine > Wetlands > Sediment ... | reverse complement strand
GCATCCTGTTCATTGACGTGGATCATTTTAAAACAATAAATGATACGTTTGGACACCAGGTTGGCGACGCGGTGCTTCAACAGATCGGACAGTTGCTCAAGGCCGGGACGCGAGAAGTTGACTGTCTGTGCCGATACGGTGGGGAAGAGTTTGTGCTTAGCTTGCTGGAAACCGATTTGCTGGGAGCCAAGCAGGTTGCCGAGAAGGTTCGCCGCCTTGTCGCAGCATGGAAGTTCAAACGGCCGGGCGTGGAAGACGAGTTTCACGTTACGGTGAGCATCGGCGTGGCAACAATGAGCCAGAACAGGCCAATTGACAAGGACGTGCTGGTGCAGATGGCCGATGAGTCGGCGTACGCGGCAAAGAGTGAAGGACGGAACTGCGTATGTGCCCTTCGGAAACGTGTTAGCCCTCCGACTACATGCGTGACTCAGACGTCGTGACAGCGGGGTCTGGCACCTGAGTTACCCCTCCAAGTGGCAACTGTAGCGGCAAACCGGTGTCTTCTTTGTCCAGTACACGAGAAGCACGTTTCGCTGTGATATGTCGTCAACGCACAGCGATACAGTCGCATGGCTGCGCCAGGGCAAACACCGTGCAGCACAGTCGTTCCGAGAACGGTTGACGTTTCCGCGGGGATACTGTAGGCTTGTCGGACGCGAACGGACGAGCAGGGCCCTTAGCTCAGTCGGTTAGAGCGGCGGACTCATAATCCGTTGGTCGTAGGTTCGAGTCCTACAGGGCCCACCAGACCTTCTCGCGACGGCAGGCAACGGCCAGTGGTCGTAGATGACGCCTGATCGACGCTTCTCCATGGCCTCAGAGCGCTCCTACGCAGGACCAGTAGCCCGGGAACGTTCGGCTCGGCGGTTGTCCCTCAATTGGCACTTCCTCGCACTTCTGCCGAAAATGGGTGCTCCTCGTTGTGCGGCCCACTGGATCGGATGGGGACTCTGTCAGTCTGCATGCGGCCAAATCGGGTCACTTCTCTGTCGGCACGACGATGCCGCGGATAATGATTCGCTGACAGAAAATGAAGATGAGCATAGTGGGAATGGCAGCAAGCACAAGGGAGGCGTAGACCACCGCCTGGTGCGACTCGCTCTGCAACTGGAACAGCCAAACCATCAGGGTCCACATTTTCCTGTCGGGGATAATGATGAGTGCCATCATGAACTGGGTGTAGGCCATGGTGAAGGCCCGGAGCGCCAGGACAGCCAGGATGGGCTTGGACAGAGCCATGGTGAAGCTCCAGAATTTCGTCCATTCGCTGGCCCCGTCCAGGTCAGCGGCCTCATACAGCTCCTGGGGCAAGCTGTCGAAGAAGCCCTTCAGCAGAAAGATCATATAGCCGTTGGCCATGTTGGGGAGCACCAGGGCGGCGAAGGTGTTCAGAAGGCTGACGTGAGGGGTGCCGACCATCGCCGGCACCACCCAGACCCCGACGACGATGCCTGCCCCCAGAGCAAGGGTCAGCCGCAGCAATTCGGGCACACTTCGAAGCAATCTGCCGAGGAGCCATATCGAGAGGCCGAAGGCCGCACCCCCGCCCAGGAGAGACCACAGTGGAAATCGCTTCAGCAGCAGGAACGCTGGAATCATGGTCACCTCGCCCGGAAAGGCCATGGTGGCCATGCAGAACAGGAGCACGGTGTAGGTGGTCGGCGGCTTGTACCGGCTGAGTGCGTAGGCGGCCAGCGGATTGACCAGCAACGCCAGGCCGATAGCCAAGGCGCAGTAGATGAGCGTGTTCTGGATGCCGCGGCCATGAAGCAGAATGTAGTCGAGCACGTGCTTGTAGTTACGCGTGCTGAACTCCCATCGCAGGTCCTTGGCGTCGGCCAGGCAGTCGTGCCAATCTGCTTGAGGAACTGGCAGCCGAACCGGAGCGACTTCGGTAACGGTTTTGCCGCGCCGCTGGGCCACGAAGGCCTCGAATGCCTGCCGTGGACCGTAGACGGAGATGCCTTCGGCAGGGCAGAGCTCGCGGTTGAAGATGAACTCCTGCCAGTCCACCTGGTCCATCCGCGTGGCAGGCACTGAGGTGGACAAGGGGACCTCATCGAACGACGCATAAGTAGTGCCGTGGCCGGCGTTGAACTCGCTGATATCCTGGTACTTGACCTCCGACAGGAACCGCCGAAAGGCTCCGGCCAGGTCGGGCGACAGCCGGATGTATCGCAGCGAGAGGATCTCGCGGACGAACTCCTCCCAGTCATCGCGCTGTTTGCCATTCTTTGGCACCTGCGGCGAGAGGAACACCTCATTGTAGTTGGTGTGGCGCGTACCGTGCTTGGTGTTGTAGACGGTGATATCGCTGCTGTAGACCCGAGCGAGGTAGCGATTCCAGAACTCCGCGTCGGGATTCCCGATGATGCGGTCGCGGCTGGGCCGCGTCCGGGCGAATTCCATGAAGGCGACGTACAGCGGATCGCCCTGACTGGGATACCGTGTTGGATCCTGCGAGGGGGGAATGACCGCGCTCCACGACTTGACCGGAATCTTCATCTCGGCTTTGTAGGCATCGAGGTTCCCGTCGAACCGCTCATACATGAGTTGTCGGAACTCGCGGGCGTTGACCGGCAGCATCTTGCCGCCGCCCGTGTGGCCGAGACGCCACCATCGGCAGGTGTCTGTCTTGCGCCACTCGATGAAGTCGGCCAGGTACTCCGAGGGCTCGGGCGGCTCGATGCTCCGCCATCCGAGGGCAGGTTGTCCCCAGGCCCGTTCTACTGACGTCAGGTTGACGTTGTGTTTGGACTCGACGTACTTTTGAAACAGGCCCAGGTCATCGAACCAGAACTGCGGATAGGGCGTGATGTAGACGATGTCGGCCTCGCTCTTGGTCGAGCCGGCGAGCATCAGCATCAAGGGATAGATCATGGTGGTCGCGCCCAGGCACAATACGGCGAAGATGGCCCCATAGACCAGGCGCACCTTGAGGCTTCTGGCACCGATTCTGCTGATGATAGGCACGGCTACTTCACTCCCTTGGCCGTCCTGAACTCCATACGACTGATGCGTTGCAGCTGGAACACGGTGAAGCCCACGAGCAACGACCCCAGCACCCAGGCCATGGCGGTGGCCGAGCCGAACCGCAGGTAGCCGAAGGCCTGCAGGTAAATGTGCAGCCCGATGAGTTCCGTCTCGCCGTGCGGCGCGTAGGGCCGCCCGCCGGTCATGGCCAGGACGAACTGTCCGCCGCCCTTCATCGTGGCGACGACGACGCCTATGAAGTTGATCAGGATAAGCCCCTTGATGCTAGGCAGCGTGATGTGCCGGATCTTCTGGAGGATGCCCGCGCCGTCAACGTCGGACGCCTCGTACAGCTCCTCGGGAATGGTCTTCAGTGCCGCCAGGTAGATGAGACACCCCGGCCCCATGCCGACCCAGACCACGGGGGCCAGAACGCACAGCAGCGCGACCTCCGGACTGTTCAGCCAGTTGGTGCGGAACACGTCGATCTGGACGCCGGGGATCATGTTCAACACGACGGAAACGGCGTTGAGCAACTCGTTGATAGTCCCGTACGGCGAGAAGAAACCCTTCCAGAGAAAGATGACGACCACGCCCGACAGGACGGCGGGCAGGTAGTAGATCGTGCGGAACAGGACCTTGCCCCTGGGCACCTCCGTCAGCAGAATGGCCAGGATGATCGGCGCCGTGAAACCAAACGTGACGAACAGCGCGGCGTACTTGAACGAGACCCACATGGCGTACCAGAAGTCGTCGTCAAACAGCACGTTGGCGAAGTTCTGGATGCCGACCCACTGGCTGAAGCCCCGGACGTTGTAGTCCTGGAATGCCATGACTGTCCCGCGCAGGAGCGGCCAGTAACGCCACAGCGCGATGGAGCCCACGGCGGGAATCAGGATGATGTACGCCCACTTGTACCGGCTCAGCTGGAGGCCCTGGCGCGACGGGCCGGCATGCCGGAGCCCCACCTGGGAGAATGTCTTCAGGACCCGGCGGAACAGCAGCACGAAGACGACCGTGATGGCCACGGCCACGACGTAAGCGACGATAGTGCGGAGCCGCTGCTGCTCGGGCGTGAGGATGTGCAGCATCTTTTCGTTGCTCCGGGTGACCCGTTCCTTGAGGATCTGGCGGATGCGGGCCTTGGCCCGGTCGGCGTCGAAGGCCTCGATGGCGGCCTTCACTTCGCGGTCGGTCGTGACCTGGCTGATGGCGGCCGAGACGTAGAAGTAAACCATCTGGCAGTTCTCGCCGTAGGGCTCGGGAACCCCCTTGTCCATGGCCTCGTCGTAGGCTTCGATCCAGGCCTTGGGCACCAGCCGGACGTACTCGGGGTAGCCGGAGGCCCTCAACAGGTCGGGGTGAACGTAGTGGCCGAGTCCGTTCTCGACGAAGACCTTGGCCCGGATCTTCCTGGCCTCGGGCCCGTCGAAGAAGCGGATGTACTTCCACGCGGCGTCGCGATATCGCTGGTCGTGGCCCACGTAGATGCCCGTCATCAAGGAGTTGAACTCGCTGCCGCGCGTCCCGGTGAAGCCCTTGGGAACCGGCCCGAACATGTACTGGGTCGGGTCCTGCTGCGAGAAGAACCGCTGGTCGAGGTAGTGGAACGCCATGGCCGTTTTGATCTCGCCGGTGGTGGTCTCGTCGCCGGTGTACACGGCGCTGGTAAACCGACCGTACTCGTTCTCGAACGGCTCCAGCATCAGGCGCGCCGTGAAGTAGTATGCCTCGACGGCCTCCTCGCTGTCGAACACGCAGCGCCACTTGCCCTGGTCGTCCTGCTCGACGACGCGTCCACCCATGGAATAGAGGAAGCTCAGCGTGCTCCAGCCGTCGGCCCTCATCTTCACGCCGTACATATTCTCCTTGGGGTTGGTCATCTTCCTGGCATACTGGAGGAAGTCCTCCAGAGTCTCCGGCACGGCGTCGCGAATCCCGGCTTCGTAGAACATGTCGCGCCGGCACGACAGGGTGATGACCAGCGGCCCCTGCGGAAACGCCCAGACGTGATAGTGGTCAGCTGCCGGCTCAACGCCCCACTCGCGGCAGAACGGGCAGTCGGCGCCGTAAGGGCACTTGCGCCGCATCACCTGCCAGCACTGCCGGGGCACGCGGCCCTTGATCTCCGTCTCGTATTTGGCCGACGCCTTCAGGCGCTCCACATACGCCTCGGTCGACAGCAGGTGACCGTCCGGGATGTCCAGACCCAAGGTCTGGTGCTCGATGTATTTGTCCAGTGGGTAGAGGAACTTGTTCCGGATGTAGGTGTCGCTCTGACGGAAGTTCACGTACATGACGTGCGGCGGAATGTCGCCGGCAATCTGCATCAGTGGCACGATGTCCTGTGTCCGGCCGGGGATTGCCAATCCGCCGGCCGAGATCGGCACGATGTCAGGGTACTTCTGCTGGAAGGCGTCGATGACTTTCAGGCTGGACATCTCTCCGACGGTCGAGCCGGTTCCCGCTGGTACGCCCCAGGCACGGAGGACCAGCTTGCCGTCATCTGAGCCGCCACCGGAGTGACCACCAACCAGGAGCCAGCCGACACCCACCAGCAGGGCCACCAGCCCGACTACCGCGAGCAAGCGTTTGGCGTTGGCCACGTCCTGCGACTCCCGATAGGCTCGTCGAGTCCGCCCGTGTCAGACGTTCGGTCTGCCGGTTCAGTGGTGTGTCCACGCCTTCGTGACCGCGTCATGAAGGCCCCCCGCCCCGGTCCGAACCCCGGGAGCCGCGCTGGCCGGTGCCAGACGGCCGTTCCCGGTCCGGTTGGGGTCGGGCAGCAATTGTAAGGAATTCCTTTCGTTGATCAATAGCAGACTTCCCCTGGCATGCTTGTGGGCTAACCAGTGACAGGGCACTTCGCGGGATGCCCGCAACCATCCGGGTCCTCGGGTTCCTCGCGAATTGCAGCTTGTACTTGCTGTGCGACGAACCCATAATCCGTCGGCCGTGGGATCGGGGTACCGCGAAGGTCGTCTGGCAGCGGCGCCCGGCGATGCGTGCTCCAGCGCTTGTTCGCCGTGGCTCCCTGTCACGCCGACCCTACGCAATCGTTCCCTGGTGGAGGCGGCCAGGAGAAGACATGACTGCGTCCGCAATACTCTTGGTCGGGCCGACCGGCTCGGGCAAATCGCCCCTGGGGGATACTCTTCAGGAGAAGGGCCTCCATGGGGTGCCGTGTGCGCACTTCGATTTCGGTTCGCACCTGCGCGCCGTGGCCCTGGCCCGCGAGCAGGTCGCCGGCCTGAGTGCCGGGGACCGCGACAGTGTCAGGTCTGTGGTTCGATCAGGAGTCCTGCTCGAAGACGGCCAGTTCCACATCGCTAGGGCGATCCTCAGCGCTTTCTTTGTGACAGCGAATGTCGATGAGCGAACGTTGGTCGTGCTCAACGGTCTGCCTCGTCACATAGGCCAGGCCCGGGACCTCAGGTCGATTGTCAGCGTCCAGGGCGTCGTCACTCTTGAGTGTCCGGCGGCGGTTGTCCTGGAGCGGATTCACACCAACGCGGGGCGGGATAGGACAAGACGGATTGATGACGATCTTGAAGCGGTACAGGCTCGGCTGGAGACGTTCCGGCAGGAAACCATTCCCATGCTGGACCACTACCGTGCCGAGGGCGTGACGCTGATGCCGTTGGCTGTCGGCCCCAGGACCACCGGGCGCGACTTGTGGCGGGAGTTAGCGGCCACAGGGCTGTTCGCCGCGCCCGACGACACGCCGCGGTCATCGTGACAGACAAGCCACCGGCAGTCGGAATCCATTGCGTGTACGCTCGTGGGTGGCCAGCAGGTCCACCGCCTGGCTGGTGACCAGAGACGAGAAGCCAAACTTGTGACGGACAGCGTCCACCGAACTGTAAAGCCGCGATCGCCGCTCGTACGCTGCCTCGCTGAACAAAAGCATTTGCCGTCCCGCGGTCGCCAGATTCGACAACGCCACACCGACCAGTCGCACGCCGACCCGCCGCGTGTAGGTCCGGTTCAGCAACCCTGTCAGCACCTCATAGAGCTGGTCGTCGTGGTCCGTGGGATTGGGCAAGGTGCGGCTCCGGGTGACGGTCTGGAAGTCGGCATAGCGCAGCTTGAGCGATACCGTGGCGGCCAGCAGGTCGTCGTCGCGCAACTGGCGGCACGCTCGCTGCAGAAGGTAGCTCAGCATGGCCGACATCTTGCCGCGGTCGCAGGTATCCTGCCCGAACGTCGTCTCGCGGCTGATGGACTTAGGCAATCCCTCCTGAGGTACAACAGCGGTCGCTCCACGGCCGTGCGATGCCTCGTAAAGATAGTCGCCTGCGGCACCGAACGATTCCGCCAGGACATCCGCCGACATCGTGGCCAACTGTCCGACGGTCTGAAGATTGTATCGCTCGAGCCGCGCCGACGTTTTGGGGCCCACCCCGGGCAGTTGCCGCACACCGAGCGGTGCCAGCAACGTCGCCTCGTGGCCGGGACGAACGTGCAGCACGCCGGACGGCTTGGCCAACTCCGACGCCACCTTGGCCATCATGCGGTTGCCTGCAACGCCGATGGAAACCCGCAAGCCCGTTCTGTGGAAGATATCCCTTTGGAGGTCAGAGGCGGCCACGAGCGGCCATGCTGCAGAAGGCGTCCTGGTGCCGACGGAGCGGCTAAACGCGCGGCCATAGTGGCGCTCGCAGCCACTGACGTCCAGAAACGCCTCGTCCAGTGAAACCATCTCCACCAGCGGGGTGTGACGAAGGCACACGGTGTACATGGCCTCGGACAACTCGGCGTAGAGGCGGAAATCGCCTTGCAGGAACGTGGCCTCCGGGCACAGGCGCGCTGCCTGGGCAATGGGCATGGCCGTCCTCACGCCGCGGGCCCGGGCCTCGTACGACGCCGATGCCACCACCGAGCGGTCCGTGACGCGCCCGCCGACAATGACCGGCCGGCCGAGCAGTTCGGGACGCTTCAACTGTTCGGCCTGCGGGAAAAAGGCGTCGATGTCTACCAGGAGAATCACCGCCATGATGCATGGCTCTCAACTGATCGCACAGCCGTGGTTCGCCCACGTGGGGCACGTCGGGATGACCGTAAGGAAAGCGCGGCGGGCGGACGTGCGCAAAGACCACCGACAAGGTGAAGGGAATCCGGGCTCAGTACTTTCGCAGGACGCCGATGACAATGCCCTGGATCTGAACGTCGTCGACGATGATCGGGCTCATGCTGGCGTTGGCCGGCTGAAGGCGCACCTTGCCCCCCTCGCGGTAAAAGCGTTTCAGGGTCGCCTCTCCGTCAGGGAGAACCGCGACGACCGTCTCCCCGTTCTGGGCCGTTTCGCGTTTGTCGATGATGACCAGGTCTCCGTCGCAGATGTTGTCTTCGATCATGGATTCGCCACGCACCCGCAACACGTACGGGCCGTCCTTCAGCCGGAACATGTCCGCAAGGTCGATGCTGTCGGGCGTCTCGATCGCCTCGATGGGTTGCCCGGCCGCGATACTGCCGACCAGCGGGACCATGGTTTCCTCGCCGGGATCGCGAGCCAGTTCCGGGGCCAGTTCGATGGAGCGGGCCTTGTGATAGACACGGCGCACTGCTCCCTTGCGTTCGAGGGCCTTCATGTGCTCGTGGATGGTCACCTTGCTGACGCCGAACTGCGAGGCGATCTCCTCCAGGGTGGGTGCGAACCCGTGCTCACGGTCGTAGCCGCGGACAAACTCCACAATCCGCAATTGCTTGGGCGTGAGTTTCATGGCCGGTCCTCCAGAATGGGCGCCCGCTCATCTGCGACGGCGGACGGCAGGCGACGAGTGCCATGCAGCAGGTATACGACTCCAGGCCGAGGCGTCATGCGACGGACTCCCACAGGGGCATCTGGCCTTCGCACTGGCGAGCCACAGGACGTCGTCGTGGTCGTTTGGGCGGCTGGGCAACGCTGCGCGACACGGGGTGGCTCGGGACGGGTGACGCTCCGACGCCGGTGAACAGGGCCAGACGCGGCGCGGTGCTGAGGCTGAACGGCTCCACGTCGAGCGGCGCTGTCCGAGGGGCGGACCGGGCCTCCGCGGGCCGAACGCGGATCGGGTGACTTCGGGCCACGTGGCCTCCCAGGACCGTCAAGCCACTGCGAACGGCCTCTTCGAGGGTCGGCCACAGGCTCAGGCGTCGCTGCCTCAACGACAGGTGGCCGCGGCTGTCGTAGGCCGCGGCGACGGCCAGCAGGCGGTTCGACACCTCGATGGCATGGTACGTCCGCGCCAGGTGCCTGCGAATGGCCGAGGGCATGGTCATGGCCCGCGGGCGGACCTCTCGCCAGACGCCGGTCGCCAGTGGCACAGCCTCGCCGGCCCGACGGAGACGTTCATAGTTGGTGGCCAGTTCGTTCTGCAGGGCGCCCAGGTGGTTGGCCGACGCCGCGCTCACCAGGGCAGGGCCCCGCCGCGTCGCCCGTCGCAGCAGCCAGTAGGCCAGGCCCAGGGGCACCACCACAAAGACCGCCACGGCCACGGGTACGGCCATGCCGCTCGCGAGAACGGCCGGTTCAAGTCCTGCCAATGCCTGCATCGTTTCGCTCCCGGATCGCCCGAAGCCTCCGCCCGGGCGTACCCCCTTGAGGTCCCTGCCGCGAGGCAGGTCGGCGAAACGTCGTGCAGTTCCACTGCACGCTCTGGATTCTCTCTGTATGACTCAGGGCCAGGGGGCTTTGGCTCGTTGCCGCCCGGCGTGGCCCGATCAGTATAAGATCGAGGAGAAGGGGCCCCGGGAAAGGGCACGGGAGTCTTTCCCGAGACTTGCCCGCTGGGGCGCCGCCACGCGGCACCGGGGGGGGCTTTGCCGTCTCCTCGTATCGCCGGTCAGATGTCTCCATCGCAGTGACTTTTGCGTTCGACGCGGGGGCCGACAAGCGGGCGTCACAGCAGGTGTCACCCATGTGGCACGCGGCCCCAACAAAGGGCGAACATTCCAGGGGAAGCCTACCCTAACATCCAACGAACGTCAAGGCTGTTTTCGGTATTTTTTCGGGAGGAATTGAGAAAAAACCGGGATCCTCCTCCGTCGCCACATATGGCGCGCCCAAGCCTTACCAGCCCCTACATGTAGTGTGTCGGCCAGTGTGGGCGACCGCGCTTAGGAAAAACCTGCCACGACTTTCCCGACCCGGTTCCCCGGGATCTTTCCGTTGCGCGGCGAGTTTCGTCCGGTTAGGATATCAACAGAGATGCCGCAGGCTTGTGCGACTCGAACAACGCCCGACCACCCATGGCACGGGATTGATGAACTCCCACATGAGCCACCGAGACGTTCGGCGTCCTCGACCAGTCCCGCGGCGTGTGGAGAGCAACCATGGCGCGACGTATCAGAATCGTCCTCCTGCGTGGAGGCGCGCTGGCAAAACGCATCAGGACATGGCTGGACGGGTAGTTGGACGCCGTGCGGAAGAATTGTGCTCGCATGGCACTGCGGGTGTGCCGCGCCGGCTCGTACAAGGGGGTGTGCGGTTCGGTTGAGCACGTCTGGTGTGAACGCAACATGACATCCGTGGCCTGTTGGAGGATCTGGCGATGAAGGTGATGGTGACGGCGCTCGTTATCGTGGTGGCCTTGGGAGCCCTGATCGTTGTCCGGGGAGACGACGTGGTGTTTCCACGGGCCCTGTCGGTCGGCCAACAGCCCATTGCGGGGCCGATCGAGGTCAAGGAAGTGACCATCGAATGGGACAACACCCAGGAGACAACGTATCCGGACAAGACAAAGGTGACCATCTACGCGGACTGGGTGCAGATTGAGGAAGGGGTTCGGCTGCGGCCGGAGAAGAATCTGCTGACCTTCGTCCCTCGGAGCACGGTGCGGCGGATCAGCTTGACGCGGTAGACGCTGCCCGACGGTCGAACCCGGCGGTGGGGCTACAGGGGACGTCTGAGGATGCGCCGGTCACTGTGCTGTTGTGACGACGATGGCCACGATGATGATCAGGATACACAGTCCGTAGAACGCGGTCCCGATGATGCCGAGGATCAGCCCCGCAGTGGCCATGCCGCTGCGTCCCATTCTCCGTTGGCGTCGCGAGAGCACGATGGCGATGATTCCCAGGATGAGCCCGATGTAGGGAATTACGATGCTGAGGATGCCGAGGACAAGGCTCGCGATGCTCTGGCCCTGGGCAGGCGGGGGACCACCTGTGGGCTGGCCGTCGGGGCCGACAGCCTGGCGGGCGGCCGCCTGTCTCTCGGCGAGGGTTGCGTCGATCACACCCGGCGGAAGGGCATTCAGCGACGTGCACGCCTGGTAGATGAAGATCGGCCACAGGACACAACTCGGGAGCCCCAGCATCGCCGCCAGGGCGTGCTGGCCGGTAAGCATTCCTATCCAACTGGCAACGACCGCGACGGAGCCGATAATGCAGAGGGCCAGGGGGACGCCTTGGGACACTTTGGGTACATCGAAGCTGTGCTGCCGCACATAGCGGTTGAAGTCGACGGCCCAGCCCCAGAGGACTTGGAACATCCAGTAGAACTGGAACAGCGGGATGAACATGAAGCCGACGGCCTTGCCGGGAGAAGTCCGCGCGGCGTCGGGTGGCAGTGCGCGCCAGATCTGGTAGTAGAACACGAAGAGTACCACGCCCACGTAGAGCATTGCCGCTTCGCCGGGCAGGAAGACCGGCAGCAAGTCTCCCGTGATCTGGCCCTTCCCCACAATGATGGTCAGAGTCAGTAGCGGCCATCCGATGAGCGTGGCGCCGATGAAAGACCACAGGTAGAAGCGCCTTGAGATGTAAGGCATCGCGTCCGCTCCTTTGCTCAAGCCCGGACTGCGTCGGACATGGACGGCCATCCGGCCTCTCACGCAACAAGGCCGGACGGACTGCCTGGGGGGCGCTACCCTTTGAGGAAAGGAAAGAGCCGCGCCCGATCCGCGTCGGTCACCTGCGAGCCGAAGGGGCAGACCTCGATGCCCTCGGCGTACTCGATCTTCGAGCCGCGCTCGGGCCCAAACTGCTCGATGAGCTGCGCGCGGTGTTTCTCGGCGAACGGTTTAAGCCGGGTGTCCCACCACTCGATCATCCAGCGCCGCTGCTCGGCGGGCGTCTCGGGCACCTCGTCCAACCGGCCTTGGTTGTAGGGAATCCACTCCAGCCACTGCGACGTGTGGCAGCAGAGCATGTCCAGCTTCTTCTGAATGACCGGCGTGACGTCGAAGAAGATGCTCGGGGCGAACGACCGCGACACGGTCACCGTGCCCGCCATGTAGCCGTACACCGGGTTATACGTCAGGTGCGGTGTCAGGGCGAGATTCCCGGGAACCATCACCAGGTACGCCGAGTCTTGTACCAGCACCGACGTGTAGCGGTGGTCCGGGTGGTAGTCGTCGGGCGGGTGCGTCAGGACCAGATCGGGCCGGAAGTTGCGGATGGCCCGCAGGACCACGTTGCGGTTCTCGAGCGAGGGCATCAGCGCGCCGCAATGGTGGTCGTGGACGTCGTAGTCGATGCCGATGACGGCCGCCGAGGCCTGTGTTTCGGCGTAGCGGCGGCGCGCCAGGTCACCACCGCCGATCTCGTGATGACCGGTGTCGCCGTTGGTCATCGAGAGGAACTTGACCGTGTGCCCATCTCGGGCGTAAAGTGCCGCCAATCCCCCCGCGGCAACGTCGCAGTCGTCCGGGTGGGCCCCGATGACGAGCAGCCTCAGCTTGTCCGGTTTGCCTGACATTTCAACCATTGCACGTTCCTTTCCCCGGCGGCGCATCCCCAGGCTGCGCCGCAGCATCATAGGACGGCAGAGGATAGCACATCGGCGCGCGGCATGCTAGGGGTTCTCCCTTGGGCAAAGTGGCCCGCCGTGCAGATTCCCCCGGTGAGGCGGATGCGCGGAACCCGCGGTGGCCCCCCGGCGTTTAAGACTCCGGAGGAGGCAAGGCATGTGTGAGAAGGCAGTAGTCGTGTGCCTCGGTGTTATCCTGGGCCTGCTGGGGCTTCAGGCGGGGTGTCATGACGGGAACTCCGGGCCGGCGGAAGGGCGGAATGGGTCGCACCCCGACCGGCCGACGCAGCAGGCCGAGGAGGCGAACCCGATGGGTGACAAGGTCACGAAGACCGACGACCAGTGGCGCCGCCAACTGACGCCGGAGCAGTACCGCGTCCTCAGGCAGAAGGGCACCGAGCGGCCGTTCACGGGCGCCTACTGGGACACCGAGACGCCGGGCACCTATCGCTGCGCGGGCTGCGGCCAGGTGCTGTTCCGCAGCGACACGAAGTTCGACTCGGGTTGCGGCTGGCCGAGTTTCTGGAGCCCTGAGAACGCCGCGGTCGTGACCCGCGAGGACCGCAGCATGGGCATGGTCCGCACGGAGGTTCTGTGCAGCCGGTGCGGCGGACACCTGGGCCACGTGTTCGAGGACGGCCCGGCCGACAAAACCGGGCTCAGGTACTGCATCAACTCGGCGTCGCTGAAGCTTGACGAGAACAAGGGCGAAGCCGGCGACGGCACTCCCAAGAAGCAGGACGAGTAGCAGACTCGCTGAAGACCGCCTGTCTGTCGGGACGGGGTGCCACTGCTTGGCCCGAAGGGCAAGCAGTGCGGTTGTTGTCATCCGTAGGCATCGGCACAGGGGCAAAACCGTGGCACCTGTGTTGACTTGATTTCTCAGAGCGCCGGCCAAGGAGAGACGACGATGCGACGAGCAGGAACGATGTTGCTGCTGTTGGTGGTGCTCGCGCCGGCGGGGGCGGGGTGCCGGTCGTCTGCACCGGCCGGGGAGACCCCGCTGCGAGACGTGGCGTCGCCCGAGGAACTGGACCGGCTGGCGGTGTTCAGCCTCGCCGTCATGAGCGACAACAAGGGCGACGGCCCGCAGGCCGACGCGCGGTTCGCCCGGATGGTCCGGTGGATCGCCGACGCGGGCGACCGCTTCGTCATCGGCCTGGGTGACCACGTCTGCGCGTCGCGAGCGAACGAGTTCCCCGGCTTCATCCGGGCTGATCCCTGGTGGCGGACGCACTTCTATCCCAACGTGGCCGACGGCGAGAACGAATTCTATGGGCGCGACCAGGGCGATTGGGGCGCAGGCGGCAAGATCATCGCCGCCGCCGGCCTGCCCGGGCGGAAGGGCGTGCGCATCCGCGACAACGGCGCGGAGTACACCGCCGCCATCAAGGCCGACGGCTATCGCGTGCACCTGGTGCAACTGCACTATCCCGACACGGGCAGCGCCCCGTTCCGCGACGACTCGAAGCGGTACCTGGCCGACACGGTCGGGGCCATCGAGAAAGGGCCGAAGGACATCATCATCGCCGCCGCGCATAGCCGGTGGGGATTCTGGATCGACGAACTGTCGCCCGAGCAGCGGAAGGTCGTCATGAGCAAGTGCGACCTGCTGCTGTCGGCCACGACGCACGTCTTCATGCGAAAGACGGTTGCCGCGCATGGCGACGGCGGCCCGCTCATCATCAACACCGGCTCGGTGACGTTTCCGCGCGGCGGATGCCCGGGCGGCTACGTCCAGGTGCACGTCGTGGAGCGCCCCCTGCGGCTCGTGGTGCAGTACGTGGACCTGATGCGCCCCAAGCGCGAGCTGGCGCGCGGCAAATACGCCCTGGTCAAGGTCATTGGCGGGAAGTCCGGCCCGGCGACGTTTGCAGCTCCGCCTTCTGATGCCGGGACGGCCGAACCAGCAAAATGAACGCCACGGGGTTTACGATTCCGATGATAAGCACCGCAAGCTCCCGATCCAGTCTTGATTTCGCACGCACGACAGCGTCCGTCGTGGGGGTCAACTTGCCCTTGCTCCTGATGACGAAATGCGTCCTCGCCGGAGGGCTGAACATGCGCTTTGACGGGATCGGGTCGACGACCAGCATGCGCTCCCAGTCCTCGGCGGTCACCAGGATTTCGGAGAACTGGATGTCGTCCCAGTCGTAGGTAATGGTGATGGATTCGCCGGGCGCCACTGGCCGAGATGGCCCGCCCAACGATGGGAACGCACAATCCTCCCCCACGTACACGTACTGCGGCAGCGGGCGCCGCTCTCCCGAGCCAATTGCCCCGACCGGGGTGATGCGGACCTCCTCGTCCAGCCGGCTCTCGACGGTGAAGTCGACAAGGAACACATGCAGCATCGGATTGACTGAGTTCAGCAGCAACAGCCCCGGCAGCAGGCTTGCGGGCAGCAGCAGGCCGCTGAGTATCGCCAGGCCGATTCTGATGCGCCGCGCCCTCGTCATGGTCTGCGTCCCGCGGGCCCGCATGCAGGGGGGCTACTCCTTCGGCTTCCAGCCGTCGGGCGGGGGCTGGAGCGTCTTGCGGTAGGCCGCCCACATGGCGTCGATCCACGGGTCGAAGACGGTCGTGCCCTGCCGGACGCCGTTGCCCCAGTCCGGATAGGCCTTCTTGATCTCCTCGACGGCCTTCGCGTCGTCCTCGTGCATCCAGCGGTCCACGTAGACGAAGAACGCGTCGTGGTCCCAGACCTTCTCGGCCTTGAGCATCCGCGCGGCCAGGGCCTGGCCGACCCAGCAGATGCTGGTGCAGCAGCGCCGATAGCCCTCGGACATCGTCTTCTTCCGCCCGGGCCACTTGTCGGGCGTCAGGTGCTCGTACGGGCCGCGGTCGATCTGCCTGTCGCCGATGAGCGGATACTGCCCGGTGAAGCGCACGGTGGCCCCGGTCCAGGACTTGCCGAACTCGGTGTGCTCGTCCTCGCCGAAGGAGGCCTCGTCGGCGTGCTTATTGATCTGAAGCATCTCGGGGTCCTGGAGCATGACGGCAGCGAAGACGATGGGGAATTTCCGCCCGTTGCCGAACCCGCCAGCCGCGGGCCAGCCTCCGGCCGAGCCGCGCTTGCCGCGCTTGGCGATCGCCCAGTTGTCGATGCCCACCTGGATCATGCGGTGACAGAGCATGGTCTTCTCTTGCCGGGTGAAGTCGCAGCACAGGAGCATCGCGGCCATGGAGACGCCGCGGCCCACTTCGCGGCCGTAGCCTGGCATGCTCTCCGAGGCGTGCGTCTCGCGGCTGTGCCAGCCATAGACGTGGTCGATCCACGGCCGCTCGAACATCCGCTCGAGCCAGGCCAGGGTCGGCACGCCCTCGGCGGTGAACGACTTCTCCATCTTGTACCGCTTGGCCCAGGCCGGGACGCCCTTGGCGGGGACGGCCTTGACGCTGGGCAGCCGGTCCCACTGGACGTCGCGTGCGCGGTGCAGGCGTTTCTTCTCGCGGTCGCAGTAGGCGGGGCGGAAAGCGTCGGCCGGGGCCGCGGCGGCCAGGCAGGTCAGCACCGCGTAGGTCCGCATGGGCCCGGTCTCGGTGGTCCGCCGCCGGTCAGGGTTGGGGAAGGTCTGGTTCTGTTGCCTCTCGGCGAGGCTGATCGAGGAGACCAGCGAATCCCCAGGCTTCAGCATGAGCGGGAACGCGGCCGCGGACTTCGGGTCAAATCCCTTGATGCGGCCATCATAGCCCACGGCGGTCGTTACCGGCGGGTTGAGCATGGAGCCGTTGCGGGACTCCTTGCCGCTTCCCGCCGGAGCAGGGGAGACCTTGGCCACGGTGACCGGTCCGACCACGTAGTAGTCGCCGGTGACGAAGCGGCCGACCTGCACCTTCCTGCTGAATGTCCAGGTGATGCCGTACTGGGAGACGGTGTCCGTGGTCTCGAGCTTCGCCGCCTGCATCTTAAGCGGGGCCGTCCCGCCGGGCTCCACCGCGGCGGCGACGTCGCCCGCCTGGGCACATCCGGCCGCTGAACCTATCAGAAGACACACCGCGAGCATCGCCCACACGCCGCTCAACCGTTCCGTGGTTTTCATGTCATGCCTTTCCGAAAGAGTATCCGTCGGGTCTGTTCGCCCGACCTACAGGCTCACCCCACCGCCGGCTGAAGCCGGCACCTACCCCTCAAGGGGGAGAAGTTCCGGTGACCGCCCCACGCACATACACACCTCGACTACTTGCCGAGGCGGCAGCCGATGGTGTTCTTGTCTGCGCCCAGCTCGTACGCCCCGATGTCCGGCGCCTTGCCTTCGTGGGGCAGGTTGACCCGGTCGCCCGCCTTCCACGACAACTCGCGGTCGACCGTGAGGACCTTCAGGTCATAGTCCACGTTGACCAGGCGTGCCGGTTTGTTTTCGCCCACGACGACCATGTCGGCGGGGATCAGGTTCCATCCGTCGCAGAAGTAGAACGGGTCCACGACGACGATCTTGGTGCCCTTGCCGGCGGTGCGCGTCACCGTGAGGGCGGCCCCGGCATCGACGCAGGGCGACCCAGGCTTCAGCCGCAGGTCGCGCGCCGTCTCGTCGACCAGTTGCGGGTTGACCTCCAGGTTGTCGATATAGATCTGCCGCCTGCACAGGTCCTTCGACTTGGCGGTCGCCTCGGCCAGGGTGAACGGCTGGCGCTTGTCAACCGTGAGCAGCTCGAACATCACGTCGCCCGGCTTATCGCGCAGCATGACGTTGCGGAAGAAGTAGTTGGCGTTCTGCACGGTGTAGTGAGCGTAGAAGGGCAGGGGCAGTCGCAGCGGCTCGGCGATCTTGTGCATGATGTTGTTCTTGAAGACGTTCTCGCACACGGGCAGGGCGGTCGCCCGGGCGCCGTGCGTCACGGCCTTCTGGCAGTTGTACCACGTGTTGCTATAGATGCGCCCCAGGCGGGCATCGTCCACGCCGCCGTACTCGTTGATGACCGAGCGCAGCCAGATAGGCCCGTGGTAGTCCTGCGGGATGCGCGCCACGCGGACGGAAACGTAGTCGCGAAAGATGTTCCGTCGCACGATGGCCCGCGCCGCCTGGTACTGGATGAACGACGCCGACAGGCCGATCATCTCGCACTGCTCGACCAGCGTGGGCTCACACGCGTGGAAGCTGACGCACTTCCACCGCGGCGTGTCGAACGTGCAGCGGCGCACCACGTTGAACCGCGGGCGGAACTCCGGGTCGTGGCCCATGAAGCAGACGGCGACGTGCGGCACCGCGTGGAACTCGCAGTTGTCGATCAGCGTGTAGTGGCTGTCGCGCCACACCGTGATGTAGTCCGACGAGGCGAACTCCTCGTGCTCGGGCCCCCAGTCGTCGGGGAACGGTATCGCCTCCAGGAACCGGCAGCCGGTGATGGTCGTGTAGCTGGCGCTGTTGACGTAGATGCCGTGGTTCATGCGGCACCGCTCGAAGGTGCAGTTGCGGACCGTGTTGTGGTGCGCATAGTCGCCGATGTAAAACCACGACTCGGCGTCGCGGAACGTCAGGCCGTCGATCACCGTGTAGTTGTTGCCGGCGGCCAGCCGGAAGGCCGCACGCTCTTCCCACTTGCCGCCGTCGGTCTCCTTGCTGGTGGTGATGACGACCTCGCCGTCGCCGACCTTGCGGTAGG
>Ga0272444_10002168_pt1 | contig 18328 bp, 14 predicted proteins | sample SSMForm13_FD_201033 | JGI IMG/M metagenome (GOLD analysis project Ga0272444, IMG submission 201033) | Marine sediment archaeal communities from Little Sippewissett salt marsh, Falmouth, MA, United States - SSM-Form-13 | ecosystem: Environmental > Aquatic > Marine > Wetlands > Sediment ... | reverse complement strand
CCTCCCGGAAACCGCCTATAGACTGTCGGATTTTGTTATTTTCTCTACAACGATCTTTGTCACCCATACTGTACACGATAAGAGGATGAGAAGAATAAATACCAGAGCGAAACCGCCGACGGCTATCGTAAATGCCAATTCCATGTCCACCATTTGAATCGAAGAATTCCTTCCATTATTTTGATACCCGTGAATGTGTGATCTGCACGGACGATCAGAGGGTTGATAAATATGACAGAGTTGTGATAAGGGCAATAGGGAATGATTAACGGTATTATAGGGGGTAAATACCATGGTTGAAGCTGAGGATAGTGCAAGTGAAGCAAAGTATCGATCGATTCTCGAAAATATCGAGGAAGGGTATTTTGAGGTGGATCTCGCCGGCACTTATACCTTTGTGAACAATGCTATGTGCCGCATGCTGGGACGGCCACGGGAAGAAGTACTGCAGAGTAACTACAGGGCCTATTATGCCCCCGAAACAGCTGAAAAATTGTTTAAAATTTTTAATGGAATCTACCGGACCGGTAAGTCGGCAGAACTGTTTGATGATGAAATCGTAAAAAAAGACGGTGATTACAGTATTCGAGAGCTGTCGGCTTCATTGATCCGTGATCCTCAGGGGAATCCCCGCGGTTTCAGGGCCGTGGCGCGGGATGTGACGAAACGGAAGAAGGCGGAAGCGGCTCTGCGCGAAAGTGAGGAGAAGTACCGATCCATACTTGAAAATATTAAAGAGGGCTATTTTGAAGTGGATCTTTCCGGCACCTATACCTTTGTGAACAATTCCATGTGCACGATGTCAGGATATTCCCGGGAGGATATACTGGGCACGAATTTTCGACAGTATACCTCCCCTGAAACGGCGCGCACTCTTTTCCGTATTTTCAACGGCATTTATCGGACGGGAAACCCGGCAGAGCTTTTCGACTACGAAACGATTGGGAAAGACGGTAAAAAAAGTATTCGTGAACTCTCTGCATCGTTGATTCGTGATCCATCCGGAGTGCCTGTTGGCTTTCGTGCTGTGGTGAGAGACATTTCAAAACGGAAGGAAACCGAAGATGTACTCAAGAAACGGGAGCAGGAATTGAACATGAGTTCCCGCTATCTCGCCGAAGCAAACACTGCCCTCAAGGTCCTCCTCAAGCATCGGGAGGAAGACAAGGTAGAGCTGGAGCGCAATGTCCTGTCCAATGTCAAGGAACTGGTGCTACCCTTCATCGAAAAATTAAAAATGGCCCATCTTTCTGAAGCACAGGAAACCTATCTCAGCATTATCGAAGCGAATCTCAACAATATCGTATCCCCCTTTCTGAGAAACATGACCCTGAACGATTTTAACCTCACGCCAAAGGAGATCCAGATTGCCAACCTGATAAAAGAAGGGAGAACCACGAAGGAAATCGCTGCATTATTGAATCTTGCCACGAGCACCATCGATTTCCACCGTAACAATATCAGGTCCAAAATAGGGTTTAGTAACAAAAAGGCAAATCTGCGATCATATCTCCTCTCGTTATCATAACATTGGTTTTTTACCCATATTGTGCTGGCAATTAATCCCTATTGTCTTTGCATGCTTTCTGACATATCGAAATAAGTCTAAGGGTGATATCAAGGAGGAATTGAAAATGGATTTCAAGTATGACCTGAGAGATTTGCAGTTTATTCTGAAAGAATGGCTTCCTATGGAAGAGGTTTTGTCCTGTGACCGTTTCAAGGACAACTTCGCTCTCGACGATGTCGATATGTATTTGAATGAGGGGTACAAAGTGGCACGCGAGGTTGTCAGTCCGATCAATGCGGAAGGCGACAAGATCGGCGCCCAATTCAAGGATGGTGAAGTGACCCCGGCGCCGGGATACCGAAGAGTCTATAAATTTCTTCAGGAAAACGGATGGGGATCGACAAGTGAGTGTATCAAACTGGAAGGTGGCATGCCGCTCACGCTTTTTAAGGCAATTTTTGAGATGAACTCGGCTGCCTGCCCCGCTATTATGTCCTACATCAAATTGACCAGCGGGGTGGCGAATCTGTTTATAGAATTCGGCACCGAAGCGCAGAAGGCACTGTTCCTCCCCAAACTCCTGAGCGGCGACTGGCAGGGAACTATGTGCATCACCGAACCGAACGCCGGGTCCGATGTGGGTGATTCCACTACGAGGGCCTTTCCTACCGACGACCCTTGTCTGTGGAAAATCAAGGGAACAAAAATGTTCATTACCGGTGGAGATGCCGGCACCTGCGAAAATACGATTCATATGGTACTGGCACGGCCTGAAGGGGGTGCTCCAGGCTCAGCCGGGCTTGGGCTGTACATTGTACCGAAGTTCTGGGTAAACGAAGATCAGACGCTGGGGAAGTCGAACGATGTGACCACCGTAAGCATAGAACACAAAATGGGATTGAGAGCGCATGCAACGGCGCTGCTCAATTTTGGTGAAAATGACGAATGTTACGGGATTCGAATGGGCGCCATGCCTGATGAAAAGGGGCGATCCAAAGGCCTTGCCATGATGTTCAACATGATGAACGAGTCCCGAATCGGTACGGGGCATAATTCCAATACCCAGGCGGCGGCGGCCTACAACTTTGCCTCGCAATTCGCTACGGAACGCATTCAGGGGCGTCCCTTTGGTGATCCACATTCCGAACGGGTACCAATTATCAAACACGAGGATATCCGGCGTATGCTTCTCGATATGAAGGCCGTGACGGAAGGGATCAGGGCGATGATCTTCAAAGGTTTCTATTATCTGGATATCCAGAACAACGCAAATGACAAGGAGAAGGCGGCCGTCTGCAGCGGTCTGGCGGCGATACTCACGCCACTGGTGAAAGGGTACGGCAGCGAAGCAAGCCTCGGGGTGATCGCCGAGGCGATGCAGGTGCTGGGAGGCGTGGGCTATACCCAGGAATATCCCATTGAACAGTACATGAGGGATTCTAAAATACTTACCATCTGGGAGGGCACCACCTTTATTCATGGTAACGATCTGGTGGGGCGTAAGATGCGCATGCGTAAGGGAGCCGACTTTGCCAACTGGATGGATACCATAAAGAATTTTATCGACGCCCACAAAGGCAGTGCGGTTTTCACCGCTGAAATTGAGCGGCTGGCAAAGGCCTATGAGTGCGTTGAAGAAGTAAAGGCATGTTATGATGGATGGTATGCCGATATGGATGAAAAGAAGCGATTCATTCCCCTGAATGCCGTGCGCGCCATGACGGTATGCGGTCAGTTGCAGGTGGCTGAATGTCTGCTCGAGCAGGCCATGATCGCCTGGGACAAGTTGAAGGAACTTCCGGCGGATCATCACGACCGACACTTTTACGAGGGGAAGGTGGCCGGTGCCCGGTACTATGTAAATCAAGTGCTGCCTTCTTCGTTTCTGCTGGCGGAAATCATCGGGAGTGAAGATCCGGTATGTCTTGACTGTCCCGAGGATGCCCTTGTGGTGAAATAAACAGGAGCATCTGACAGGGGCATGGTTGTGATGAATGAAATGAAAATTGTGTAAAGGAGGAATGATGAGAGAGGTATTTCTTGTTGATGGTGTCAGAACGGCTGTTGCCCGTGCGGGAAAGAACTCGTGGTTTACGAATGTGAGGGCCGATGATCTTGCGGCGATGGTTTTGAACGAACTGGCGCGAAAAACCGGTCTCAAGGATAAGAAAGATCAGATTGAAGACGTAATTCTCGGCGGTACGGCCTTGATGAAGGATATGGGATCCAACATAGGGCGATATGCGCTCATAATGGCCGGATTCCCCTACAGTGTGCCGGGGTGTACCATCGACCGGTTCTGCTCTTCCGGACTTCAGTCCATAGCCAATGCCATAGCGGCGATCAGTATGGGGTGGATGGATCTGGTGATTGCCGGAGGGGTGCAGCACATGACGCACATCCCCATGGGGACCGGTTCTGATCCGAACCCTCGGCTTTCGGAATTTTGTGATCCTCGTATGGTGTCTATGGGCTATACGGCGGAAATGGTGGCCCGTGATTTTAATATCAGCAGAGAAAAACAGGACAAGATGGCAGTGGAAAGTCATGCCAAAGCACACAGGGCCACCGTGGACGGTCTCTTTAAAGATGAAATTTTGCCCGTTGAAGCAAAGGTTCCGGTAAAAGAGGGCGGGACGAAACATATGGTGGTTGATCATGATCAGGGAATAAGGCCCGAATCGACCATGGAATCACTGGCAAAGCTCCCCACAGTATTTATGGATGACGAGAAGGCCACCGTGACGGCGGGTAATTCGAGTCAGGTGAATGATGCTGCTGCCTGTGTCCTTGTGGCAAGTGAAGAAAAATGTAAGGAGCTGGGACTGAAACCCAAACTGAGGCTTGTCGATTATGCCGTGGTGGGTGTCGATCCCAAGTATATGGGAATCGGACCTTCGGTAGCCATTCCCAAAGTGCTGGCCCATGCGGGGATGACCATGGACCAGATCGATCTGTGGGAAGTCAATGAAGCCTTCGCCTCCCAGGCCGTATATTGTACTGAAAAACTCGGTATTCGCGATCATGCACTGCTCAATCCGCGGGGGAGCGGTATTTCACTGGGACACCCCCTTGGATGCACGGGAACACGAATTGCGGTGACGCTGATGCATGAAATGGCCTTCTACGGAGCAAAGTACGCCGTGGAGAGCATGTGTGTCGGACATGGCCAGGGCGCCGCGGCCATATGGGAATGGGTAGGATAAAGAAGGTATATATAATGCTTGAACAAGAAGGAGTGTGGAATGTCGGAACATCCTGAAAAAAAGCGATGGGTGGAACTGGCGGAGAAAGAGCTGCGGGGAAAGCCTGTGGAATCGCTGAACTGGAAAACACCCGGCGGTATTGAGGCAAGGCCGTTGTATACGGCTGAGGATATTGAAGGCATGGAAATCGCGAATACCCTGCCGGGACTTGCGCCCTTCGTCAGGGGACCCATGGCGACGATGTATGCCGGGAGGCCCTGGACTATTCGTCAGTATGCGGGGTTTTCTACGGCGCGGGAATCCAATGAATTTTATAGACGAAATCTCGCCGCAGGACAAAAAGGGCTGTCGGTCGCCTTTGATCTTCCCACCCATCGCGGTTACGATTCCGATCATCCCCGTGTTGCCGGTGACGTGGGCAAGGCGGGTGTTGCCGTCGATTCCGTGGAGGACATGAAGGTGCTTTTCGACCAGATCCCCCTCGATACGATGTCCGTTTCCATGACCATGAATGGTGCGGTATTGCCTATTCTCGGGGGATACATTGTCGCCGCCGAGGAACAGGGGATCGCGCACAAAGAGCTGACCGGCACGATTCAGAATGACATCCTCAAAGAGTATCTCACGAGAAATACCTATATTTATCCGCCGCTTCCTTCCATGAGGATCGTGTCGGATATCATGGCCTTTTGTTCGAAGGAGATGCCCAAGTTCAATACGGTCAGCATCAGTGGCTATCATATGATGGAGGCGGGTGCCGACACGGTGCTTCAGACGGCATTCACTCTTGCCGACGGTCTGGAGTACGTGAGGACGGCGCTCAAGGCGGGCATGGACATCGATGCCTTCGCCCCCCGTCTGTCCTTTTTCTTCGGAATCGGAATGGATTTCTTCATGAATATCGCAATGCTGCGTGCCGCACGTTTTTTATGGCACCGGCTGGTCAGTCGGTTTAATCCGAAGAATCCGAAGTCCATCATGCTGAGAACGCATTGCCAGACATCGGGCTGGAGTTTGACCGAGCAGGATCCCTACAACAATATAATTCGCACCACGCTGGAATGTATGGCGGCGGTGCTGGGCGGCACACAATCGCTTCATACCAATTCATTTGATGAGGCGGTGGGGCTTCCGACGGATTTTTCCGCCCGGATCGCCCGCAACACACAGCTTATTGTGCAGGATGAGTCTGAGGTCTGTAATGCCATCGATCCCCTGGGCGGTTCCTATTATGTGGAAACATTGACCAATTCAATTGTTGAAGAAGCCCAGAAGATTATTGATGAAATTGAAGAGCTGGGCGGGATGGCAAAGGCCATCGAATCGGGCATGCCTAAAATGCGGATTGAAGAGGCGGCGGCGCGGAAACAGGCCCGTATTGACCAGGGAATCGAGGTGATTGTCGGGGTCAATAAGTATCAGACGAAGGATGCCACCGATTTCGAAGTCCGTGAAGTACCCGACGAAGTGAGAAATCAGCAGATTGCCGGTCTGCAGGAGATCAGAAAAACCCGTGATAATAAAACGGTTGCCAGGGCCCTGGAAACGCTGACCGGGGTGGCCGAATCAGGGGGAAATCTTCTGGAGGCAACGCTTCCCGCCGTGAGGTCACGGGCGACCGTAGGGGAAATTTCCGATGCGCTGGAAAAGGTCTTCGGTAGGTACGTGGCCACAACCCTCTGCATATCCGGTGTCTATGCCTCGGAGTATCGTGACAAAGAGGTGATAGAATCCCTCAGGAAAAGATCGGAACGATTTCTGGAACATGAAGGGCGCCGTCCCCGAATCCTGCTCACCAAGATGGGACAGGACGGGCATGACCGTGGCGTGAAGGTGGTGGCGACGGCATTTGCCGACATGGGATTCGATGTGGATATCAGCCCGATGTTTCAGACACCTGGAGAGGCGGCCAAGATGGCGGTGGAAAATGATGTGCACCTGGTCGGCGTATCAAGTCTTGCCGCCGGGCATAAAACGCTTGTGCCGGCCCTTCTGAAGGAGCTTCAGGATATCGGTGGAGATGAGATCATGGTGATTGCCGGAGGCGTGATTCCGCCCAAGGACTATCAGTTTCTCTATGATGCAGGTGTTTCAGGCATCTTCGGTCCCGGGACGTCGATAATCAATTCCGCAAACAAAGTATTGAACCTGCTCGAAAAAAGATACATGGAACAATAGTCCGTTCCGTGAACAGGCAGGAAAGGATGAGCGGGAAGGAAACTGAACGGGTTCGGGCATGGTCCTTTCCGATGATGTGAGAACGATGGTGCTGAGAGATGTTCAATATTATGTGGACGGTGTGTTGGCCCGCAACCGGTTGATCCTTTCCAAGACGATCACCATTGTGGAAAGTTCGCTTGCAGCGCACCAGGAAATGGCCCGCGAAATCATGGAACGGTTGCTTCCCTACACGGGAAATGCAGTGCGGGTAGGCATTACCGGCGTCCCCGGCGCGGGCAAGAGTACATTCATTGAAAGCTTCGGCATGATGCTTTTGAAAAAGGGGATGGAGATTGCGGTGCTCGCGGTGGATCCGAGCAGCAAAAAGAGCGGTGGCAGTATCATGGCGGACAAGACCCGGATGGAAAAGCTTTCAGCCGAGCCGAGATCATATATTCGTCCCTCTCCTACGGGGCACACCCTGGGCGGCGTGGCCCAGAAAACGAGAGAGGCGCTTCTCATTTGCGAGGCCGCAGGTTTTGATGTGGTCATTGTAGAAACGGTGGGCGTCGGTCAACTGGAGACCACAGTGGCATCCATGGTCGATTTTTTCCTTGTGCTGATGATCCCCGGTGCCGGAGATGAGTTACAGGGGATAAAAAGGGGCATACTTGAGTTGGCCGATGCAATTGTCATCAACAAGGCCGATGGCGATAACGTAGCAAAGGCGCAACTGGCCAAACGGGAATATGAGACGGCGTTACACCTGGTGAATCCCGCCTCGCCGAACTGGTCCCCTCCCGTACTTACCTGCAGCTCCCTTGAAGAAGAGGGGATTGAGGAGATCTGGGGAACGATCCAGGATCACAGGCGTACACTCGGCGCCAGCGGTGAAATCGAGATCAAGCGAAAAGAACAGGCGCTCGAATGGACATGGTTTTTAATAGATGAGAGACTTCATGACTGGTTCTACAAAAATCCCCGGATCGCCGAAATGCTGCCGGGAATGAAACGGAAAATCGGAGCGGGACTCATCACGCCGACTCAGGCGGCGCAGGACCTGCTTGCCATATTAATACAAAGGGGAGAGATACAGTCCCCTTCAGAGGGAGGATGATGTATGAAGGTTCTTTCTGTCGATCATATCGGCGTGGCGGTAAAGAGCATCGAGGAGAGTTTAAAAATATATGAGTCGCTGGGGCTCGCCCTTGCGGGCGTTGAGGAGGTTGCCGAGCAGAAGGTTAAAACTGCTTTTATCCCGGTAGGAGAAACGGAAATTGAACTTCTGGAATCAACCTCTCCTGATGGTCCCATTGCAAAATTTATAGAATCGAACCGGGAAGGCATCCAGCACATTGCCCTGAGAGTCGAGAACATTGAAGAAGCGCTCTCTGAACTGAAAGTCCTCGGTGTCAAATTGATAGATGAGAGGCCCCGTTACGGGGCAGGAGGCGCGAAAATCGCCTTTGTACACCCGAAGGCGACGAAGGGTGTGCTTCTGGAATTGTGTGAGCGGGACGACTGATCACCATTTTAAGTGGGGAAGAAAAGTTTTGGCAGAAAGAGGCGGGAAGGTGAAAAAGTGACGACGGAAGAAAAACTATCGGAATTATTTGCGCGTGGTGCGAAAATTGAGGGCGGTGGCGGTGAGAAGGCGCAGGCCAAACTGCGTGCCGCGGGACGGTTGACCGCCCGGGAGCGTCTGGGGCTGCTCTTTGATGAGGGAAGTTTCGTAGAACTCGATAAGTTTGTTGCCCATCGTTGTACAGTGCTGGGAATGGAAAAGGTGGAAGCCCCTGGAGAGGGGGTGGTGACGGGATACGGAACCGTCAACGGACGCAGGATCTTTGCCTTTGCTCAGGATTTCAGCGTTATCGGTGGATCGCTGGGCGAGATGCATGCGAAGAAAATCGTGAAATGTCTGGATAAGGCGATGACCGTCGGATGTCCCGTGGTGGGGCTGAACGATTCTGGGGGTGCGCGCATTCAGGAAGGTGTGGACGCCCTGGCGGGCTATGGAGAGATATTCTACCGTAATACAATGGCCTCGGGTATGATCCCCCAGATTACGGCGATTATGGGACCCTCGGCGGGCGGCGCCGTCTATTCGCCGGCGCTGATGGATTTCATCTACATGGTAAAGCAGGACTACGCCCAGATGTTTATTACAGGGCCGCAGGTGATCAAGGCTACGACAGGCGAGGAGATAGGTGCAGTCGAGCTGGGCGGTGCCATGACACACAACGGGAAGAGCGGTGTGGCTCACTTCGTGGCGGAAAACGACGGGGACTGCATAAACCAGATCAAACACCTGCTGGGTTTCCTGCCCTCCAGCTGTAAGGAAACGCCGCCCGTAATCGACTGTGACGACCCGCCGGACAGGGAAGAGGACTTGCTGAACGGTATGATTCCCGACAAAAGCAATCGTCCTTATGACATGAAAAAGGTGATTTCTCTGATTGTTGATCATGGTGACATCTATGAGAGCCAGCAGTATTACGCAAAGAACATGATTACCTGTTTTGCCCGCATGGACGGACATCCTGTGGGGATTATCGCGAACCAGCCCCGGTTTATGGCGGGCTGTCTGGACATCAATGCCTCCGACAAGGCATCGCGGTTTATTCGATTCTGCGACTGTTTCAATATTCCGATTCTGACCTTTGTAGATGTACCGGGATATCTTCCGGGAACGCAGCAGGAATTCGGCGGTATTATCCGCCATGGTGCAAAACTGCTTTTTGCCTATCCCGAGGCGACAGTACCGAAGATCACGGTAGTGACGCGCAAGGCCTACGGCGGTGCCTATCTGGGGATGTGTTCGGGGCAGACGGGAGCGGACATGGTCATTGCCTGGCCCACGGCGGAGATTGCCGTGATGGGGGCCGCCGGTGCCGCGAATATCATTTTCCGGAAAGAGACGGGCGATGAGAAACGGCAGAAAACCGAGGAGTACGAGCGGAACTTCGCCAACCCCTATCAGGCAGCGAGTCGCGGGCTGATCGAGCAGGTGATTGAACCGAAAAAAACACGAACTGTCATTATCAAGGCGCTGAGGGCGCTGAAAGGAAAAGAAGCGCAGCGGCCTTCGAAGAAGCACGGGAATATGCCGCTGTAGGGCGAAAGTAGGAAAAGTAGATGCAACGCGGTAGATTCTGGCACGAGGTTTTACTTTTCCTGCTTTGTGACTTTTCAACTTTGAAGGATTGAATACGCAGTATGAATGTGGCGCAAAACTTGGTGAATTCGGCGCGGACCTGTCCGGATAAAAAGGCGATACGTTTCGAAGGGGCCGAAATCACCTATCGGGAACTGGACATTCAGTGCAATCACCTTGCCAATGCCCTGCGCGATCTGGGGTTGGCGCCGGGGGATCACTGTCTTGTCATGATGCCCAACAGTATTGAGATCGTCATTGTGTATTTTGCCCTGGCAAAGATGGGAGTGGTCCAGATGACAGTGAACCCTCTGGAGCGATTTTCCACATTAGCCTATATCGTAAGCGAAGCGAAGCCGAAGGCCTTTATCGGCGCCGAACCGCATCTGGATGAAATTCGCAGGGTCTTCAAATCAGTGGACGGTCCGGCTATACGGTTGGCCACGGGTGTGTCGGCGAATAGTGAGTTCATCGATCTGACAATGGCCTATTCGGCACGTCCCGAATATCCCCTCTTTCACCCTGATTCCGGCGATGTGGTGAATGTGTTTTATTCCGGGAAGTCCCCCGGCGTGGTAAGGAAAGTGCAGCTGACACACACCACAATATTTACGCACACGAAAGCAATTGCCGATGCGTGGGAAGAAGAGGAACACGAGACAGTGGTAATAGTCGCGCTCCCGCTTTATCGGATGTTTGGAATCGTGAGTGTACTCAATGCATCGGTATACCGTGGACTGACCATCGAACTTTTAGCGCGGTTCGATCCGGAGAGGGTGGTCGAGATGATTGCACGCCGGCGACAGACGCTGCTGTTTGTTTGTTCGGCAATGATCGGTCCATTGATTGAAGCCGCAGGCAGGCGGCATATCCAAAATTCGCTGAAATATTGCGTGTCGGAGGGGAAGGCGTTGCCGGATAAAATGGTGCAGCGGTTTAATGAATTGTTCGGGGTCAGGATTGTTGAGCGGTGTGGAGGGGAAACATTATGAACGAGAGACAGCGGCCGCGGCGTCACATATGTCGGTGACCGGTCGAATTTTAACACTATTTACTAAGGAGGAAAAGACGTGAGAACCAAAGAGCAGTACATTGAAGGACTGAGTAAAATGAAGAGGAATCTGTATCACAACGGCGAGAAGATCGGTCGTGACCACGAGGAGTTTATACCGAGTTACAATGTCATGGGCACCACCTTCGAACTGGCTGCAAAACCTGAATACGAGGGTTTTCTGACGGCGACGTCGCACCTGACCGGCGAGAAAATCAATCGTTTCAATCACATCCACCAGAACGTGGAAGATTTGCATAAAAAGCAGGACATGACCCGTCTTTATTGCCAGGTGGTAGGCGGCTGTGTGCAGCGCTGCATGGGTATAGATGCCACAAATGCGATTTACACCGTGTCCTACGAAGCCGACAAATCAAACAACGGCGCCACGCAATATCACGAGAATTTCAAGAAATGGCTCGAGCGGTTTCAGACGGAAGATCTGGTTGGATGCTGCGCCCAGACCGACGTCAAGGGCGACAGGATGCTCCGTCCCCACCAGCAGCCCGATCCGGATCAATATGTGCACGTGGTGGAGAAGAACAAGGATGGTATCGTGGTGCGGGGCGCCAAGCTGCACATTTCCGAAGCGGCGATTGCCGATGAAATTCTGGTGGTGCCGACGCGGGCGTTGCTCAAGGAAGATACGGATTATGCCGTGTCCTTCGCTGTTCCCGGCGACTGGGAAGGTGTGAAGCAATTGCTGACGATTCACAACTTCCGCGACAGGAAACATTTTCCCAAAGGATTCAACGGCGGGAGCAGTGACTCGTACGTGGTATTCGACAATGTATTTGTTCCCTGGGAGCGGGTGTTCCTTTGCGGCGAGAACCAGCACGGCGGCATTCTGGCGCTGCTCTTTGCGCTTTTTCACCGCCACAGCTATTCGGGCTGCAAACCGGCGCTGGGCGATCTGATGCTGGGAACCTGTGCACTGGCCGCCGATGCAAACGGGATCGGCAAGGCAAAGCATGTGGCCTCAAAATTTGCTGAGATCATTAAAGTGACCGAACTGGGCTATGCCGCCGGTTTTACCGCCTCCGAGCTGGGGAAATCGGAAGTGTACATGCCCGGTGTCGGTTTTGTCCCCTATGGGCCGGGCAACTATATTCCTCATTCGATTTATTGCAATGTGGGTCGTTGCCTGACAGGCGAGGCCGTATTCCACGAGATGGAAATGCTGGCGGATATTTCCGGCGGCGTTCCGGCCACTTTCCCCTATGAAGGAGAGTTTGCGAATCCGGAGACGGCTGAGCTTGCGCGCAAATACACAACGAGAAGCAGTAAAATGTCGCCTGAAAACCAGGCGCAGCTCTGGCGCCACGTGGGTGATCTGGCCTGCTCCGCGAAGGGCGGTATCGCCAACTTCGGCGCCCTGCACGGTGGCGGATCGCCGCGGATGGAAGAGATCGCCATAACCAGTCAGTATGACATCGAAGCGCGCAGAGATATTGTGCGGAAGATCGCCGGTATGACGAAGGATTAAGGGAAGAATTCACGGCGGACGGGGGAGCTGTTCTCCCGTCCACCGTGCTATTCGACAGGAGAGGGGAAGTATCAATGAGCGAGCAACAGTACGTACGCTACGTCATAGAAGATGAGATCGCAATAATCACGATTAATAATCCTCCCATGAATCCACTCATCACTGCAGTCAGAGACCAGCTGGGAGCGATCATGAGAGAGCTGGAGGGGAGACTGATTGAAATAAAGGTGGTGATCCTTACGGGAGCACCCGATTCCAAGGCCTTTGTTGCAGGCGCCGATATCAAATCATTTCCGGAGCTGGATCAGGAAAAGGCGAAAGCCAGGCTGAAGACCACGCGGCCGCTCTATCAACAGATGGAGGATTTCACGCGGCCCGTCATTTGTGCCATTAACGGGTTTTGCCTTGGCGGCGGACTGGAACTTGCCATGAGCTGCGATATAAGGATTGCCTCCTCGAAGGCCCGGTTCGGGCAGCCCGAAATCAATCTCGGCATTATCCCCGGCGGGGGAGGCACACAGCGGCTGCCTCGTCTCGTAGGTGTCGGTATTGCCAAGGAGCTGATTTACTCGGGGAAATTCATCACTGCCGAACGGGCCTATGAAATCGGTTTGGTGAATCAGGTTGTAGAACCGGAGCAGTTGATGGATGCAGCGAAGGAAATGGCTGCACTGATCGCCGGCAAGCCGGTGCTTGCCGTACGGGCTGCAAAAGAAGCGATCAATCACGGACTGAACATGACTCTTCAGGAGGGGCTTGAAGTCGAGGCGTTCCACTGGAGTTATCTCTGCGGAACGGAAGATCAGAAAGAGGGCGCCGCCGCATTCATCGAAAAGCGTAACCCGAAGTTCAGCGGGAGGTAGACCGGGCAGTAAGTGTCGGTGCGTTCTGTGTTCCCGATGATGCTGAAACGATCGGAAAAATATTTGAAAATACGAAGAGGAATCAAAATGGAAATAAAAACGATTATGGTAATAGGTTCGGGCCTGATGGGTGGCGGCATTGCACAGGTTGCGGCCCAGGCAGGCTACCATGTCATAATGAATGATGTAAAAATGGAATTTGTTGACAGAGGCTTCAATAACATTGTGAAGCTTCTTGAGGGCAGGGTTGCAAAAGGAAAGCTCGATGGCACAGAAAAGGATGCAATCATCGGCCGTATTGAAAAGGCGGTTGAATTTGAGGCTGCCAGGAGGGCGGATTTTGTGATCGAGGCGGCCTTCGAAAACCTGGAAGTCAAGACATCTATTTTTCAACAACTCGACGACATCTGCGGCGAAGAGGTCGTTTTCGCGTCGAACACGTCGTCCATACCGATCACCACGCTGGCTGCGGCGACCAAACGCCCCGAACGGTTCATCGGCATGCACTTCTTCAGCCCCGTTCCCGTCATGCGTCTGGTGGAAGTGATTCCGGCGCTGAAGACCTCTGACCGGACAGTTGCCGTGACGGAAGAGCTTGCGACGAAAATGGGGAAAGAGCCGGTTCGCGTGAAAGATGTGCCGGGGTTTCTGGTCAACCGGTGCAATGCAGCCTTCCGGGCGGAATGTTTTAAGTGTCTGCTGGAGGGAGTTGCCAGCCTTGAAGATATCGACAAGGCCATCAAGCTCGGTCTCAATCACCCCATGGGTCCCTTTGAACTGGCCGACTTTGTCGGCGTCGAGATCGGCTACAATGTATTCAAGACCCTCTATGAGGGATATAAAGATCCCAAATTTGCCCCCTCCCTGATTCTGGAAAAACTTGTTATCAGTGGAGATCTCGGAAGAAAAACCGGCAAGGGATGGTACGACTATACTTCCGGAGAAAGAAAGCCGAGAACGGATCTGAAATTTTAACAGCGACGCTTTCCCGAAAAGAAGGTTTTCCAGACAGTACAAGGGAATCTCGGAGGGGAAGTGGGGGAGGTTATCGGAATGAAAGAAGTGGTAATTGTTGATATGGCGAGAAGCGCCATCGGCCGGCACGGCGGAACGATAAAGGATCTTCCCTTCTGGGAGCTTCTCGGCCAGACCGCAAAGGCTGTCGTGGATAGAAATACAAAAAAAATAAAGCCCGCGATGTATGATTACGTCATCATGGGCCATGTGAAACAGAATACGATTCGCGCCAATACGGCCCGCAATCTTGTCTTGACGATCGGTCTTCCCGAAGAAGTCCCCGCCTTTGTCGATACGATCGCCTGCGCCTCGGGAATGCTTTCAATTATTGAAGGATACGAATTTATTAAGAATGGCTTTGCCGATGTGATTCTCGCCGGCGGTGTGGAATGGATGAGCGGCGGCGAGTTTTTTCTTTCCGATGGTGCGAATCACGCCTTCGGAAACGGCGACGTCATGCTGAAGGATTCCATCACGGCGGGCGGCCCCGGCGCGGCGCCGGTGGAGCGATACGGGAACATTCCCATGGGAATCACCGCCGAGAATCTGGTGGAACTTCACAGTATCCCCAGGGATGAGCAGGACCGGTTTTCTCTGCGCAGTCAGCAGCTGGCGGTAAAAGCGATCGAAAATGGTGAATTCAAAAAAGAAATCGTCCCCGTCCGATATAAAAAGGCTGATGGAAGCACTGCCGTCTTTGAAGTCGATGAATTTCCTCGAAAAGATACCACTATGGAAGGTCTGGCAAAGCTCAGACCGGTATTCAAAAAGGACGGTACCGTCACCGCGGGCAGCTCTTCGGGAAGAAACGATGGTGCGGCGATCGCGCTTATCATGTCCCGGGAGAAGGCCGAAGAACTTGGTGTGACTCCGCGGGCCCGTATTCTTGCCTGCGGGGTAGCAGGTGTTGATCCGAGAATCATGGGACGGGGACCTGTACCCTCAACCGCAATCGCCATGAAAAAGGCCGGTATGACACTGACCGATATGGAGATTGTTGAATTGAACGAGGCCTTCGCGGGTCAGAGCCTTGCCGTGATGAGGGAATGGAAAAAGATGTACGGTATCGATGATCAATGGCTCGATAATCACGTGAACCTCTGGGGTGGTGCTATTGCCCTCGGTCATCCCCTGGGCGCCAGCGGGTGTATCATCACGACCAAGCTGCTGCATGGACTGGAACGCATGGGCACGCGAGTCGGTCTTGCCACTCTCTGCTGCGGCGGAGGAATCGGAGGCGCCATTATCATAGAGAGGCTTGAAGAAGAGGAAGGAGGCGCCCGATGAAAGAAACAGTCTTTGTGAGTGCGGCAAGAACGCCGATCGGGAAATATATGGGTTCGTTAAAAACCGTCAGAATTCAGGATCTGGCGGCTCATACGATGAAAGCGGCGATCGAACGAGCGGGTATCGATTCGGGCTCTCTTGATATGAGTATTTACAGTCAGTCGATGCAGAGCAGCCTGCCCGCCAATGTGGGACGCCATGCCTGGACTCTGGCCGGATTGAGTGAAGATCCCGCCGGCTACACGCTGAATACGCTCTGTGCCGGTGCGCTGCAGACGATGATCAGCGGATTCAATAAAATTGTCGGAGACGAATATCAGGGTATGCTCGTCGGCGGAGTGGAAAGTTACAGTATGACACAGTTTTACCTCTACCATCCCCGTTACGAGATGGGTCCCTGGAGTATGTGTCTTCATGACCAGAAGATCGAGGTTGAAACAAGCGCCCAGCCGCAGGAACAGTACGGAGCATTGACGGCGGCCACGTTGGCCGATCTGGTGGCCCGAAACTACGGTTTTGTGCGCAAAGACCTGGATGCCTATACCCTTCGGGATCATGAGAAGGCTATGAATGCGATAGCCGACAGGCGGGTAGGCGGCGATATCGCACCTTACCTGATCAAGACGAAAAAGAAGGAAACCGTCGTTAATGCCGACCAGATCCCCCGGGAAACGACGCTTGAGGAATTGATGGCGCTTTCATCAATTAACGAGGGCGGTACAGCGACAGCCGCCAACGTGGCGCCCTGGGCTGATGCGGCTGTCTCGCTTGTCATGCTGTCTGTCCCGAAGGCCCAGGAGCTGGGCTGCAAGCCCCTGGCGAAAATGCGCGGCTTCGGCATCGCGGCGGGGAATCCGACATTGTTGGAGAGAACATCGGTGAAGTCGATAGATAAGGCACTGGCCATGTGCGGTCTTTCAAGAGAAGCCATTGATTTTTATAATATTCACACCCCTTCAGCGGCCTACGGACTGGCGGTGGGTGACATGCTGGGTGCGGCCGCGGCAGGCAAAATCAACGTGGAAGGCGGCAGTCTTGCCTTCGGCCATCCCGGCGCCGCTATCGGCGGCATCATGGCAGCCAATATGATCAAAACACTGGAACGGGCCGGCGCCCGTTTCGGTCTCGTCAACGTGGGCGCCTTAGGTGGTCAGGCGCTTACCATTGTGATTGAAGGTATGAGTGAGTAATAACGCATCAAATGAGTGAACAACAGAGGAGGAATATATAGATGGATTTTGGATTAACGGAAGAGCAACGGATGCTCCAGGACATGGCGAAGAACTTCGCCGAGACCGAGATTGCCCCTTACGTGGACGAGGACGAGGAACACCATCACTGGAGAAAAGAAATATTCGATAAAATGGCGGAATTGGGGTTTTTCGGGTTCAGTATCGACGAGCAATATGATGGAAACGGCATGGGATTTGTTGAGGGTGTGCTGGCAATCGAGCAGGTAGCCAAGGTGCATACTTCCTGGCGGATGGCCTTCAACATGCAGGACTGGGGGCCGGCCCTCACCATTCAAAAATTTGGCACGGAAGAACAGAAGCAAAAATATATCCCGAAATTTGTCAGCGGTGAATACATAGGTAATTTCGCCATGACCGAGCCTGACTTCGGGTCCGACGTGGCCGGGATGAAATGCCGCGCCGATGATAAGGGCGACTACTATGTGATCAATGGCGCAAAAATGTTTATCACTAACGGTACAATCTGCGACTACGGTCTGCTTTACGTAAAGACCGACAAGGATGCCGGCTCCAAGGGTGTGACCTGCTTTATTATGGATTACAGCCTTCCGGGTATAACCCGCAAAAAAATGCTGGACAAGGTGGGACTCTGGGCCTCCGATACGGGAGAGGTTACCTTCGAGGATGTGAAGGTACCCAGGGAACTCGTGCTTGGCGGAGTCAACAAGGGATTTGGGATCTGCATGACCCAGTTGAACGCCACCAGATTGGGCTGTGCGGCCGGCGCACTCGGGCTGTCAGCCGCCTGTCTGGAGGCTTCAATTCAGTACGCAACCGAGCGGAGTCAGTTCGGCAAGCCTATTGGAAGATACCAGCTGATTCAGCAGCAGATTGCGGAGATGAAGATGGAGCATGAAGCACTGGCTGCGCTGGTTTACAAAGCTGCCTGGCTGAAAGACCATAACATACCGAATGTGATGGAAACCTCCATGGCCAAACTCTTTTCCGCCAAAGCGGTCGTTCACGCGGCAAATGAGTGTATGAAGCTGCACGGGTCCTATGGTTATTCCCTGGAATATCCCTGCGGCCGGTTCCTGAGAGACTGTAAACAGTTTGAAACGCTGGAGGGTACATCGCACATGCACACCCTGATAGTGGCCAATGCCGCACTCGGATATTCCCAGAACAGGGTCTAAAAAATCTTCCAAACGTGAAGGGGCCTGTCCTTACAGTGCCCCTCCCCGTTCACTCTTCTTACTTTTTACATTTACTAATTAGGGTTTACTGAAAAAGTCATAATTCAACAATTCACCATCCCTGTGCCGGTGAGAGGTCTATACCGCGCAATAAGAACCACTCCACGGACCAGCTCTAAATGCCGCCGGATGGTGAGACGAC
>Ga0272444_10002167_pt1 | contig 18330 bp, 17 predicted proteins | sample SSMForm13_FD_201033 | JGI IMG/M metagenome (GOLD analysis project Ga0272444, IMG submission 201033) | Marine sediment archaeal communities from Little Sippewissett salt marsh, Falmouth, MA, United States - SSM-Form-13 | ecosystem: Environmental > Aquatic > Marine > Wetlands > Sediment ... | reverse complement strand
GTGGAAGGGGAAGCCCGTGATCGGCGGGAACGTCGGCGGGATCAGGCTCCAGATCGTCGACGGCCACACCGGCTACCTCGTATCGACGGCGGAGGGCGCGGCGCTCCGCATCCGCCACCTGCTGCATCACCGGGACGAGCTTCGCGCCATGGGTGAGAAGGCGAAGGCCCACGTCCGCGAGAACTTCCTATTGACCCGCCACCTCCGCGAGTATCTGACCGTGATGGTCTCGCTGGCGAACAAGGCCGAGGAGAGGATCGAGCTCGCATGACCGGAACGGCCGACACGCTGATTGAAGTGGAGGGGATCCCGCGGTTCTGGCGGTCGGTCGGTTCCGCCTCACATCGGTGCCTGGTCCTCGACTACGACGGCACGCTGGCGCCCTTTCGCACCGACCGCATGAAGGCGTTTCCGCTCGACGGAATCGTCGAACTCCTTACGACCATTCGCGACGACACCGAGACGCACCTCGCGATCATGACGGGGCGCCCCCTCGGGGAGCTCCTCGCGCTCTTGGGCGACCTCGATGTCCCCGTGAGCGCCAGCCAGGGCTCGGAGTTCATGTTCCCCGACGGGAGGCACGAGACCCTCGTGCCGTCCGACCGCCAGCGCGAGCGATTGGACCGCGCGGAGACCGAGGCTGCCGCCGCCGCTCCGGGAGGGCGCATCGAACGCAAGATCGCGGGCGTCGCGCTCCACACGCGCGGTATGGATCCGGACGAAGCGCGGGAGATCCAGAAGCACGTCTGCGGCATCTGGGAGGAAGACTCCCACGACTACGGGCTCGACTGCCGCTTCTTCAACGGCGGCATCGAACTCCGGCTGAAAAACATCGACAAGGGGACGGCGCTGAATGCGCTTCTCCAGGATCAGCCGCCCGAGAGCCTCTGCGTCTACCTCGGCGACGACGAGACGGACGAGGACGCCCTCCTCGTGCTCAGGGGAAGGGGCTACGGCATCAAGGTCGGAAGCCCGGGGATCCCGACGTACGCGGAGGGCCGGCTTGGAGGTCCTGCCGACGTCCGGGAGTTCCTGCGTTCGTGGATCGAGGTCGTGAGGACACGGTGAGCGAAGCAGCCGACAGCAACGTCCGAAGGCTCGTCGTAGTGTCGAACCGCCTGCCCGTCGTCCTGACGAAGGGCGCGGACGGTTGGCGGGCCGAGCCGGGATCCGGGGGCCTCGTCACGGCCCTGGCGCCGGTGCTCCGCGACCGCGGAGGGCTCTGGATCGGATGGCCCGGGACGTCCGAGCAGGACGGGCTCGCGGAGGCCCTGCAGGGTGTCTCCGAAGGGATCGGCTACTCGCTCGTCCCCATCGTCCTCACGCCCGAGCAGGAGGACAAGCACTACCGGGGGTTCTCGAACGAGGTCGTCTGGCCTCTCTTCCACGATCTCCAGTCGCACTGCCGTTTCGATCCCGAGTACTGGAAGGCCTATCAGGAGGTCAACCATCGGTTCGCGAGGGTGATCGCGGAGAACACCGACCGCGACGACTTCATCTGGGTCCACGACTACCACCTGATGCTCGCGGCGAGGGAACTCCGCCGGATCGGCGTCGAGTCGAAGCTTGGGTTCTTTCTCCACATCCCGTTTCCACCCCTCGACCTCTTCGTCAAGCTCCCCTGGCGCAGGGAGATCCTGGGGGCCCTCCTGCAGTTCGACCTGATCGGGTTCCAGACCATGCGCGACCGACGGAACTTCATCCAGTGCGTGAGGACGCTCGTCGGGCCCGCGGAGTCGTTCGGACGCGGCCAGGTGTGCGAGCTCCACCTCGGAACCGAGGCGCTCCGGATCGGCGCATTCCCCATCAGCATCGACTTCCGCGCGTTCGAGCGGGACGCCGCGAGCCGGGAGGTCTCGGAGAGCGCGTGGCACATCCACGAGAACCTGCCCGAGCGCCAGATCGTGCTCGGCCTCGACAGGATGGACTACACCAAGGGCATTCGGTATCGCCTTGAGGCGTTCAGGCACCTGCTCGAGAACCAGCCGGACCTCCGGGGGAAGATCACGCTCGTCCAGGTCGTGGTGCCGAGCCGCCGCGGGATCCCGGAGTACGACGCGCTCAAGAGCGACATCGAGCAGCTCGTCGGCGAGATCAACGGAGCGTTCACCGACCAGACCGGCTGGGTGCCGATCCACTACATCCATCGCTCGCTCGACAGGTACGAGCTTCTCGGCTACTACCGCGCGGCAGAGATCGCGCTCATCACCCCCATCAAGGACGGCATGAACCTCGTCGCGAAGGAGTATTGCGCGTCCAGCCTCGAGGAGAACTGCGTGCTCGTTCTGAGCGAGTTCGCGGGCGCGGCCGCCGAGCTTCAACGGGGCGCGCTCCTCGTCAACCCCTACGACATCGTCGGCGTCTCCGACGCGCTGCGCGTTGCCTTTCACATGCCGCCGTCGGAGCGGCACGCCCGGATGCACCGCATGCGGCAGACGATCCGGAACCACGACATTTTCTGGTGGGTCGACTCGTTCCTCAACGCGTCGATCGCCAAGAGCCTAGAGAGCTTTCCGGTCGCCGCCGACTACACGCCGGACGGCATCATCGACAACTAGACGGCGGCGGAGCAGTTCCGGTGATGACGTCGCGGGCGGGGAATCGCCCGCCGGAAGGGGGATCGAGGTATGAGACGATCGAACCTGCTCTTGGTCTGCGCGATCATTGTGACGGTCGCGCTCGCCGCGTGCGAGAGGAGCACGACCGTGAGCACGGAACTGGTCGATCGGCTGGCCCAGGCAGACGACCTCTTCAAGGACAGGAAGTACGAGGAGGCCGGGGATCTCTATGAGGCGATCGCCGGGGACGCCGACGCGGCCGGCGACGTGTCGGCCTACGTCGAGGCGTGCGCGATGCGCGCGCGGAGCTACCTGATCAGGGAGGAGGGCGCGACGGGCAGGCCGTGGCTCGAGAAGGCCGCGGCGCGCGCCGATGAGCGAGAGCCGCTCGGGTGGTCGCGCTACCTCGGCGTCAGGGGCCGCTTCGAGTGGAAGGGCGGAGACAACGAGACGGCGACGCTGACGTTCCGGGAGATGTTCGACCACTGCGAGCGGAGCGAGCTGTGGGACCGCGCGGTCGACGCCGCCCACATGGTCGCCCTCACGGGGGATCCGGACGAGAAGCTCGAGTGGGCGACGAAGGGCATCGCGATGGCCGAGAAGGGCGAGATGACCGGCTGGCTCGGTCCGCTCTGGAACAACCTCGGCTGGGACTACGTCGACGCCGGGCGCTACGATGACGCGCGCGACGCGCTCGTCAAGGCGCGCGAGTATCACTACATGGGAGAGAATGAGCTCCCGAAGCTGATAGCCGACTACTCCGTGGCGCACGCAACAAGACTCACGGGCGCGCTCGATGAGGCCGAGAGCGGGATGCGGGCGGTCTTCGACTGGGCGGAGAGGCTCCACGGCGAGGGGCACGCCGACGCCGTCGAGTGGATGGGCTTCAGCCGCTGGGACCTCGGTGAGATCACCGTGACGCGCGGCGACGAGGCCGCCGGACTCGCGATGATGGAAGAGGCCCTGGGCGAGTTCGAGTCGGCGGGGATGCCCAAGTGGGACGCGGTCGGCTGGAAGGAGAAGCAGGACCGGGTCGCGGAGCTCAAAGGCTGATGACGACACGACAGGAGCGCAGGCTCCCTGCGCCCAGCGAGCACGCGCGGCACTGGCCGCTCGACCCCGGGATCGTCTATCTCAACCACGGCTCGTTCGGCGCATGCCCGACTCCCGTTCTCGAGGCCCAAGCGGAGTACCGCGACAGGCTCGAGAGCGGCCCCGTGCAGTTTCTCCACCGCGATCTCATCGGGCACCTCGATGAGGCGCGCGCCGATCTGGCGCGGTTCGTCGGCGCCGAGCCGGAGGAGCTGACCTTCGTCCCCAACGCGACGACGGGCGTGAGCACCGTGCTGCGCTCGCTCGAGTTCCGACCCGGGGACGAACTCCTCACCACCAACCACGAGTACAACGCGTGTCGGAACGCTCTCGACTTCGTCGCCGGGCGGTCCGGTGCCCGCGTGGCGATCGCCGAGATCCCCTTCCCAGTCGAATCCCCCGGCCGGATCATCGAGGCGATCCTGCAGCTCGTGAGCCCGAGGACGAAACTCGGGCTCTTCGATCACGTCACGAGCCTCACGGGCATGGTCATGCCGATCGCCGAGATCGTCGGGGCGCTCGCGGAGCGCGGGATCGATACGATGGTCGACGGCGCGCACGCACCAGGCATGGTCCCGCTCGACATCTCCGCGATCGGTCCCGCGTACTACACGGGCAACTGCCACAAGTGGCTGTGCGCACCGAAGGGGGCCGCGCTCCTCTACGTGCGCCGCGACCTGCAGGACTCGATCCGCCCGCTCACGATCAGCCACGGGGCGAACGCCCCCATCGAGGATCGTTCGCGATTCCGCATGGAGTTCGACTGGACGGGCACGCACGACCCGACCGCATACCTGTCGGTCCCGCACGCCATTCGTTTCATGGGGGGACTGCTCCCCGGCGGCTGGCCGGAGCTGATGGAGGCCAACCGGGGCCTGGCGCTGGCCGCGCGCCGCATGCTGTGCGAGCGCTTCGGTGTTCCGCCGGCCTGTCCCGACGAGATGGTCGGAACGCTCGCGAGCATCCCGCTCGAGCGCGGGCCGTACCGGTTCACGACGATGAGGCTCGCGTTCGATCCTGTCGAGGACGAGCTCAGGGAGGTGTACCGGATCGAGGTACCCGTCCTCGACTGCCCGGACGGCCCCGGGAGCATCCTCCGGATCGCCGCGCAGATCTACAACTCGACCGCGCAGTACGAGTACCTGGCCGACGCTCTCGAGCGGGCGCTCGCCGCGCGGCGCGACGACTGACGGGGCGAAGGTCCCATCACCGAGGACCCCGACCGGAGACGCGGGCCGGATCCGGACGAACCGGCCCGGCGCGCAGGCCGGGACCAGACGAGCGAGGCCCGACGTCACCGCCGGGCCTCGGTTTGCGTTGTCCTGTGTGCCAGACGCTACGGGAGTTCGATCGCGACCTCCGCGACGTACAGAAGCCCGCGGTCGCGGTGCTCGAGGAAGTTCGAGAGGGTGTACTCCAGGTCCGCGCCGACCGGCTGGTCGTAGACGACGCTCCCGTTCGCGCGCACGACAAGGTTCTCCTCGAGCCGGATCATCTCCGGATGAACGAGGACGCGGAAGGCGCCGACGCGCGACAGCTCGACGTCGATCCGGTTGGCCGAATACTTGGCGCGCGCGAGCCCCGACGGGGCGTCGCGGGTGAAGACGAGGTAGTTCGAGGGCTCGGGGATCCACCCCGGCAGCACGACCTCTTCCCCCTCTCGGAGGACGGTGATGTCGAAGGCGTCGCCCCTCGAGAGGGTCGCCTTGAACTCGCCGAGGCCGTCCATGTTGGCGATCGGACGACCGTTGCCGGCGACGATGATGTCACCGACCGAGAGCCCCATCTCCTCGGAGGGGTAGCCCTCGTCCTCGACGATGAGGCCGACCCTGACGCCCTCACCCTCGTACCCGTCGTCCGCCTGGAAGCCGACGGTCACGCGATCGTCCACGAGGGACGCGTTGTGGTCGGTGTGCCAGTCCGCCGGCTCTTCGAGGGTGACCCGATCGATCGCGAACCAGTGACACCGGCCGAACGCGGGCGTCGCGGTCTCCCAGACGATCCGGGGCGGGAACGGGTCCCGCGCGTGTCTGTCGAGGAACCTGACGATCGCCGGCAGCTCGTCGGAGGGGTAGGGAAAGTCGTGCTCGCCCGGGATCTCCCGGTAGAGGACGTCGCCTCCCGCCCCGAGCGCCATGTCGAGCGTCGGCCGCATGCGCTCCGACGGGTACAGGCCGTCGTCGAACGTCGTCACGGCGTACACGGGGATGTTGGCCATGTTGGGTGCGTACGTCGCAAGGCCCCCGTCCAGGCTCCCGACGCCAATGTGGCCGTTCAGCGCGACGATCGCGGCGTAATCCGACGGGTCGAGCATCGCGTGGCAGAACCCGGCCGACGCCCCGTCTGAGAAGCCGATCATCCACACCCTGTCGTCGTCGACGTTGTGCCCGCGCTTGACCGTCCGCACGATCTCCCGGATGTTCGTCATCCCGACGTCGTCCCACCACGTGGCACCGGCCTGCCCGAACGGGAACACCGCGATCGCGCCCAGCTCCGTCGCGACCGGCAGAAACCCGTGCTCCGTCACGTACTCGAGCGGGTCCTCGATGATGTCCGCGCGTCCGACGCCTCCGTGGAGGATCACGAGAAGCGGCGTCGGCCGCGACGAATCGTAGCCCTCGGGCACGATCACGACCCAAGGCCGCTCGACACCGTCGCTCGACACGATCGAGCGGAGGATTGGGACACCCTTCTCGGGGACGTCGGGGAAGCTCATCGACTCGATCTCGCGGACGACGTCCTTCCAGTCGGGCGCGGCGTCGAGCACGTCCTCAAGGAGCGCGTCGCGCGCGGGACCTTCGGAGGCGAGCAGGAGCTCGTCCAGCGCTTCCTGCCAGGCCGCCTCCGCGGGCGCACCCAGCAGGCCGACGGAGATCGAGACCACCACGATCGCGAACAACCTCATCTCACGCCTCCTTGCGACTCGGACGGGAAACGACAGCGCCGTCTTGGGATCCGCGCCCCGATCAGGGCGCTCTGGGCTGTACGCGGAACGTGTCGAAGACGTAGCGGAGCTCAGACTCAAGCGCCTTGTTGGCGATGCGATTCGCCCGCGTGTCGGGCAGCGGGGCCCACTCGCTGCTGCCCGCCGCGAGCGCATCCTCGAGCTCCCACGCGTGCCGATAGCTCGAGGACAAGAGGGCCGCCACCGCCCCGATCTGGGCGGGGCTCAGGACCGACGGGTCGAGCCCGGCGAGCCGCAACCGGTCGATCACGAACGAGTCGATCGCAGCCGCACTGAACACGGCTTCGAGCGCGGACGCATCGAGGCCGGTTCCCCGGGACAGCGCCGCGCGGAACTCACGCTCGCTTGCGAAGCGCGTTCCCGTGAGCAGTCCGAACTCCGGCTCCCAGGCGCCCTGATCCGCGAGACGGCGAATCGCGCTCGACGTCAGTTCGAAGGCGACCGGACGCCGCACGGTGACTCCGAATACGTTCTGAAGGACGAAGAGCCCCAGGAACGCGACCAGCGCCGCGATCACCGGGGTCGCGATCCACCCGCCCGCGACGCGTCCGAGCACCCCGAACTTGATCCCTCGTCCCCCTCTGACGACAGCGATCCCGATCACCGCGCCGATGACGGCCTGTGAGCTGGACACCGGAACGAGTGGGACGGGCGGGAGTCCCCTCGCGACGAGCCAGCTCTCCAGCCCCTGGGACGCGAAGAGGAACAGAACGAGGGACTCCGCGAGGACGACCACGAGCGCCGTCACCGGGTTGAGCTTGAACAGGCTTTTCCCCACCGTCTGCATCACTCGTTCCGAGTAGGTGAACACGCCGATCGCGATCGCCAGCCCACCGACCAGGAAGAGAATCTGCGCCGCCGACACGTTCACCGCCCCGAACAGCTGGAAGGTCCTCGCCGGAAAGGCCGGGACGAACACGCCCATGACGTTCGCGATGTTGTTTGCGCCGAGAGCGAACGCCCCGAAGGCGCCGACGGCGATCAGGAGATAGCGCGTCAGAGCGTCCAGCTCGAGCAGGTGGATCCGGACCCGGTCGATGAGGGCCCTCACTGCAAGGTAGAGCACCGCCGCGAAGCCGGCGGCGAGGATCGGGCAGGCGATCCACGACGAGACGATCTTCACGAGCGACGGTACGTCGGTCCCGGTGCCGGTGAAGAGGTTCCAGCCGACGATGGCGCCGACGATCGCCTGGGACACCGAGACGGGGAGCCCTGCCCTGGTCATCCACATCACGGAGAGGGCCGCGGCAAGCGCCACCATGAACGAGCCGCCCAGCGCGTTGACCGCGCCAAGATCGCCGAGCGTCGCCGTCGTCCCCGCGCCCGCGAAGACCGCGCCGACGACGACGAACAGCCCCGTGACGATCGCGGCCGTCCGGAATTTGACCATGCGTGTGGCGACGGCAGTCCCGAAGACGTTCGCGGCGTCGTTGGCTCCGAGCGACCACCCGAGGAAGAGACCGCTCGACAGGAAGAGGAGGATCATACGCTAGCACCGCTTTCGGACGGCGCGCACCGGGAACCGGTGGCGTGGACGGGCCTGCGCGCAAACGCGCTCATACGGACCGCTTGATCGCGGAGATCGAGAGCCGCTCGCTCACGTCCTCGGCGTCGTCCGCGAGTGTGTCAACGTGAACGACGAAGTCGCCCAGGTGGAGCTTCCTGGCGAGCTCGAGATCGCTCGAGAATATCCGGCGCTTGAGCCTCTCACCGACCGTGTCGGCCTCTCTCTCCCAGAACGTCACCTTGTGGACGTAGTCCCTGACCGAGGAAGCGGTGCGGAAGAACGCGCGGATCCCCATCACGAGCTCGTGGACGGCGCGGCATCCGTACTCGGCGAGCTCGCGGTAATCGGATCTGAAATCCTCGGGGATCTTCGGCCTCTGGACCGACAGGAGCATGAGCGTCTCCTTGGCCGCTCCGATCACCTCATCGGTGTGCTCGAGGATGCCCAGGACGTCCCCCCGGGACTCCGGAATGAGGGTCTCCTGGTAGAGCTGCCGCTCGACCTCGAGCCGGATCTCGTCGGCGCGTTTCTCCAGATCGGTCACCTGCTGCCGCCTCGCCTCGAACTCCTCCTCCCGTCCCTCGAGGTAGTCCTTCATCGCCTCCCGGAAGAGCATCGCGACCTCGGCGGTGTGGTCGAGGTACTCCTCAATCCGGGACTCGAGGAGCTTCGTCTTGGAAAACAGGGACTTCATGTGATCGTCCTTTCGATCCGAGGCCCGCCGGAGCCGGGCGGGCCGTCAGCCGGGATGACCCGCATCCTACCCCATAGTGGCGCACGCGCCCATCAGTTGGCAACGTGGATGCCAGCTTAGCCCGTATCCGAAGGCGCTTCAAGGGTCTCTCGAGGCGGGGACGTCCATGCCCTCGGCGATCCGGGCGCGGGTCGCGGGCTTCGAGCCCGCGCGACAGCCCGGTGCCGCGCCGGTGCCCGGGCCACCGGGTCGACCGCCCACCCTACGAGAATTGCGCTTATGGGCATATTGCCATATAATCATACACATGAGCAAGCACCTGCATGGAGGCGATCTCAAGAGGGAGGCCCGGGTCCTTCGCGCCCTCGCCAGCGAGTCGCGCCTTCGCATCATCCGCAGGCTCGCCGGGGGAGAGTGCTGCGTCTGTGACCTCGTCGCGCTAATCGACGCCGACCAGTCCACCGTCTCGAAGCATCTCGCGATCCTCCGGGACAACGGGATCGTCGAAGGCGACCGCAGGGGACAGCACGTCTACTACCGGCTTCTGACGCCCTGCGTGCTCTCCTTCCTCTCCTGCGCGACCGCGGTGCTCGAGGAACGACGGGCATCGCTGAATCCCGAGACTGAGACCAAGGCCCCCGAGGGAGAGATCTCGTGAGCTTCAAGAGCGAAGTCAGGACGCTCGCCCTTGCCGCCGGAGCCTTCCTCGTCTTCTACTTCGCGCCGCTCCAGAACGCGCGCGTGGAGGGCGCCATCATGGAGGCGCTCGCGCTCGTGCAGTGGTACGCGCGGGAGCACATGGTCTTCGGCCTCCTCCCCGCCTTCTTCATCGCGGGCGCGATATCGGCGTTCGTTTCCAAGGGCGCGGTCATGAGGTACCTCGGCGCACGCGCGCGACGGAGCGTCGCCTACGCCGTCGCGTCGGTTTCGGGATCGATCCTGGCCGTCTGCAGCTGCACGATCCTGCCGCTCTTCGCCGGGATCTACTCCAGGGGCGCCGGACTGGGACCCGCGACCGCGTTCCTCTACGCGGGACCCGCGATCAACGTCATGGCGATCATTCTCACTGCGAGGGTGCTTGGGGCAGAGATCGGTATCGCCCGTGCGATCGGCGCGGTGGTCTTCAGCGTCGTCATCGGGTTCGTCATGCACCTCATATTCCGCCGGGACGAGGTGCAACGGGCCAACGAGGCTCTGGCTGAGCCCGAGCCTGAACACGGGCGTCCGATCCATCAGACTCTGAGCGTCTTCGTGGCCATGATCGCTCTCCTCGCCTTCGCGAACTGGGGACGACCCGCGGAAGCGGCCGGGCTGTCCCACGCGGTCTACTCCGCGAAGTGGCTCTTGACGGGCGTCGCGGCCATCGCCCTCGGCGCGGTCCTCGTCGCGTGGTACAGAGTGCGGCTCGCGTGGGCGATCGCGGGCGCGGTCCCCGTAGTCGCGCTGGCCGTCCTGTTCCCCGGCAATCCGATCCCGTCCTTCGTCGCCGGCGTCGCCGCCGTGACGGTGGTCTCTTTCGCGAGCGGCGGAGAGTCACGCGAGTGGGTCACGGGGTCGTGGGATTTCGCCAAGGAGATCCTGCCGCTTCTGCTTACGGGGATCCTGGTCGTCGGGCTCCTGCTGGGGAGGCCGGAGGCCGAGGGCCTCATTCCGTCGAAGTGGGTGATCCACCTGGTGGGGGGCGATTCGATCCGGTCGAGCTTCGTTGCCGCGGTCTCGAGCGGGCTCATGTACTTCTGCACACTGACGGAGGTGCCGATCGTTCAGGGGCTGATGGGGTCCGGGATGGGCAAGGGACCCGCGCTGGCGTTCCTGCTCGCCGGCCCGGCGGTCTCGGTCCCCAACATCCTCATCCTCCGCAGCATCATCGGAACCAGAAAGACCATGGTCTACCTGGCGCTCGTCGTCACGATGGCGACGGCCACGGGCGCGGTCTTTGGAGCGGTCGCCGGCTAGCCGCGCGTCCGGGATCTCCCGTCGCCCGAAGGAGGATCGGCTTGAGAATCCAAGTGCTCGGTACCGGCTGCCCCAAGTGCCGCGAGACGCTCGCCCGGGTCCGAGAGGCGGCGAACGCCCTCGGCGTCGCCGCCAAGATCGAGAAAGTCGAGGATATCCGGGACATCATCGCGTTCGGGATCGTCGCGACGCCCGCCATCGCCATCGACGGTGTGGTGAAGATCTCCGGGAGACTCGCGACCATCGAGGAGATCACGGAGATCCTGAGGAACGAGGCTTAACCCCCACCGCTCGCGGTCTCGCGAGGCGAGAGGACGCGCTCATGAACGCCCCCGAGCTGAAGACCCGCGAGGAGCTGGCCTGGTTCTCGCTGGCCCGTCAGCCCCAGGAGCCGCTGGCCCCGGGAGGTGCCACGCTCACCGGCCGGGAACTCGAGCGCTGGAGACAGCGCTTTCACCCACTCCTCAAGTTCCTCAGACGCAGGCAGGTAGTGCTGGCGCTCTCCGGGGGCGGCATGGCCATGGCGTGCCACGTGAGCGTCCTCAGGATCCTCGAGCTCCTGTCCATCCGGCCGGAGAGGATCTACGGAACGTCGGCCGGCGCGGTCATCGGCGGCCTCCACGCGGCGGGCATCGGCGTCGCCGACCTCGAGCAGGTGATGCTGGAGATCCGGTCAGCCGGAGAGCTCCTCGGGTTTGCCGCCAAGCACCCCACCCTTCGGCTGGTCGCGGGCACGGTCCGACGACGACTGACCGGCACCTCGCCGGACCACGCCGGCATCTACGATCTGACCAGGGTCGAGGACTACGTCGAGCGCACGATGATGAAGTACCTCGGCCGCGTGCCGCTCCTCGGTGAGCTCACGACGCCGTTCTCGTGCGTCGCCTTCGACGTGGGCACAGGACGACCGAACGAACAGGTCGGTGAGATCGCCGGCAAGGTCGTCCTGTCCAACGAGTCGCGCCCCGATCTCCAGGTCAGCGACGCGATCGGCGCGTCGATGTCGATCGCGGGAGTCCTCACGCCGAAGAAGATCGCGGGCCACTACCACATGGACGGGGCGACGATCGAGCACCTGCCGATCGCCGCCGCGCACAGCGATTGGGTCCGGAGCTCCAGGTTCCGCAGAAGGCCCCTCGCGATCCTGGCGGTCGATCTCGGGTACGGCGGCGAGCCTCCGGCCGAGAACCAGATCGATCAGCCCATTGATCTCATGGTGTTCGCCGGACGCCTCCAGGAGCGGGCGATCACATACTACAACCTCATGCGCTGCCACCGTCCCCGAGCCGGGTGCTCGGTTGTGCTCATTCGGCCGAAGACCTTCTACATCGAACTCCACGAGGTCGAGAAGATCCCGGCCGCGATCCATTCCTCCTACGTCCAGACCGCCGCGCAGCTGTCCGGCCCGGATTTCCTCGGCGTGACGACACACGCCCTCAACGACGCCCGCACCTTCCTGGATCTGCCCTAGAAAGCGGCCTGACCCCGCCGGGTCATCCGTCGCCCCGTGCGTACGCTCGCCCTGGCGCCCTTAAATGGATCGACCCCTTGCGGGGTCGATCCTGCGCGCCACGGCGCGCACGACGCCAGGCCGAGGCCTGGCTGCGGGGCAACCTCGGGTCAGCCGCGGGCCTTCACCCGCGAGCTGACGGCCCGATGGGGAGGGAGTGGCTCACTTCTGTCGAAGCAGTGCTCGCAGTACTCGAATCCTTCCCAGAGCGCCTGATCCAGTCGGTCCGGCTCGAAGCCCACCGCCACGCCGCGCCGGACCATGTCCTCGACCAGGCAGGCCTCGCAGTCCCGATGCCAGGTGTCGTGGACGATAGCCCGGTCGCTCTCGCCCACGTAGCGCTGCTCCTCGTGCTCGACGATCTGGTGCATCGTCGCATCCCTCCTCGGGGCCCCACCGCTCTGACGTGAGCGGGATGCGGCTGATCCCCAGCCGGTGCTCCGGTTTCAGGGAGCGCCCTGCCCCATCTGCCAATCATAGTCTCAGGCGCACCCCCTATTCCGACAGGTGTGCACTAGGGCAAGGACCGTGCCGTTCGACTGGCGAGCAGTCAACCATCTTTAACCACTGGTGCCACAACTAGTTACAGGCAACCGCAAGGCCGAGACCGGCCTGGTGTGCGAGCATTCAGTATCACCAGTGTGGCCACAAGGTAACACCCCGTTGACGCGGTCGCTCTAGTTCGCGACCGGGCAGACGCTTGGCGGTGTCACCCATGGGCGCCCACTCTCCCACGGAGGTGTCACCTCACGCCCGGTATGACGGCCCGCTCTCGGATGGCCCCGCTTCGCCGTACTGCGGCCGCCGATCGCCCGAACCGGCCCCGGTGACGGGTAGTGTCCATAGTCTTGTGGAGATTCAGTCGGGCGTATCCTGGCCGGCTTGCGGGGCGGGTCCTCGAGAGCTACACTGGAGGAGAACCGATCCCGACATCCCCCGCGCTCGGTCGGAGGTCGCCATCGCGGCCCCCCGGCCACTCCGAGGAGGAAGCATGACCCGCTGGCCTGCCGCCGTACTGATCGCCTCGATAGCGTTTGCCCTGATCGCCTGTCTCGGCTGCGAGAGCGCACCGGACGCGTCCGCGGAGTCCGGATCGACCTGCGCACGCATGTCCGAGGGCAACGACGCGCAGTGCGCGTCCGTGATGGAAGGGTGCTCGCAGGATTGCCTCCGCGGCAAGGACAAGACCGAACCGAATGCACACGAGGGCGAGGGTTGCCCGAAGTCGGAGTGCACCTGCTCGCAGAAGGACACGGAGAGCTGCGCCGAGGCCCACGCCGCTGTCGCCGGTGAGGGTGGCCACGGCTGTGCGAAATCGGAGTGCACCTGCCCCCACAAAAGCGAGGAGGCCTGCGCCAAGGCCCACGCCGCCGCCAAGGGCAGCGACGCCGCGGAGGCCCACCCGGGCTGCCCTCATGCGCAGGCCGCCGGCTCTCAGTAGAACTCACGGAGATCACGACGTCGAGCTCCGACCGGCCCGCGCTTTGCGCGGGCTCGGTCGTTCTTGGCATTGACTCACGTCAAGAACTGTGATAAAGTCCCTCCTCGATGGATCCCTGTCCCGCCGGGATTCGGGCGGTTTGGCCCGGGTCCTGCACCGGGGTCACGAGAGACCCGCTCTCAGGAGCGGGGGAAGGAGGGTATGATGCGGTTCTGTGCGATAGTCGCCCTGGTCGGACTCGTGGCCATGGCGGCGCCAGCGGGCGCCCAGACCCACTTCGAGCTGCTGGGATCGCCGGTCCGGGACGTCGTGCCGCCGAACTGCTCCGATTGGATCGAGCTGTTCCCGACATTCGGCCCCATACATCATCAGGACTTCTACGAGGATGACGGCGACGGAGAGATCAGCGTGTGCGACTTCATCACGCTGAACGGCACCCGCTACCACATCGACTGGGTCGGACCGACCTACTGGCTGGTGGAGATCACGTCCGGTGACGACATGTGGTGCGAGCCGACCGACCCCGAGCCGGGTGGCAACCCGACGTGTGAGATCTGGTTCGAGGTCGCGCCCGACTACGCCATGGAGTGGCACGTCGACGACTGGGAGGACAACGGAGACGGAATCCTCAGCCAGTGCGACAATGTCCTCATCGGCGGTTTGTGGTGGCACGTCGAGGAGATCGGCCTCAACATTACGGGCACCGAGACCGGAAGTCCCGTCGAGGGCAGCACCTGGTCGAAGATCAAGGCGTTCTTCCAGGACCTGCTCAGGTTCTAGGGGAACGAGCGACACCGGGACGCAACGAAGACCCGCCCCGTGCGAGAGCGCGGGGCGGGTTCGTGTGTTCGCCCGCAACGGGTGGACCTACGGACCGCCCACGACCCGGCCGCCCTCCGCGCGCCACTCCACCATGCCGCCGTAGAACCGCTGGACGTTGACGAAGCCCCGGCGCGCCGCCGCGGTGGAGCAATCGCGGCTCCGGATGCAGGTCGGACCGTAGCAGTACGTGACGACCGGCGCCTCGCTCCGGTCGAGGTCGGGCCAGTGCCGCTCGATGTAGACGTCGAGCGAGTCGGCGAAGAATCGGGAGTTGAGGTTCACGGCACCCGGGATGTGTCCGTGGCTGAAGTCGTTCCCGTGCCTGACGTCGAAGAGGGCGAAAGTGGACGGCGACGCATTCGGCTTGAACCACTGCCGCGCCTTCGCCAGATTCCGCCGGAGCTCCTCCGCGTGGACGATCCCGACGAGCGGGCGGCTCGCGTCGGCGCTCCAGTCGTTCCAGCCACCGGCGTAGTACCGGACCGCCTCGACGCCGGACCTCCTGAGCAGGAAGTAGCCGATCGCACCCTCGCCCGACGAGCCGTCGTCGTGCACGATGAACTCGTCCCACAGGTCGACCGGCGTGCTGGGCCGTGGACCGAACGCGGCGAGGACATCGCGCGCGTCTTCAGCCGGCACGAAGCGTCCGTCGGGCAGCACCAGCTCGCGGAAGTCGAACGGGAGCGCGTGCGGAATGTGCCCGGTCCTCGGGGCCGCACCGACGTGGTCCGCGCGCGCCGCCGTCCCGCCGGCGGTCCCCTCCCACGCGTCCCAACCACGCGCGTCGATGATCTCGTGGCCTTCTTCGCCGAACTTGAGCGCGACGTACGCCGCGGTTGCCGACCGGTCTGACCTCGGCTCAACCGCCCACGAGGCCGCCGGGAGCACCCGCGCTTCCCGCTCGAGCTCGTGCCCAGCGCCGCCCCAACCCGACAGGCCACCGTCCAGGATCGACACGCGGCTCGCCCCCACCGCGTCCAGGAGCCAGAACAGCCTCCCGGCGTGGGCCGAGTAAGACCCGTCCCCGTAGCAGACGATTCGCTCGCGGCCGGTGAGGCCGCGCTCGGCGAGCGCGCCTGCGGACTCGGGGGGATTGGGAACGTCGAAGGCGGGAATCGAGATCGCCGTCGGCAGGTGCCCGACGAGATAGGCGTCGATGGACCGCGCGTCGACTATGACGAGATCACGCTCCCCGAAGCGTCCGGCCAGCTCGACGACCGTCGTGGAGACATCGGGATAGGTAGGCTCGCGCGTGTCCTCCTCGGCCCACGGCGGCCAGACGCCGGCGCCCGCGTCGATCGCGACGCCGACCGCGGCCACGACGAGCAGCGCGGTCGTCAGGCCCGCGGACCGGCCACGCCTCTCTGCGCTCGCAACCCCTCGCGGTACGGTCGATGGCACGGGTGCCTCCCTAGGGCGCCACGCGGACCGAAGCCCGCGCGGCCTCACAGGCAGTGCTGCGGAACGGGGATTCCCTCCTCTACTCGCCGCGCTGCTCGCGCTCCCTCTTGACGGCGATCCGGATGCACCAGCCGAGCCCCCCGTAAAGGACGAGCCCGATCACGATCGCCATGATCCACGCTGAGGCCGGCATCAGCTCTCCTCCTTGGGCACAACTGGCTTGACGCGCGTGATGAGGGCCGCGACGATCACGATGACGGCGACGACGCCCCAGCCGCCCGCGACGAGCGCCCAGCCCGGATAGTCGCCGTACGGCTGCCTGATGTCATTGACGACGTTCGAGACGAGTGCCCATCCGAGGGCCAGCGGCGTCACCCACTTGATGAAGATGTCCCACCAGATCCCGATGTCGAAATCGGAGACCTCGTTGATGTACGCCCTGAGCTTGTCGGTTCCGTAGAACCACCCGATCGCAATGCACTCCAGGAACCCGATGACGACGAGGCCGTAGTCGTTCATCCACCGATCGACGATGTCGAGCCAGTAGTAACCGGCGCCGGTGGTGAAGATGAGACCACCGAAGAACCCGAAGATACAGAAGTAGAGCGTCGCGCGCTCCTGGCTGATGTGCCACTTGTCCCGGAGCCCGGCGACGGCGCCCTCGACGATCGAAAAGGCCGAGTCAATCCCAAGCGTGAGGAGGGTAATGAAGAACATCGCGGCGATCACGGGCGCGAACGGCATCAGGCTCATCGCCGTCGGGTAGATGACGAACGCGAGGCTCGGGCCTCCCTTAACCACGCTCTCGACCGGGACGCCCTGCGCCTGGGCCAGGTAGCCGAGGACGCTAAAGACCGCGAAGCCGGCGAAGAACGCGAAGCCCGCGTCCGCGAAGCTCGTGATGAACGCATTGTTCGCGATGTCGGACTTCTTGGGAAGGTAGCTCGCGTACGCCGTCAGGATGCCGAACCCGAGGCTCAGCGAGAAGAAGACCTGGGCGTACGCCTGGAGCCATGTCCTTGCGTTCGTGAGCGCGCCGAAGTCGGGCGTCAGGTAGTATTTGAGCCCCTCGAGCGCGCCAGGGAGCGTCAGCCCGCGGATCAGGATGAAGAGCAGGAGGATCGCCGGGAGCGGAACGGTGATCATCACGACCTTCCCGACCCGGAGGACGCCCTTCTTGATGATCCAATAGATGCAGGCCCACGTGACCGCGAGGCCGATCAGGGCCGGCCACGAGATCCTGCCGATGTAGCCCACGCCGTCGGTGACGCCGAGGAGGTTATCGAAAAACAGCTGCGCGTTGTCGCACCACGGCTGACCGAACGAGCACGCGAGGTAGTCCCAGGACCATCCCATGATGACGGCGTAGTAGAGCGAGATCGTCGTCCCTACGCCCAGGGCCCACCAGCCGATCATCTCGAAGCGCTTGTCCGCCGCCCGGAGCGATCCGGGCGTCGACTTCTGGAAGAACGAGCCCAGAGAGTACTCGAGGATCATCAGCGGAACGCCGGCCGTCAGGAGCGCGACGACGTATGGGATCAGGAAGGCTCCGCCGCCGTTGGCGTACGCGACCATGGGGAATCGCCAGAGATTCCCAAGCCCGATGGCGCTTCCCACGGCGGCCATGATGAAGGCCTGCCTGCTCGCCCACCTGTCGCGATGAGCCATCTACCCACCTCCTCGTGAATGCGGCCGTTCGGGAGATCGTTCGTAAGTTATACGAGCGGCGACGGAGCCGTCAACGGGATTCCGGCCGTGCGTGTGGCGCCGTCACGCGCCGTCGCCGAAGATCCCCGTCGACATGTACCGTTGCCCGGTGTCCGGGAGGATGGCGACGATCGTGTGCCCGGCGAGAGTCGGACGTGCGGCCACGCCGCACGCCGCGTGAACGGCGGCACCCGACGAGATCCCCGCGAGGATCCCCTCCTCGCGCGCGAGTCGCCGGGTCATCGCGAACGCCTCCTCGTCGGTCACGCGGACGATCTCGTCGATGACCTCCCTGTTGAGCACGCCGGGAACGAACCCGGCTCCGATCCCCTGGATCCCGTGAGGCCCCGCTACGCCGCCGGAAAGCACCGGCGAGGCGTCGGGCTCAACGGCGATCACGGTGACCGAGGGCTTCCGCTCCTTCAGGGCCTCCCCGACACCCGTGACCGTGCCTCCCGTCCCCACCCCGACGACCACGACGTCCACTTCGCCGCCGGTGTCGTCCCAGATCTCGATGGCTGTCGTCCGCCGGTGTATCGCGGGATTCGCCGGATTGCTGAACTGGTCGAGCACAACGGCGCCGTCGGTGCACACCCCGAGCTCCCGCGCCCGCTCGACCGCACCGGTCATGCCCCCCTCCCCCGGCGTCAGCACGAGCTCCGCCCCGAGCGCGGAGA
>Ga0272444_10002166_pt1 | contig 18333 bp, 12 predicted proteins | sample SSMForm13_FD_201033 | JGI IMG/M metagenome (GOLD analysis project Ga0272444, IMG submission 201033) | Marine sediment archaeal communities from Little Sippewissett salt marsh, Falmouth, MA, United States - SSM-Form-13 | ecosystem: Environmental > Aquatic > Marine > Wetlands > Sediment ... | reverse complement strand
GTTCGCATATTTCCGTGTCGCCCGTGTCGTGGCAAAGAGGAGGGTGCTCAGATCCTCCCTACAGGCAAAGGCGATGAGACTGCAGTGAGGCTGACCGTCCGCCTGAGTGGAGAGAACGGCAAGCGGCTGATTGGCAAAGAGTGCCCCCACGTCAGCCGTGAGGGTGGTCGTGTCCGTTACTGAGACATGTTTGACATCATAATCCACGTGTGCTTCCTCCTGAGAGTTTTTCGGAACATCACGATATCACGCCTTTTTGCCTCGGGGTATTGCCTCCCCCATGATGTCATGATTGCTCTATATAATCGCCGATGTAAGAAACATTATATCATGTTTGGAATGTTCTGCCCATTGTGGCGTGACCGTGCGGCACATTTCTTTCTTTTCAGCATGATCCGCCGGTCACCGGTCAGCTGTCAATATAATTATTAATGCATATAATCAATATGTTAAGGGCTATAAGCACACGCACATATTGCTTGACACGTTCAATTTTCAGGCATATAGTGCATCATTCCGCCAGTGGCATGCGCGACGGACGGACGGATCATCACATATCGGTGATGCGACCGCCGCGGGGATGCGGCCAGTCCCATTTAATACGGCCGATTGGATAATGCGGATCAGGTACCGCATTTTCACGGTGGGGGTGGTGTATGTACTTGGTTGTCGGTGTGCTATGCTTGGCTCTCGCGTGGTTTCTATGGTGCCTTGCACTTCTCGGTTCACGAAATCCCAAACAACCGAAATGGGCAACTGATTTCATGGTGGGAAGTGTCTATGTGCCGGTTATGATGGGCGCGGTCATGATGGCCGTTCTGGCGCTTGCACAGTCGTTGATGTCGCGTGATACTGTTCCCATCGGGGTGACATCGATCGGTGTCTCCGGCGCAATCGTTATTGCTTCCATTTTCCTCTACCGGTTCTGGCACGTGTCTGAAAAGGCGAAGCAATATGCACTGGAGGCTGGTTCACAGAAAATTATCCCTCTACCGGTCGGCGCGGGTCATGATGACGATCATGACGACAAACCGGAACGACCGAGGGGAACGAAAAAAGCCGCCTGAAAAATTGTCGCTGTTCAACAGTGACGGTCCACGCATTGACATGAGAGGAGCGATGGTCGCTCCCCTCATGACTGGCAGGCCCTGCTATATCGCCGAAATTATGACCATCGATGAAACGCGTTAATTGAGAGGCGTCAGAGACAGGTTAAACCCACCCTGGGTCAGACCTTCCCATTCGGTCAATACCACGCTGCCTTCCGTTTCCCGTTCCACAAAGTCGTTAAAGACGACATCCATTTCCGCGCTGGTTAACACGCCACCCGCTTCGACCGTTATGAAATTGTTCAGTTCCAGGATACCCGTGATGAGTGTGTCGATGTCGTCACCGGGTTCATCGTACCAGCAGCCGTAGGTGCTGGTGTTGTATGTCACGTGAAAATCATCCCCGGAATCGAGGGTGCCGCTGGAGTTGCCGTCCACCCATGCGTATTCACGCGTGCCGGATTCCCCGCTTCCCGGCGGGAACTCGCCGCATGTTTCCGTCACTCCCGGGTTGCCGCTGCCAGCCGCCTGAAGGGCCGTTTCGCTCCGGGTGACGGTCTGAAAGGCCTCAAAGGCATACCACGCGTGCTCATAGACATACTGGGTGGCGGTGAAGGAGAACCACGCAACCTGCTGATAAGCAGGTGCCGTCTCACTGTTCTCGACATCGCTAAACACCTGCCAGGTGAGACTGGCGGACGAGGTCCCGTCTGTGATATCGACGCCCGCCACGCCGCCGCCCACATCGGGGTTCACGTCCACCTGGATGGTCTCGGTGCCCTGGGTCACCTCGAATCCCCCCGCCGTGGGGGTGTGACGAAGCGCCCACGCGACGCGGGAAGTGACGCGGATGTCGAGGACACCGTAGAGGTCCTGCGTCGTATCCATGGACAGTGTGGAGTCCGCATCGATGGTCGTTTCTTCCGTGGCGGGCTTGTAGGTTCCCTCCAGATCAATGCTGTTCACGGTGACCGTAATGGGTTCACCGCTTCCCGCCTGGGCGGTGAGGGGATCGGGATCACCGCTGTCCCGGGTCATGGCGTAATCGAATACGGGGGGACCTGCCGCAGTACCGAGCGCGGGCAGGGCATCCAGGAACAGGCCATCCCACGTCCCGTTCAGCTGGAACCCCACCACATTTCTGTCCGCCGTATACCCGATGTAGGTAGCGTCGGAAAAATCCCCGTTCCATGTTCCCTGGGCAAAGAAATTGGAGGCCCCGTCAACTTTTTTCTCATAGGCGGTTAAACTGTATGTGTTGAAAGCCATCGTGCCGCCCCCATCGTTGAAGGCGATCAGCTGCACCGTGGCCGGCGCGTTTTCCACGTTCACGAAGGCGATGCCCGTCCACCCGTCTGTCTCGATTTTCGGGAAGGCGCCGGTCTTTCCGGCGATCCCTACACCCGTATAGCCGCCCAGTTGGTTCGTTTTGGCGAATAATTCAAAACCGGTGATCGGTGTCGTTGCGTCGATCTTCAGCCAGGCGGTGTCCCCGGGAAGCCCGAGACTCGTAACCGTCCCCATGTATTGACTCTTCCCCGCGACGGTCGGTGTCGCGGCGGCGAGGGGCGTACCCGTCTCGGTGTACGGCGTGACGGTCATGGTACAGACACCGGCCGACGGGTTGTAGGCGACGATACCCGTTGACCATCCGTTTATCGTGGCGGAATGGGGATAATAAATGGTATCGGCGGTGTCGTTCTTGAGGAGAATGCCGCTCATCCAGTTGAACGGATTGGAGGTGAAAATCTCCAGGCCGACGATACCGTCCGCGCCCTGGATGACGGCGGCGTGTATATCCGGCTGTCTGACCCCGGCAAAGAGGTCCTTCACGAGAAATACGTCATGTTCATGAGGGGCGAGGTGACGTGTTTTCGTGGTGCCGTTATCGAACTCGATGGTCAGGTTTTTTGCCGTGCCCGTGGTGTTGAGGAGGCTGATGCCCGTGACCCACTCCCAGGCGTCGGTGGTGGAGGCGATGTGCGGAATATACAGGGCACCGGCGGTCGTTTCCAGAACGGCGGGGATGGCGACGCGGTACATTCCGGTCCGGTAAAATTTCTGATAGCCGCGGGCGCTGTCTCCATCGGTCTCGAAGACGGCATACCCGATATCACCGGGGGTCGTAAAGCTTCCCACAGTGAACTGCTTCCTCTCGTTGGGACTGAAAGTCAAAGATATTGTCTCCACTTCCGTGCCGCCATCGGTGTAGGTAGTCAGGTCCCCGGTGAGATTGTCATCGTAACTTGAGTTGATAAGACAGAGTTCCGTTTCAAAAATACTGTTACTGGCGATATGAGGGAAATACACGGTCTGTTGTGCCCAGAGCGATCCCGGCACGGCAGAGACGATCAAGACAGAAAAAGCGATAAAATACCACCTTGATACAGGAATAGAGAGATTTCTCATCTTCATGACATGTCCTCCTTGACGATGACTGCCGGACGAAGCGGCTGGATATGTGATAATTCCTCCGTCATATGATAATAAATCAGTTGTTTTTGACACCGCATCATCGATTTTAGTGACGAGATTGTTGATAAGACAGCACGTGTTTAAATATACCCTTGATTCAATAGCTTACGCGTTACCGCTTGGCCTCCGTACATGAATTGTTTCCGGCTTGTCCCGCCGAGGCGGCGGCGGTATCGTCGCGGGGTACCCCAGTATCAGCGGTGCCACGATGGAGAAATCCGCGGGCATGCCGATCTCGCGCCGGAGTTCTTCGCTCCGTATATCTTTGCCCAGATCGATCCAGCAGGTGCCGAGGCCGCGTGACGTTGCGGCGAACATGAAATACACGGCGGCGCAGGCGCAGTCCGCCGTGAGAGACCGGACAGCCGGGTCGCCGCCGATATACACGAGACACGGGGCGTTGTAAAAAACGTTGAAAGAATCGTTCTTCAAGAGTGTTTCGTAACGACGGAGCAGTGACGGCGAATCGTCTCGTTCGAGCCTGGCGCGCAGATTTATTTTGCTCTCGTCGGACAGCCGTTTCATCATCGCCCTGTCGGAGATGACAATAAACGTCCAGGGCCGCCTGTCACCGGCGCTCGGAGCGAAGGAGCAATCCTGTATTATCTCGTATATCACGGAAGGGGGAACATCGTTTTCCCGGTAGTTCCGGATGGAACGCCGCTTTTTGATGAGAGACGCATATATTTCCATGGGCACCTCTCCCGTGCCGGCTATGATGATAGTTTGCCCGCAAAAAATAACATTACAGACGAGGTTATGCAAAAAGAAAGTGACATGATGTCGGTCATTCAGAAGTACTTGCCGGGGACGGCATGTAGCGGAAAGCGTCCCGACGGGCCAAACCGGTTCGGAGCCTGATGTGCATCATTCCGTCGCGCGTCTTATAATCTCCCCGCACACCTGTTCATGGGTAAAGCTGTCCGTTGCGATGGTGATATCCGCGTACCGTGTATAGAGGGCGATGCGTTCCTCAAACAGATCGGTAAGACTCTGGTCCGGCCGTTTTGCGATACCCCGTGTGGCAAAATCATGGACCCGTGATTGCAACGTGGTCATGGTGACATTGAGAAAAATGACAATTCCATTATCTGAAAGATGTCTCATCGCCCGGTCGCTGTAGACGGCACTTCCACCGGTGGCGATGACGTGGTGCGTGAGAGAAAGATCGAGGAGCGCCGTTTCTTCAATCTTCCGGAGTGTCCGGTAACCGTCGCTGTCGACAATGTCCTGGAGCGTCCGCTGTTGGGATGTTTGAATGATCACGTCCGTATCAATGAAATCCCGTGATGTCTTCTTGGCGAGAAGGACGCCGACGGTGCTTTTGCCGGAGCCCGGCATGCCGATCAACACGAGATTTGTGTGGCGCTTTTTCATCGTTCCATGGCGCATGTGTACACTGTTCGTTTCAATAGATCTTGAAGCTCCCGATGCACTTGAATTTCAGAAAGAGATTCGCATAGATAGATTTATCGGCCAGACTTTCGTCTATGGTGACCGTCTCGATCATGACGGGCCAGGTATCGCGGACGGCATAGCGAAGCGGCGTAATGTGCGTTTCGGACCACTGCCATTCGCTCGGTGACAGAGAGAGCCTGACGGGCAGTTCGGGATTGACGCGGTCCAGGAAGTAGACGAAGAGAACGACCTTCTGGGATGACGTGACGAGTTCTTTCAGTGCTTCCGGGGTGAGCGCCCGTTCCCTGATCGTGTCGAGGCTGCTGAAGGCTTCGTTGAAGAGAGATACGTTCCGATCCACCGTCTCAAAGGGCAGGACATATAATTCGGCCGTGGGTTTCTGCGGGTAGAGTATGGTGCTCGATATTTCAGAGACGTGAAGGATGGGAATATCACGGGCCAGGGCGTCCACGGTGTTTTTGCCGGGAATGCCGTCCGCTGTCAGTCCTTTAGCGCGCTGATACTCGGCAACAACGTTTTTTATTTCCGCGCGGACCTCTTTGCTTTGTCCCTTCAAACCGCGGAAACTTGCCAGGATGGCCTCTCTCATGTTTGCCAGTTCTTCCTCCGAGGGATCTCTCACCGAGAAGACGATGCGGTTTTCACTGACGTCTGTTCTGCCGTGGCGATCAACGGACTCGCATATCATGGTCTGTGCAAAACTTCCGGTTTCGTTCTGCTGAAAGTCGACGATGGCGATGTTGCGTGTGGTGAACGTGGAGTAATCTGTTTTATTAAAGAGCTTTACTCCGGTTTGATCGACGGAGGCGAAGGGGAATGAGTCGAGAAGGCCCTGTTTTTGCATTTCAAAAGCGGAGATCGCCAGCTTGCTCACGGGCGGCAGTGTATCGGGATCGACACTCTCGTACGTCACTGTGGGGCCGGTGAATGCACCTTTTACATTCTTCATGACATCGCGCGTCAGATCGGGAAGGGTCTGACACCCTGATATGATGGTCCCGCAGAAAACGGCGAATACAACAGAAGCAACTATCCTCCTCATGTTATCTCCTCCTTCCATGCCCCGCTTATATTTCGTGGCCCTCTATACCGGGCAGACGTCGTGTCACCGGATCACATCTAAAATCCGGCAAAATCGAATGCCTTGTCGACATATCTCCGATATTGTGGGGGTACAGTATTTTTGATGGCGCTTTTTGTTCCCACGGACCTGTAATCGTCCGCTGTCATGCTTCGCCCTTGACTCTTCCGTTTGTCTTGCAACTTATAAATATCGTTGACGAAGTTGATAATCTTGACGGATTTATCCTGCATTTTCTCTGTCCACTTTCCGAGTTGAGTCGTGGGCGGGTTTTTAATTGCGTCAAGTGTCTTTTTCGCCTCATCGGAGAGTGTAATCCCCACGCGCTGTGCCCATTCGAGATTCGCCTTCACATCTTCCTTGGTGTACTTTTTGTCCTTGAACCCGTCCAGGAGTTCCTGCTCGGCATCTTCCACGGCCTTGTCGGGTTGATAGGGGCCTTTTGTAATGTTTTCGGGCCGACCGCGCCAGATGGACGATCCCCGAACGTCGACACCGTTGGGATTGGGCGACCAGCTTACCGCCCCGCCGCCGAAAGCATAGTCCTGCGACACGTCCCCGCTTCCGCCGTTACCCCCGTTACCATAAGAAAAGGCGATGCCGGGGGCGAGCAGAAGACCAACCGTTGCAACAATTATGAATACCCTCAAATGATGCATAATAATCCCCTTTCAAGCCGGTATGTTTCTCTGGCCGAAGGCAGCGCGTGTCCCAAACAAAAAACCCCGTCTTCCTGTGAAATCGGGGGCTTTCTCGTCTCTTCATCGATTCCTCCTCGATGAAATACGGTATCATTATCCGCACTTTTTTGCATCGTTGAACATGGTATAACGTCTCTAATTTACCATTGTGAACATGAAGTGAAAAGATAAAAAATGACAGTTCGAGGGAAGGAAGGTGTTCGTATCGGCCGGTCGGCGGTCGACGAATTCTCGCTGGCGGTAAAAAGCGTTGACATAAATCGTAATAATCGATTATTATTAACAAACTTAAACGGTTATATCAGCGATCCTGCTATTGGCCATTGCACCCCAGAATGACCGGTGACGAAATGCAGTGAAGAGCATCTCCGTTATGCGCCAGGACAATAGTCGGCAGTTCATTTCTCTCGTGATGTTACCTGTCAGGCTGTATATAGGCAGATACTAGCGGTTCCTGAAAGCCCTTGTATTGTTTGAAGCACGTCTTTTCCCGTAATGCGGCCGCATCTTCCGACCGTCCCCGGTTCCCGTGATATCGGGCAATGACGGACTGATTGTCAATCCTTCGACATTCTGGAACTGCAACGTACCTCCCAGAATTTTTTTCAGCGAACGGACAAGACCGGTATCCTGCCCGGTAATGAAATTAAAGGCATCGCCGGTCTTCGTGGCGCGTCCCGTTCTGCCGATTCGGTGTGTGTAAGCATCCGCCGTTGCGGGCATATCATAATTGATAACATGTGATATACGGGTTACGTCGATGCCGCGGGCGGCAATGTCCGTGGCAACCATGATGTCATATCGACCGACACGAAAACCGTCCAGCGACCGCCGCCGTTTTTGCTGAGTGAGGTTGCCGTGCAGCGACGTTACCCGGTGTCCGATCTTGTTCAGGTGATCGGCTACGCTTTTTGCGCGCGATTTTGTTCTCGTAAAGACCAGTACCGATCCGGTTTTCGTCGTATCGAGTATATCCTTCAACAGGGCCGTTTTCTTTTCCATCTGAACGGAATAGAACCGGTGAGAAACCGTTGCAACGGGAGCGGTCCGTCCGATTTGAACAGACGCGGGATCTTTGAGAAGGTCATTCGCCAGCCGTCGTATCTCGATGGGCATCGTTGCGGAAAAAAGAAGTGTCTGGCGCGTGCGCGGCAGGTGTCGGACGATGCTGCGGACATCCGGCAGAAATCCCATGTCGAACATCTGGTCCGCTTCGTCCAATACGAGAACGTCCACTGACGACAGATCAATCGTACCGCGTCTGACATGGTCGAGCAACCGGCCGGGGCAGGCGGAAACAATATCAATGCGGGAGCGCAGCTTCTTGATCTGTCCTTCGATACCAACGCCGCCGTAGATAGACATGCTGCGAAGTCCCGTTTTTTGTCCCAGGAGCAAAATCGCCTCGTGAGTCTGCTCACAAAGTTCCCGCGTCGGCGCAACGATCAGCGCGCGAATACGGCCGTGCCGTTCCTCGTGCATGAGGCGCTGTAAAATCGGCAGAACGAAGGCGGCCGTCTTTCCCGTTCCCGTCTGGGCCACACCCAGAAGGTCCCTGCCTTCAATGATGGCGGGAATGGACTGCGCCTGGATGGGTGTCGGTTCCTTATATCCGGCCGAGACCGCACCGGCGAGTATTTTTTCATTCAACTGTAAGCTTGCAAAATTCATTTGGTATACCTTATTCTGTTTATATGGCGTTTGATGTTCCATGACGTTCTCCCCGCCTTGAACCGATATGGTGTCGGCGACTGTCCGCACTTCAGCAGGCCCATCCGATGCCTGAAGAAAAGCGAATTGCACAGACGGCGGCGCGCATGGATGCTATTCTATTGAGATCAGCGGGATTATCCTTAACAGATTTCCGGTCAAGAAAGGTGGAAAGGTAACTGCGATCACTATTCCTGGTGGGTCTTTACAGGCAATGTACGAAAATAGCAAGGAATATCTTGGTCTGATGTGTTTTTAACCGTTCCTCATGAAGACTGCGCGATTTCCTGTTCGAATCTGTATGTTATTGTGCGGCGGGAGCGATAATGACAATTAGTGAGCCGAATCATCCATCGATTTTTTTCCTGAAACGGAGCCGCATCAGCTGTACAAGACTGCGTCGTTCGCCCGTCCTCCGGCCGATGCTTTCAGACAGTGAAACAAGTACGGGTGTTACGACGAGGGTCAGGATGGTGGCCACGCCGAGGCCGAAAATGACAGCCACGGCCATGGGTCCCCACCACTGCGATGATTCGCCGCCGATGCACAGGCAGACATTCCGGAAGTCGATACTGATGCCCGTCGCCATGGGGAGGAGGCCGAGGATCGTCGTGATGGCCGTGAGCATGACGGGCCGGAACCGGGTCAGACCCGTTTTGACGAGGGCATCGCGCACATCGAGCCCCTGCGTACGGAGCTTGTTGTAATAGTCGATGAGCACGATGGTATTGTTCACCACGACGCCGGCGAGGCTGATGACCCCGACGCCCGTCATGATGACGCCGAATGCCGTTCCGGTGGCGAGGAGCCCCGTGAATACCCCGATAAGTGAGAGGAGGACCGATGTGATGATGATGAAAGGTGTGACAAAGGAGTCAAACTGCGTGATGAGGATGATAAGGATGATGAAAATCGCCGCCACGAAGGCCTTTGACAGGAATGCCTGTGCCTTTTCCTGTTCCTGCTGTTCCCCGGTAAAACGGTAGGAATAACCCCGTGGCCAGTCCATTTTCTGGAGGCGTTCGTCGATATCTCTGATGATATCGTTTGCCAGGCGACCGGAGACGTCACCGGAGACGGTAAAAACCCGTTTCTGATCGAGACGCATTATGGCCCCCACACCGCTCGTCAGGGACACATCAGCCACGCTGGTGATGGGGATCGGTTCGCCGTTGGGTCCGGAGATAGTGATGCGTTTCAGGCCTTCAAGCGAGGATCGATCCTTCTCCGGCAATCGGGCAATAATGTCGTATTCGTCCTTTCCCTCCCGGTAGACACCCGCCTTCGCACCGTTAATGGCGGCCTTGACCGTGTATGCGATGGTAAAGGTGTCCAGGCCCATGAGGGCGGCCTTTTCCTTGTCGACACGGACGGTTATTTCCGGTTTGCCCTTTGCGTAGTTATCCTTAAGGTCTACGAGACCAGGTACATCCTCGATGGTTTTTCGTACCATCACCACGAGTTCACCCAGCATGTCGAGTTTATTGCCGGAGATTTCTATATTGACGGGGGGACCCGTGGGGGGACCTTCCTCTTCCTTTTCCACCTGCACCTCGGCGCCCGTGATGGTGTTGAGCAGCTTTTCCCGTAACTCCGTGATGATGCCCGACGAGGAACGAGACCGATCGGCGAAGTCTTTGAAGTCGAGAGCGACCCGGCTCAGGTGCGTGCCCGTTCCTCCCTGTGAGAAGGGGTCGCCGCCGATAGAGCCCGTGTTGGCAATGACATAGAGGATGTCTTTGTACTGCAGGGCGGCATCTTCGACTTTTCTGACCAGTTCGTCCGATGCATCGAGATTCGTCCCCTCCGGTGCCTTGATAAACACATAGGCCCGCCGCGGCTCCGTTTCGGGGAAGAACTCCACGCCCTTTCCGAACAGGGCGAAGCTCATGATGGAGCAGATCAGGAGGAGAAAAGCGAGGGCGACGACAACGAGACGGTGGCGGAGCGACCAGCCAAGGAGAACGAGATAGAGCCGCTTGGTCCGCGACAGATGTTCAGGGTCATCGATGTATCGCGATTTTTCTTTTACTGATTGGTACCGTGCCGAAAGAACGGGATTGATGACAAGGGCGACAAAGAGAGATGACGACAGTGCGAAGATCAGTGTCAGCGGCAGAAAATGCATGAACTCACCCATGATGCCCGGCCAGAAGAGCATGGGAAAGAAAGCCCCCAGCGTGGTGAGTGTCGATGTGATGACCGGCCAGGCCACTTCATCCGTGGCGGTACGTGCCGCCTCCGGGCGCGGGGTTCCTTCCTGCATGTGGCGGTAGATATTCTCCACCACGACAATGCCGTTATCTACAAGCATTCCCAGGGCGAGGATCAGCGAGAAGAGGACGACCATGTTCATGCTGATATCGCCCATCGTAAGGAACATGAAACTCATGAACATGGAATAGGGTATGGCCAGCGCGACGAAAACAGCCGATCGCCCGCCGATAAAGATAAAGATAACAGTAAGGACAAGGATCAGGCCCGTAAGGATGTTGTTTTCCAGGTCCGCCACCATGAGTTCCACGTCTTTCGACATATCCGAGGTGAGATCGATCTTCAGAGCCGGCGGAAAGAAGGGACGCATCTCCGCGACGGCGACCTTCACCGCACGGGTGACTTCGAGGATGTTCTCACCGGATCGTTTCTGGACGGCGAGGGTAACGCTCTGATCGCCGTTGAGACGGCTGCGGGTGAGGGGGTCTTTGTAACTGTCCTTGATTTGGGCTAGATGACGCAAATAAATGGGTTTTCCCTCCCTCACGAAAGCGACGAGGGAGAAGATCTCCGAGGGATGTTTGAAATCCTCGGGCACGCGGACGAGATATTTTTTTGACCCAATATCCATGCTGCCGCTGGGCATGTTCACGTTGCCCCGTTCTACGGCGCTGATGAGGCTGGAGAAGGGGACATTGTAGGCAGCGACACGGTCGAGATCGAATTCTACGTGAATTTCCCGTTCCAGGCCGCCCGTCAGGGTCGCATCGAGAACCCCCTGAATGGATTCGATCCGTTCCTCCAGGTCGTCAGCGAAAGTCTTCAGCCGTCTCAGGCTGAAGGGTCCCGAAAGGACGACGCGAATCACGGGAAAATCGGAGAAATTAACTTCCTGAATCGTGGGGTCGTCGGGCAGCTCGCCGGGCAGGTCAGCCTTCGCCTGGTCCACTTTGTCCCTGACTTTCTGGACGGCATCATCGAGGTCTACCGTGGGCAGGAATTTTACGGCCACAGTAGAATGGCCCTCAGCGGAGGTCGAGCGGATCTCCTCCACATCGGAGATGCCCTTCAGCTTCGTTTCGATGGGTATGGTGATAAGTTTTTCCATGTCCTCGGCGGCGACGCCTTCATAGGTGGTGTTCACGAAGACATAGGGAATGGTGATATCGGGAAAGGATTCACGGGGCAGCGTGATGTATGAATACACGCCGCCGACGACGATAAAGATAAGGAGCGCGATCACAGTCGCCTGACGTTTCAGGGCGAGACGGTTGATAATCACTTGACGACGACCTTCATGCCTTCTTCAACTTCGGTTTGGCCGGTAACAACGAGGTGATCACCCGCCTCGAGACCGGAAACGATCTGAACCACGTCTTGATGGATAATGCCGATGGTGACGGTCCGGGCATAGATGATCCCGTCTTTCTCGATATAGACGATCCGCTCCCCACCCTTGTCGACGAGAGCGGCCAGCGGGGCGACGAGGGCGTTAGTGATGACGCGGCGGAGAAGATGAACGCGGGCGATCATGCCGGGGCGGACATCCCGCCCCTGGTTGAACATGATGATGCGCGCTTCAAATGTCTTTGTCAGGGGATCGGCCTTGTAGGCGACGAATTCGATCGTTCCGGTGAAACTCCTTTCAGGAAAGGCGTCTACGGTGATGAGGGCAGCCTGCCCTTCCGACAGATACCGGACATCGACCTCCGGCACGTTGACGGTGATTTTAATTTTGATCACATTCACGATGTCGGCGACGGGATCGCCACGGCCGACGTACTCGCCGACGTCCACGTGGAGCTTATTGATTACTCCCATAATCGGTGACCGGACAAAGCCCCGGTTGTACTCGACCCGCGCCCGTCTCAGGGTGTTAAGTGCCTGTGTGCGCTCTGTCAGGCTGCGGTCCAGTTCCTCCCGCGCGAACACGCCGCGGTCGAAGAGTTCCTTTCTCCTTTCATAGCGCTTGTCGGCAAGAGTAAAGGATGCCTCCGCGCTTTCCAGAGCGGCCTTCAGGGCCGAGACATCGATCTTGGCGATGAGGTCGTCTTCTCTGACGTCATTTCCCTCCTGAGGGCCGATCCACTCAACGCGCCCGTTGAGGTCAGCCGCCAGCCTGATGTCGTAGAGCGGTTCCGTTTCACCGGGCAGAACGAGGACATCCCGAATCGGCCGGGGCGTGACTTCCTGAACGGAAACGGCGGTGATCTTCTCCCGCACATTGTTCGCCTGGGCACTTCCATCGGTTTCGTTGCACCCGGCGACAATGAGGCATAACAGTATAACGATGATGAGGGTAATACCCCTCCGGTGTCGTTTGAATGAAATCATGTTCCGTACCGCTTTTGACGTTCCAAATATAAACAGAGCCGCTGCAGGTAAGGGCAGATAGCTCTGATTAAAAAGGATAAAAAGTCTCCTCTCTCACATTTTTATCATGGAATGGTGAAAAAGAAAATCGCTTTCTAATCGAAGATAATCGTTTTCGACCCATGGACAAGGATACGGTTCTCAAGATGAGTACGGACCGCCTGGGCAAGAACGATCCGTTCGATATCCTTGCCCTTGCGCTTGATGTCGTCGACGGAGTCCTTATGGGTTATCCTGATTACGTCCTGAGCGATTATAGGACCCTCGTCAAGATCTTCCGTCACATAGTGGCTCGTTGCGCCGATGATTTTTACACCCCGGTCGTAGGCCTGATGGTAAGGCCTCCCCCCGGCGAAGGCGGGTAGGAAGGAATGGTGGATGTTGATGATGCGGTTTGGATAGCGGCTGACAATGGTCCCCGTGAGAATCTGCATGTACCGTGCGAGAATGATGAGATCGATCCGGTGCCTTTCAAGTTCTTCCAGTTCCCGCAGTTCCTGTTCCTGCTTCGTTTCCTTCGTGATGGGTATATGAATAAAGGGGAGACCGAACTGTTCGGCAAGCGGCTTCAGGTGAAGGTGATTGCTGATAACGAGCGCAATCTCCGCGGAGAGTTCCCCCATGCGGTGCCGGAGTATCAGGTCGTGGAAACAATGTTCGTGCCGCGATACGAAAACGGCGATACGGGAAACATCGTCAGAGAAACGAACGGACCATGTCATGCCGAAGGATTCCGCCAGCGGTGCAAATGCCGCAGTAATCTCGTCGCGCGAAAGGTCAAATCCCTCAAGGTCCCACTCGACACGCATGAAGAATCGGGTGTCGGGGTCCGATGTATACTGAGCGGCGTCGAGGATATTTCCGTTGTGCTTGTATAGGAAATTCGATATAGAGGCGACGATGCCTTTCCGGTCCGGGCACGATAACAGCAGAATTGCAGAAGATTTTTGCATGGCGTTCTACTCACATCATTGTGTCGGGCACTCCATATACGAAAAGCCTGAACCGGTCAAGGGCGAAAATACGCTCGTCCGCAACAGACGGCACGGGCCGGCGTGATGGTGACCACCGTCCGTCCGGTACGAAAGACGGCGGTGTTGTTTTGTCGGGAAATCGGATATTATGGGCTGTATGAAAGACAGGTGGAATATCGAACAGTTGCTGGCGCATGTTGAGAAGCCCAGCCGCTACATCGGCGGTGAGGTGAATTCCGTTGCCAGGGACCGGCGCGCCTGTGACGTCTCCTGCGTGCTGGCATTCCCCGATGTCTACGAGGTGGGTATGTCCCATCTGGGCCTGCAGATACTCTACGCCGTGCTGAATAAAGAGGACCGCGTTGCGGCGGAGCGTGTGTTCGCTCCGTGGCCGGACATGGAGAACCAGTTAAGATCCCAGAATGTACCCTTGGTTTCTCTCGAATCACGAACCCCGCTTGGCGATTTCGACATCGTCGGTTTCTCTCTTCAGTATGAGTTGTCTTATACGAATGTCCTTGCCATGCTTGAGCTCGGCGGCGTTCCCCGCCGCGCCGCAGAGCGCGGTCAGCATGACCCCATCGTCATCGCCGGCGGTCCCTGTGTGGTGAATCCCGCACCGATGACGCTTTTTTTCGATGCCTTCGTTATCGGGGAAGGTGAAGAGGTCATCCGCGAGATCGTCCGGTCCATCGCGGCGGGAAAAAGGCAGGGGGCACGCCGGGAAAACCTGCTGATGCGGCTTGCGGATATTGAGGGGGTGTTCGTGCCGTTGTATTCAGGATCGTCTGCTCCCGTGGTTAAACGGAGCATTGCCGATTTCGATGGAGGGCGCGAGCCTCTCCGGCCGGTCATTCCCGTCATGGAGGTCATTCACGACCGCATTTCGCTGGAAATCGCCCGGGGCTGCTCGGCGGGGTGCCGGTTTTGCCAGGCGGGTATGGTCTGGCGTCCCGTGCGGGAACGGCGTCCGGAGAACCTGATCGCCATGGCGGAGGCCATACTGGCCGCCACGGGTCAGGACGAGCTGTCGCTCCTGTCCCTGAGCTCCGGCGATTATTCCTGCATCGAATGGCTTTTAACGGCGCTCATGAACCGGCATTACGATGATCGCATCGCCCTTGCCCTGCCGTCCCTGCGGGTGGAGACGTTGACCGATGAGCTGATTGCCCAGATAAAGAAGGTGAGAAAGACCAGTTTCACCCTCGCGCCGGAAGCGGGGACGGAACGGCTGAGGACGGTGATCAACAAGGGCAATACGGAGGCAGACCTTCTTGCCACGACACGCCGTGTTTTCAACGCGGGCTGGCGTTCGGTGAAACTGTACTTCATGCTGGGTCTCCCCACGGAGCGGTGGGAGGACCTGGAAGGGATCGTGGACCTTGCCGAAAAGGTCCTCAGGGAGGGTGGCAAAAAAAGGCGCGTCACCGTCAGTTTGTCCACCTTTATTCCGAAGCCGCATACGCCCTTTCAGTGGGAAAGGCAGATCGGTATCGACGAAATCGAGGAAAAACAGGATTTTTTCAAGAAGCGGCTCCTCCACCACAACATTTCCATGAAATGGCACGACAAGCGCATGAGCTATCTCGAGGGAATTCTTTCCCGGGGTGATGAACGGGTGGCGTCTCTTGTGGAAAAGGCGTATCTCTCAGGCTGCCGATTTGACGGGTGGAGCGACCAGCTGGATTTCACTATCTGGGAGCGGGTGCTCAGGGATGCGGCTATCGATCCCGCTGAGTATCTCCGCGCGCGAAACGAAGATGAGTCCTTCCCGTGGGATCGCATCGACTGCGGTGTCACGCGGGAGTTTCTTCTCGCCGAGCGGCACAAGGCCCTGTCCGGCGAGACAACGGAAAACTGCCGCACCGGCGGGTGCTGCCGGTGCGGCGCCTGCCAGGGCGATCTTCGCATACGCACGGTAGGAGAGCCTCCTGTGATACCTGCTGTCGCAGGCACTGCGAGCCCGTCAACGGGGCCGACGGAAGAGCACCGTCTGAGGATCACCTTTGCCAAAGAAGGACGGGCACGGTTTCTGTCTCATCATGAGGTGGTGGCGGCACTGACCCGGGGGATGAGAATGGGCGGTCTTCCCTTTGTCTTTAGCGAGGGGTTTCATCCCCATCCCCGTATCTCTTTTCCCTACGCTCTTCCCGTGGGGACGGAATGCCGCCGCGAATTTTTCGATCTCCGCGTACGATCACTGGCGGATCCGCTCACACGGTACCAGGAGCGCATTAACGACCGATTGCCGGAGGGCCTGACGATTCTCGGCATCGAGTGCCTGCCCGCGCAGGCCCCCTCTGTCGTTCACGCCATAAGAGCCTTTCGCTATGAGATATTTCTTCCCCGGGAGATAATGCCCCGGACGGGCACGGTCACGGACAGCGTTGCGGCCTTCCTCGTCCATGAGTCCTTCCCGGTGGAGAGGAAACGAAAGGGGAAAACCGTGATCCGCGATATCCGGCCCTTTGTTGAATCCTTGTCTTTTGATGACGGGTTAGGTACACTATTCGCGGTACTTCTGTTTTCTCTCACGGGCGGATTGAGTCCCCGGGACCTCCTGACCGCTATTGTGGGGCTGGATCCCCGCGATGCCGCGTCGGCATACATTGTCAAAACGGACGTTATTTTTGCTGAAGGGACAGACCCATGTCACAAACCATGATATTCAATTGTACCGAGCATGAGCGGAGGATTGCGGTCCTGGAAAATTCCGTGCTCACCAAACTCTACATCGAACGGGCCGAAGAACGGTCCATCGTCGGCAATATCTATGTGGGAAAGGTGATCCGCGTCCTGCCGGGGATGCAGGCGGCCTTTGTCGACATCGGTCTCGAGAGGTCAGCCTTTCTGTACGTGTCTGATGTCTCCTATGATTATGAGGGCCTCGAAGTGATGATGGACGAAGACAACGAGATGGTCGGGTATCAGGGGAAGGCGTTGCAGCGGGAGAGCCAGTTTTCCATCGAGGACCTTTTGAAGGAAGGGCAGGAGGTGATGGCGCAGGTCTCGCGGGAGCCCATCGGCACAAAGGGTGCCCGTATCACCACCCATATTTCCCTGCCCGGTCGCAATTTGGTTCTCATGCCCACCTTGAGCCATATCGGGATATCGCGAAAGATTGTGGACGAGGACGAACGGAGACGTCTCCAGTCCATTATCGAAGGGCTCATTCCCGAGGGCTTCGGGGCCATCGCCCGCACGGTGAGCGAAGGGAAGGAAGAGGACGAACTGAGAGGTGACGTGGACTACCTCTTGCGACTGTGGGACAAGATACGGCGGAACAAAAAGCATGCCGGCGTGCCGGCACTCGTTCACAAAGACCTGGGAATCACCCTGCGGGCGATGCGGGATTTCTATACCCGGGAGGTGGAGAAGATCGTCATCGACTCGATCGACGAATATCAACGGATCAAGGAATTCATGGAGACGTTCATTCCCGGTGTTCACTGTGCCATCGAACACCACGCCCACCGGGAGCCGATATTTGATTATTACAGTATTGAATTCGATCTCCGCCGGGCCCTGAATAAGCATGTCTGGCTGAAATCGGGCGGCTATATCGTCATCGAGGAAACGGAGGCGCTCTGCTCGATCGATGTCAATACGGGCAAGTACGTGGGAAAGAGAAATCTCGAAGAGACGATTCTCAAGACAAACCTGGAAGCCGTCAAGGAAATCGCCTATCAGCTGAAACTGAGAAACATCGGCGGCATTATCATCATCGATTTTATCGATATGGAAAATGAGATGAACCGGGATAAGGTTTACAATGCCCTCCGTGAAGAGCTGGAAAGAGACAAGAACAAGACGAACATTCAGAAAATTTCCGAACTGGGACTCATCGAGATGACGCGCCAGCGGACGGGCAAGAGCCTGGAAAAAATTCTCTGCGAACCCTGCCCGTACTGCGAGGGGATGGGGGTGGTCAAGTCGAAGACGACGGTGTGTTATGACGTTTTCCGGGAGCTTCGGCGAACAGCCACCGCCGGTACCGGCAAGACACTCTGCCTCATGGTGAATCCCGACGTGGCGAATATCCTTTATGAAGATGAAACGCACACCATAGAGCGCCTGGAAAAGGACCTGGGGAAAAAGATTCAACTGAGAGTCGACGCGTCATTTCATCAGGACCGTTTCGATATTATCACCCTGCAATAACGGCTTTTCCTTCGGTAGCGACGAGTGCACGCCAAACACTGTGTGACGGCGGGGCCGATCGTGCCCGTTCCGCCCGGACGGGGGAGTGAACGATAGGCCCTGCCGACAGACAATTTTTCATGAAATTTTCCCTGTAATCATAAAATTGAGAACAGAATATGCGCTCCGGCATTCTA
>Ga0272444_10002165_pt1 | contig 18334 bp, 17 predicted proteins | sample SSMForm13_FD_201033 | JGI IMG/M metagenome (GOLD analysis project Ga0272444, IMG submission 201033) | Marine sediment archaeal communities from Little Sippewissett salt marsh, Falmouth, MA, United States - SSM-Form-13 | ecosystem: Environmental > Aquatic > Marine > Wetlands > Sediment ... | reverse complement strand
GTTTTATGAGATTCTGGGCAACGGTGCGGAACATACTTCGCTGCACCTGTTTGTGCTGATAGTCTTGGGCCTCCTTGGTCATATGCAGGCCTCTCCGCTCATGGGTGGCGCTTTCCGATCACCTTTGCCGGGACTCCCGCGACGATTGAATTGGCTTCGGTGATATCCTTGGTGACAACCGCGTTGGCAGCGACTACGACTCCGTCCGCAATCTTTACGCCTCCCGTAACGACGCAACCGCCGCAAAGCCAAACATCGTTTCCGATCGTTGTATCTTCATATACGCGGGGCTGGGACGTCATCAGCTCTCCGAGCCTGATCCCGTGCTTCCCGGCGTATATCTGTACGCAGGGACCCATCAGGAGGTTGTCGCCCAGAGTAATTCTGGACTTCTCCCCCGCCCAGACGGAGCAATACATGTTTATGTGAGAATTGTCGCCCACCGTGACGTTTCGCGGGTACCTGATGCTGGCAGTTGGGTGAACTCGCAGGCCCCTTCCATGGCGCATGGTAAATCGCCATACGACGTGCTCGTACATCGTATGGCCTAGCGACGAAAATCTGTGACGGATATGGCTTGGAGACAACAGGGCCCTGACCACGTCCGCCAGTTGACTGACTTTCATTCGGGTTATCCTTTGGGATCAATCTTCACAGGCGCGCACCTGCACCTGGAGTAAAATCGGCATTGTTGTCCGGGGGCTTGAGGTTCCCGGATACCACCCCAGAGACGATCTTCCCCAACGGCGCGAAGTCGAAGTCGGACAACAACCGGACCAGCTTGTTCCGAACCGTTCCGCGGTTGCGAAGCTGGTCTCTGTGGAAGCGCCTCGTCGGGCTGTCCGAAGATGCGAGCGCTGCGGCGAACTCTGAAGGCGGATCGGCAAGGTCCAGTTCGTATGGGTGAACATAGACTATCGCCGGCCTGGATTTTGTGATCCTGTTCATGGCCCAGCGAGTGTACCAATAGGGAAAATGCCTGAGGTAACCTCCGCCGCAGGCGGGGAGCCTCTTTCCAAGGATACTCACCGCACTGGCGGGAGCTTCGACTATTTCCAAACCGCAGGGCAGATCCATGCGGTGGATGTCAAGCCTGAACCCGTCCCAGCCGTACCTGCCGCCCGGTATAGGGAAAACACTGCTGTCATAACGGAAGCCCATCTCGGCAAGGATATCCAGCGCCCAGGCGGTATCGGGCCTGATCGAAAACGCCGGCGCTCGGAAGCCCTCGACCGGACATCCGGAGACATCGGCAAGCAGATCTCTTCCCCTGGCCACTTGATCGGTGAACTCCTCGCGAGAGAGCTTGAAGATCTGGTCATGCCTGTATCCGTGCAGGCCGATCTCGTGTCCGGCGGCGACCACTTCCTCGACCAAAGATGGGAACCTCTCAGCCACTTCCGCCAGGAAGAAGAACGTAGCTCTTGTCCCATGCGCTTTCAGAATAGCCAGTACCTGCTGGGTGTTGCGGACGACGGCTTTGGTCGGCGGACCGTCGATACCGAGCCGGTCGCGCGCAAAGACGTTGTAGTAATCCTCAACGTCGATGGTAAGAGCATTGGTCAGCATGAGTCTTCTGTCGGGATGACCGGCCGAGCGAGGCGCACTTAGGCGCTGGCGCTGAAACGCTCAACGACCGATAATCGTATATTATAGAATCGGCCCAAAGGAGCACCAACGACGATGATTCCGGCCATGATTCTTCAGTTCTGTCTGGCTGTAATAATCTATACCTACATCGGTTATCCATTGGTTCTGCTGTTTCTCGCGTTTTTCTGCCCCAAGCGCGAGCTGCCGGAGATGGAGGACTGGCCGAAGATTTCGGTATTGATGGCCGTTCACAACGAGGCGGAACGCATACACGACGCGATCCGCAACAACCTTGAGAACGGGTACCCTCATGACAAGATCGAGTTGATAGTCTGCTCCGACGGCTCGACGGATGATACTAACGCGCTAGTCCAGCAGTACGAGGACCCGAGGGTCCGCCTGGCTGTATCACCGGAGCAGATAGGGGTCAACGAGGTGGTCGCTCTGGGCGCTAAGCAGGCAACCGGGGATATCTTCCTTCTGACGCATGCCAAGGCCGCGTTCGAGCCCGGCGCCATACAGCGACTCGCCAGATTGTTTGCCGATCCCAAGATGGGGGTAGCGACCGGAAGAATACTGTACCGCAACCCCCTCAAGTCTTCGGTTGGCAGCGGATACACAGCGTACTGGTCCATCGAGACGCGGGTGCGAGAACTGGAGTCCAGGCTGGGAATCGGCGTGGTTGTAGTCGGCGCCTTCGAGATGATCCGAAGGGAGGCCTACCTGCCCGTTCCGAGCCAATACAACAATGACATGATCGCTCCGACGTACGCCTGTTCCAAGGGCTTCAGGGCTGGCTTCGACAAGGATGCACTGCTGGTGGCCACGCAGAAGAAGAGCCCCACCGAAGAATTTGCGAGAAGGCTCCGGATGGCGATTCGCGGCTGGTCAAGCGTGCCTTACACACTCAGCGTCATACCGTTTTTCAGCAGCCTGAAGTGTTGGTTTGCGCTGATCAGCCACAAGTACCTCAGGTGGTCAACCTGGGCGTTCATGATGGGTGCGTTTATAGCGAACGGGTTGCTATGGAGCTTCCCGGTCTTCAGAGCGCTGTTCATACTGCAGGTTGTCTTCTACGCGATGGCCGCTGCCGGATGGCTCCTGGCAAGGATGAGGATAAGGATCAGGTTGCTGTCCATGCCGTTCTATTTCTGCCTTCTCCAGGTTGCGGGGATGGTGGGTTTGATACAGGCCCTTTGCGGGAAGCGCCTTGCGGTATGGAAGCCCGTCAACCCGGTGGATTGATCCCTGTTTAGCACTTATCAATCACGCCTGTCAGCAAGAGCTACCAAGCGGGCGGTGAACTCGGCAAGGTTAGCGGCCCGATCGGCACGACGCTCGGCTATTTGACGGTTGATAAGTACGGCCTCGTTCACCTCATCTTCCCGCTCATTCAACCCGGCAAGTATGTCCGCCAGCCGCTGCGAGTCGCCTGTGGGAAACAGCAGCGACGTCTTTCCGTCTTGCAGCCATTCCCTGTTCGCCGGGATGTCCGAGACCACCGGAAATGCCCCGCATGCCATCGCTTCCATGAGTGACAAGCTGGCGCCGTCCCAAAGGGAGGATGAGACGTACACGTCGTGTTCCGACAACAGTTGGGGCAGTTCCGTGGGCTTGTATCCGCCGCGGAATTCCACAAGCTTCTCAACGCCGAGGTCGCGAGTCAGCGACTCCAGCTGCCCCTGGAGTCGCCCACTCGCAGCTAAGGTCAGGCGGACATCAACTCCTCGGTCGTGCAGCCCGGCGATCGCGCGGATGATAGTGGGAATGTCGTAAACCTCTGAAGCCAAGGACCGTGTGCATATCAGCCGCAGGCCAGCGGAGAACCGGTCCTGTCTGGGCCTGTAAGGGAATCGCTCGAGGTCAATACCGAAGGTTTTCACAAGAACCTTGGCGGGACGGATGCCCAACTCGGACAATGCCTTCGTCATGTGCAGGCAGACAGGGTTAACCATATCCGCCTGCCCGAGGATACGCCGCAGCAGCACTCTGCCCGCCGCTGATCGAGAGCGGTCGATCAGATCGGACCCGTGCACAGTCACCGCGTATGGACGGTAACCTGACAGCCATGCCACCAGCCCGCCGCTGCTTGCGTAATGAGCGTTCACAACATCCGGGGCGATCCGCCTTAGCAGCTTGCGGGCCTTGATGCCGCTGGCGAAGTAAGCAAGCTTGCTGAACAGCGTCCTGTAACTCCCTCGCCCGTAACAACGATGAACCGTCACCCCGGGCACCTGGTGTTCTCCCGGCGCTATCTGCAACCAGTGAACGTCCAAACCTTCCGCTACCATGTGCCTGAGATAGGGCACGGTATGGACCATGGTGCCTCGACTTATAACTGCAACTCGCATAGTGGCTGAACCGATTGCCGCAAAGCGGCTAGCCCTCGATCAGTTTCATATACAGCGTGAGTATCTCCCGAACCATATTGTCGGTGCTGAAATGTTGAAGCACGTGTCTCCGAGCGTTATCGCCCAAACGCCTTGCCTGTTCAAGATCGGAGAGGATCCGGCGGAGGGCCCGAGCAGTCCCATTGGGGTCCCCGACTGGGACTACGACGCCCGCCTCGGCCTGCCGGACGATCTGCGGTCCCTGGCCCGTGTCGGTTATAACGACCGGCAGGCGGCAGGCCATGTACTCCAGCAGCGACAGCGGGAGCCCCTCTGAGCAGGAGGTCAGCGTCCCAACATGCGCTTCGGCCAGCAGGGCCTCGATGTCTGTCCGCTCTCCAAGCAACTCGAAACAACCCTCGAGCCCCAATGATCGAACCAACTCTTGCAGCCCTCTGACGTAATCATCCGGAGGTTCGGGCATCCTGCCTATGCATCTCCATCGCAGGTCGGGCAGTTGCTGCCTGAGCAGGCTTGCGGCATGCGCTGCCGTCGCATGGTCTTTGACGTCGTGCAGATTCGCCACCTGGACGACGGTCGGCCTGCCCTCAAACGGCGGCTTCTCGGGCGGGACATGTATTCCGTTTCTGATGAATACGCACCTGTCTTCGGGCAAGCCCAAGAGCCTTCCCGCACGTTGCTGCAACTCGTGCGAAACGGAAATGTAAGCATCTACGCGATTCAGCATGAGCCGATCGAGGAACGCCTGTTTGCGGCTGGTCAGCCCGGGACCGTTGTGGTCGTGCACTACATGAAGCGGCTTGGTGCGGCAAAACCTAAGGACACACCGCACCAGGTAGCTGCTTGACTGATTGTGGCTGTGGACGATTTTCAGGCCGTTGTCGTCGATGTACCGGGAGATTCGCCGGATTCCGGAAAGGTCTAGTTTTCCGGACCTTTCCGCGCAGAAGAGACGAACGCCCGACGAGAGTTCCAAGGCGAGCGGGCCCAGGTTGCGGCTTGCGACCACGTGGGAGTTGTGGCCTAACCCTGCGAGCCCGTTGGCCAGGTTGACCGCAACGCGCTCCTTACCCCCGACGGCCAGCGTATCCAGCAACTGCACAACACCGATCTGACCCGACGCGGTCATGCCGATTGCACCTGATAGGCCTGAATTGTCTGAAGCTCAACCGGCTGCGCGCGGATCTGCCGCCAGAGAGTGTGAGAGTACCCTACGAACGCACCCATGATGATCCAGGCGGTCTTGTTGTAATAGTGCGTGGTGCCCAAGCCTATCAGAAGCATGGTAATCAGGTAAGCCCTCATAAGCCTGGCGGTCTTGACGGCGTAGGGATCCGGAGAATGCTTGGCTATCTTTCCCGCTCGACGCCACAGAATCAGGTAGATGGCAAAGTAAATCACAAAGCCTGGAACCCCCGTATCGGCTGCGATCTCAGTGTACTCCGAGTGAGCAACTGTGAGTCCGGGCGAGTGCAGGCGGTAATTGTTGAGCCCGACCCCGAAGACCGGGTGCTGTCCAACGACGCTGAGAGCATCTTTATATATCGCGATCCTTCCCGCATCGCCGCCCTCGGTCACCTGCCCGCTCAGTCGCCGCCAGGTCTTCTGCAGCCTCTCGCCGGCTACGGTTCTACCGGCCAAGTACGCGAAGCCGGAAACGCCCAAAGCGAGACCCAGCAGAACCATCGCCAAGACGGAGGGCCTTTTGAAGATCTCCCTTCGGTAGCATAGCCATATCCAGAAGAGGTAGAACAGTGTCATACCTACGATGGCGAATCTCGATCCACTAAGGATCGTTGCCGCCCCCGCTCCTGTCATTCCCATGGCAAGCAAGACGTACTTGGCCGGGCCGAGACGCGACGGCAACATCCAGAAGTAGGCCATCGTGACTGTGGCGACTATCATGAGCCAGCCGAACCCGTTCGGGTCCATGGACATACCTGTAGCACGCACATCGGTAACCAGGGCTTCTCCGAACGAGCCCGTAGCAACCCCGCTGAACCAGACGATAAACGACCCCACCAGGAAAGCGAACAGATTGAAAGACAGGACTCTTCGGCAGTTTGTATATCCGGCAATAACCGCCAGCAACACCCATATCTGGAAGACAGTCACCAGGCCAACGCGATAAATCGTCAGGTTCGCTCCGGCAATCAACCCCGTCATGCTCCACATGATCCAACCGAGGTACAGGAGTACTTCCGGACTTAGGCTTGTGCGCGCCATAAGGGATCGGATCGCATAGGCAAGAACGAGAACAATCCCGGACACCTTGACTATGTAATTCCAGGGATACTTCGCCGCCGAACCAGTAGCCAGGACTATGAAAATGAATATGAGAAACGCAAGATAGGGAAGACGCTCGCCCTGTCTATCGGCCCGAGGCATTCTCGCAAGCGCAACAGCATTCAGATTGGCGTATGAACCGTGAATCTCCGGCACTCCAATTGCGGATACAATTATACTACGTCAGCTACCTTTCTCGGTTCCGTTCTCGGACAAGGCCGCCCGCTTCCATCGGCGGCGACGGTTCCACTCGATCAATCCGTTCAAAGCTCTCGGGCCTAGCAAACCCACCAACAAATGTCCCCACCCAAGCATACTGAAAGGTTTCCCGAGAAGATACCTGACCATGCAGCGAGACCCTGCGATTCGCCTTCCCGTGACGAGATACCAATGTCCTGCCATAAACAGATCCCTCAGGTAACGGTGCGGGGCATACTTCCTTAGAGCCCAGCCGAATTCCTGAAGTATCTCGGTGGACATGGTAGCGCGGGCAATCTGGGCCTCCAACGGGACATTCGAATGTCCACGATGCATCTGGTTCGCGGCATCGGAATGGACCAGTCCTCCATGTTTCGGATCGACCTGAGCTTTCCAATTGGACGCCAGACGCAGCATGAACTGCACGCCATCCCGCCCATCGGTTGGCATGGGCTCTCGGTCCGTGACTTCTTTGCGATAGCACGCCAGGATATCCATTCGCTCGACTCGATCCGTCCAGCTCAGCCATTCCTCAAAACCAACGATGCCGCTGGGGAACGCAGGTATCGGGCCGACGGTGCCGTCGTCGTAGAGATACGACATCCCGACCATCCCCACTTCGTCGGGAGCTTCGCGAGCCATCTGGGATATCCTGGCTAATGCGCCGGGCAGCAATTCGTCGTCACTATCAAGATGCAGAATCCAACGCCCGCAGGCATTCTCGTTTCCCGTTTGCCGGGTGGCCCATTGGCCCGCGTTTTCCGCATGTGCCAGCACACGCACTCTCGGGTCGTCATACTCCCTGAGGACCTGAACGGAGTTATCTGAGGAACAGTCGTCCACAGCGACCACTTCGAAATCCGTAAAGCTCTGCGACAGTACACTGTCGATGCACCTGCGCAGCGTATCTGCGCGGTTCCAGACGGTAATCAGCACGGTCAGCAAAGGCTGACCGGGCCGATCGGTTTTTTCGTAAACCGTGAGGCGCTTAGTCTTGAGCTGACTCACGACTTGCCTCCGGATTGACCCGCTGGCGGTTCAGCAAGACCCAGCCTCCCACTCCATGGGCGATGAGACTGGCGATGTATGCTACAAGCAGAGCCCAGATGAACCCGCGCAGACCGTAAAGCGGCACCAGCCGCAATGACCCGCCCAGCAGCAGCGCTGCCCACAGAACGTTGTACCAGAAGAACATCCAGACCTTGCCTGAACTCACGAATAGCGGAGCGAACACGCCCAATGCCGCTTGGACCGTGGCCACCCCCAGCAACACAACAAGTATGTCCCACTTGTCAACGTAGCTCGGACCATAGAGCCGCATTATCCAAGGACTGAGCAAAGCCACAGGGGCTGCTATCAGCAGGCTCATTACAACTGTAACTGCCAAGTTGGCCAGGAACGCCTTCTTATATCGGCGAACGTCCTGCGCTCCTTTAAGCTGGCTCAATACCGGCAGCGCCACCAACCTGATGTGCTGGGGAATAAAACCCACTATTCCGCGCCAACGTTCCGACGCACTCCAACCGGACATATCAGAGAAACCCCCGGGCTGCCTGCCCACCAATGCCAGGGAGAACCAATTGGCCGGGGATATTGCCAGTGCCGCCAGAAGTGACGGAAGGGAATAATGCCAGAGCACGCCGATCTCCTTCCAGGCGCCCTGCAACCGGATCGGAATCCGGGCCCGCCGCATCTGACCTTTGAGCATCCAAGCGTATGCCACGATAGAGACTATTTTGCCCAGGCTGAAGCCCACGATCGCTCCAGTCAACCCGAACAACTTGGTCAGTGCTACCATGACAATGAAGGTTGCTATCATCTCGGCGAACTTCACATGGGCAATCTTCCTGAAGGCCTCGAAACCCGCAAGCGCGCACTCGAGCACCATCGCGAATCCAAGTGTGACGGCAATCAAGACGCTCAGTGCAAGCGGGCTTGCCATGCCAGGCGATCTGAGCACTCGCCATGCAAGGATGTCGGCCAGGCAGAAACAACCTATCGCGACCAGAAAATTGGCCAAGATCGCCTGGGAGGCCGCCAAGGCGAATACTCGCCCGGCTCGGACAGGATCGCCATTCCGCAGTTCCGCCAGATGCTTGGTCAGCGTCTGACCGACGCCCATACCCGCCAGGTTCGCCAAGACCCCAACGGTGGCCTGAACCATGCCCCATTTGCCAAACTCGACCTCGCCCAAGAGCCTTGCGATCACGATGCTGAGAACCACAAAAAGCCCTCTGGTGAACACCCCGGCAATGACGCTCCAGAGGACACCCTTTGCCATCCTGGCGCGCACGGAAGTACCCCTGAGGTGCTTTCCTATAAAGTCGGGGACCCACGCATACTTTCCGACGGCCGGTGTTGCTTCTGACCGCGCCTCCTCGGACTTGCCAGGCTCATCGAACTCGGATAACGGGTCATTCAGGCCCATAGGCTAGCTCAGGAATTCCTTGATCGTACCGGCAATGTGGCCTATCTGCTCGTCGGTAAGTTCGGGATAGATCGGGATCGCGAGGGTTTCGTCCGCTGCCTTCTCGCTGTTGGGCATCTGGCCTCTTTTGTAGCCCAGAGAGCTGAAGCATTCTTGCTCGTGCAGGCTCAGAGGGTAGTAGATTGCGTTTCCGATCCCGGCCTCTTTCAGGTGGGCCTGGAGTTCGTTTCTTTTCGGCACGCGAATGACGTACTGGTTGTAGATCGAGACGTTGTAATCGCGGACGATCGGCGTGACGACATGTTCGCAATCGGCGAATAGTTCCTTGTACTTCGCGGCGTTCTCGCGGCGCTTGGCGGACCATTCGTCGAGGTGGCGAAGCTTGACGATCAGGGCTGCCGCCTGGAGCGTGTCGAGACGGAAATTTCCCCCGACCCATTTGTGGAAGTACTTAGGCTTGGAACCGTGGTTGCGGCATTGCGTGAGTTTGTCTGCCAGCTCCGGGTCCTGGGTAACGACCATGCCTCCGTCACCGTTGCATCCGAGGTTCTTAGATGGGAAGAAGCTGAAGCAGCCCGTAGTTCCCAGTGATCCGGCCTTTTTTCCTTTGTAGGTCGCCCCGATCGCTTGCGCGGCGTCTTCAATCACGTATAGTCCGCGCTTGCCCGCGATCTCCATGATCGGGTCCATCTCGGCAACCTGCCCAAAAAGGTGAACGGGCATGATAGCCTTTGTCCTATCGGTAATGGCATCGTCGATCCCGCTGGGATCGATGTTGAAAGTGTCGGGTTCGATGTCAACGAAGACCGGCCTGGCGCCGCACCGCCAGATGCTCCCTGCCGTGGCGAAGAAAGTGTATGGAGTCGTGATTACCTCGTCGCCTTGGCCAATGCCCAGGCTCATCAAACTTGCCAGCAGGGCGTCCGTACCGCTGGAGACGCCGACCGCCGCTGCACAACAACTGTAATCGGCCACGAGCTTCTCGAATTCCTGGACCTCCGGGCCGTTTATGAAATACTGCCCCTCCATCACCGACTCTATCGCCTGAAGCATCTCGTCCTTGATAGTGGCGTACTGCGCCTTCAGGTCCAACATGGGAACGTTCATTTGTTGCCTTTCTTGCTATAAGCTCCGGCTCGAAGCCCAGCCCGGGCGGCGAGCTATTTCTTGAAGCTGTCGTAACTCTTCTCGCCAACGGCAAGGTCCGGCGGAAGAGGAGCCTCTTCATCCAGGTCCAGACAGCGAATCAGGCCGGGTTCCACTTCTTTGTACCGCAGGCCGCTTTCCGGGCAGGTCATCACTCCATCGGAGTCGGGATTCTTCAGTGGCAGCCCATGCCGACTGACCCACGCGACTCTCCTTCCGGGAACTCCCACCATCATTGCGTAATCCGGCGCGTTCTTGGCTACGACCGCGCCCGCGGCAATGAAAGCATACCGTCCGATTTCTATCCCGCAGACGATCGTGGCGTTTGCCCCGATGGTGGCGCCTCGCCGGATTACCGTCGTCTCGTAGAGCCCGTGTCTGTTCACCTGGCTGCGAGGGTTTGTGACATTCGTCAAAACGCAACTTGGCCCGAGAAAGACGTCGTCCTCTACAACAGTGCCGGTATAGATGGAGACGTTGTTTTGGACCTTGACGTTATCGCCTATCGTCACACCACCGGCGACGTTGGTGTTTTGGCCGAAGATGCAGTTGGCCCCGATTTTTGCCCCCTTCATTATGTGGGCAAAATGCCAGATATTGGTGCCTTCGCCGATATCGGCCCCCTCGTCCACATAAGCGCTTTCGTGAGCGAAGTAGGGAAGCTTCTCGTCAGCCATGCCAAAATTCCTCGGGTGAACTTGTTGCAGATAAATACGAATCGCGGGCCTGTTCTGTTCGCTCCCTAAAGGCTTACGGGCTCGCCGCCCTTTGACAGCGATTGGCTCCCTGCCTCAAGGACCTTTACGACCCTCAGCCCGTCGGCGCCGTCGCTTCTGGGGGTCTTGTTTTCAGCGATGCAGTCAACAAAATGCTGGCACTCGTCACGAAGGGGCTCGCCGCCGGGTATCTTCGGGATGAGAATGTCGCCTGTCCTGAGCGTAACCGCCTCCACATAGCTTTCGACTCCCAGCTTGACCTCCGCGCCTTTGTCATATACGCGGATCTTCTCGGCGGCTTCCATGTCGTCGAACACGATCATCTTGTTAGAGCCGACCAAGGTCACCTTGCGAATCTTGTGCGGATCCAACCAGGATACGTGGATATGGGCCATGCGACCGTCGGCAAACTTCAGGTTCGCGAACACGACGTCCTCTATGCCTTGCTGCAAGTACGCCTGTCCGGAGGCGGAGACGCTGACCGGCTCGGAATCGAACAGGTAGCAGGCGATGGACACGTCATGCGGAGCAAGCGACCACCAGGCATTCTCTGCCTTGCGAACCACGCCAAGATTCACTCTCTGGCAGTACAGGTAAAGGGGCTGGCCGGCCAATTGGCTCTCGATGGCCTGCTTCATGTAATTGACGGCGGGATGGTACTCCAAGAGGTGGCCCACCATCAGCTTAAGACCGGCTGACTCGGAAAGCTCCTTGAGTTGGCGGCTCTGGGAACTGGCCAACGTGAGCGGCTTCTCGACATAGACATGCTTTCCGGCCTCGAGCGCCTTCCGAGCGACGGCATAGTGGTGCGGAGCATCGACAGCGACAACCACCGCATCCACGGACTCATCCGTAATGGCCTTGTCCATGTCTTCGGTGACGGTTGATGACGGGTAAAGCTGTGCCATCGCCTTTCTTACCAGTTCGCTCAGATCGCATACGTACTTCAGCTCTACATCTTTGAGGGAAGAGAAGTTGCGGACCAGGTTCTTACCCCAGTTGCCCGCACCTATGACTGTTACACCAAGCATCGAAGACTCCCTGAGGGAATGAGAAAAGGCGGGACCCTTCCCGCCCTTGGCTGTTAGTAGTATCGGAGATTATAGTCTTGGGGGTAAAGACCACCACGTTTTTTCCACCGCTGGCTCAGGGGGGCAATGTCTCAGAGCCCTTGGGCTGAAACCGGACCCGGCTTATGCAGGAAAGGGCTCATGTCGGAGCGGCATCTGGCTCTTGATATGTCCCCCAAATACCGATAACAAGACAGCACCGCCTGCTTGCGCGGCATCGGTTTGATGCATCAGCTAACACGAATTAGAGGTGATCAATGCTCGACAAACTGCTTGCGAAGATAGAATCGCGAGAGGCGCTTATCGGGGTGGTAGGCCTGGGTTACGTGGGCCTGCCGCTGGTGCGCGAATTCACCAGGGCCGGAATGAACGTCCTTGGCTTCGACGTGGACCCCAAGAAAGTGAAGTCCCTGATGAGCGGACGGAGCTACATCGGCCACATCCCCTCAAAAACCGTCAAGCAAATGGTTTCCGGGGGGCTATTCGCGGCTACGACCAATTTCAGGCAATTGTCCAAACCGGACTGCATTCTCATCTGCGTACCCACGCCCCTGACCAAGATGCGTGAGCCGGACATGGCCTACGTGGAGGCCACGGCGGAATCCATCTCGAAAACACTTCGCAAGGGGCAGTTAGTCGTTCTGGAATCCACAACGTACCCAGGAACTTGCGCAGAGGTGATGCTGCCAATCCTGTCCAAGTCCGGCCTGAAAGTGGGCAGGGACTTCTATCTGGCATATTCTCCTGAGAGAGAAGATCCAGGACGCACCAATTACACCACCAAGACGATACCCAAGGTGGTCGGAGGGTATGACAAAGCCTCTCTCAAGGCGGCGTGTGCATGCTATCGAACCGCTCTCGAGGCAATCGTACCCGTCAGCAATTGCGAAGCGGCAGAGGCCTGTAAGATCCTGGAGAACACCTTTCGTTGCGTGAACATTGCGCTTGTCAACGAACTGAAGACTCTCTTCGACAAGATGGGCATCGATGTCTGGGAAGTCATTCGTGCTGCCTCTTCGAAGCCGTTTGGCTTCATGCCCTTCTATCCAGGTCCGGGGTTGGGCGGCCACTGCATTCCCATCGACCCCTTCTACCTGTCCTGGAAGGCCAGGCAATATGACATGTCAACGCGATTCATTGAGCTTGCCGGAGAGGTAAACCTGTCTATCCCAGAATGGGTAGTCAACAAACTCACCGGCGCGCTTAACGAGCGGAGCAAAGCCGTCAAGGGCTCCAGAATTCTGGTCCTGGGCTTGGCATACAAGAAAGACGTTGACGACATGCGGGAAAGCCCTTCCCTGGAGTTGATCAAATTGCTGAAGGCTCGCGGCGCCAAGGTGGACTACAACGATCCACATATACCAAAAGCGCCCAGGACAAGAGAGCACGATCTGCGGATGGCCTCCAAGAAGCTCTCGGTAAGGATGCTTGCCAGCTACGACGCTGTCCTTATCAGCACCGATCACAGCAGTTACGACTATCAGCAGATAGTAGATCACGCCAAGCTGGTCATAGACACGCGCAACGCCACCAAAGGCGTGAAACGAGGGCGCAGGAAGGTCATCAGGGCTTGACCAAGGCCGCTCGTCCCCCCAGAGCGGTTTTGTGAATTGACCGGCCCGAGGGTTTTGCATACAGTCTGCTGTTCCGTCCGCCAAGAATTGCAGAGGGACGGTCCCTGACATCAGGCCGCTGGGGGCGTGCGTGTGGGCACGTCTGGTCGCGGTCAACGATTGCTGGAGCGGCAAACAACATGGCCGAAGACACCAAACAACCCGAGCAAGACAAGGCGGAAAAAGGCGCACCGGCTGAACAAGACAACCTTCCAGAGAACAAGGTTGACGTCGAAGAAGTCGGAACGCTGAAGAAGAAAGTTACAGTTACCATCCCTCGCGAACGCATAGACGCCAAACGCGATGAGATGTTCGGCGAACTGGCCGATAGCGCCCAAGTGCCTGGCTTTCGCATAGGGCGGGCGCCTCGCCGACTGATAGAAAAAAGATTCGGCAAGGAAGTAGCCCAAGACGTCCGCAACGCCCTCATCGGAGAGTCGATCGGGGACGCCATCGAGAAATCAGAATTGAAGACAATCGGAGAGCCCGACCTCGACCTGGAGAAGATCGAGCTTCCCGACACGGGGGATATGGAGTTCAGTTTCGAAGCAGAAGTCGCGCCGGAATTCGGCCTGCCGGAGTTAAAGGACATCAAGGTCGAGAAGCCGGCGATCAAGATTACCGACGAACGAATAGACGCCCAACTGGAGCAATGGGCTGCATCGCAGGCTACCTTTCAGGAAACCGACGATCCCGCCGCACCGGAAGATTCTGTAACCGCCGGGGCGAAGATCACCATCGAGGGAATCGAAGATCCGATCGAAAGCCACGGCCTGACGCTCCGCGTTGCGCCCGGACAGATTGAGGGGATCCCGCTTCTGGACCTGCCCAATGCCCTGAAGGGCAAGAAGGCGGGCGAATCAGCCGCGCTGGAGGCAACCGTAAACCAAGCCCACCCCAATGAGCAATGGCGAGGAAAAAAGGCTTCCATCGAGATCGATATCAGCCAGGTAAGGAAACGCATCCTGCCCGAAATGGACGACAAGTTCGCCGAGGCTGCAGGCTTTGATTCACTCAAAGAATTGCGAGGGTTCGTTCGCAGCAGGGCAGAAGCGCAGCTTTCGGCGGACATCGACCGCGCCATGCACGGACAGATCGAGCAGTACCTCCTGGACAAGACAGAGTTTGACCTTCCGGAAGGACTGACCCAAAGGCATACCGATCGCCTCGTCCAGCGGCGATTCATCAGCCTCCTCCAACAAGGCGTTCCTCGCGAGCGCATAGACCAGCAACTGACGGAATTGCAGGCGGCTGCAGGAGAGCAGGCAAAGAGGGACCTGAAACTCCGCTTCATCTTGGATAAAATCGCCGAGGACAAGGAGATAGAGGCCACTGCCGACGAGGTGAATGCCCGCGTTGCTGAAATAGCGGGCCTCTACAACAGGCGGCCGGAACGGCTTCGACAGGAACTCGCTGCCGACGGCTCGCTGCAGCAACTCGGAAACTCTTTGAGGGAGGACAAGGTAATTAAGGCCTTGCTTGGCGATGCGCAGGTAACCGAGGCCAAGGAAGAAAAGCCGCCCGAGAAGGCCACCAAGAAGAAGTCCACCAAGAAAGCTGCCAAGAAATCAGTCAAGAAAACCGCCAAGAAGGCCGAATCCTCCTCTGGCGAGAAGAAGGCAAAGAAGACTACCAAGAAGTGATTCAGGCCGATGCCGGGAGTAATTGGCATGAAAAAAAACGCCGGTGCCCGCGACCACGCTCACAGGGAATACGCCGCCCGACGTGAGATGACGCTTGAGGAGCGCCTTGCAGAGGAACGGATACTCTTTCTGTGGGGTGAGATATCCCCCCCTTCAGCAGGCGGGCTGATAATGCGCCTGCTTGAACTCCAGGCCAACGGACCAGGAAGGGATATCAATCTCTACATTAACTCGCCCGGAGGATCGGTTGACGATACGCTGGCGATCTACGATACGATCCAGTTCCTCGGCTGCGACGTAGCAACCTTCTGCGTCGGTCAGGCCGCCAGCGGAGCGGCAATGATCCTGGCCTCGGGAACCAACGGTAAGCGCTATGCCCTCCCTCACAGCAAGATAATGATTCACCAGCCCTGGGGAGGTGTCACGGGGCAAGCGTCCGACATCAAGATACAGGCCGAAGAAATACTGAAGGCCAAGCGCCTGCTCAATGAACTGCTCGCCAAGCACACCTCTCGCACCGTAGAGCAGATCGAGGATGAGACCGAACGAGACCGTTACCTCACCCCTGAGGAAGCGAAGGATTACGGTATTGTTGACGAGATAGTCGCCAGTCAGCCCGCGCCAGAAAAGAAATAGCCTTTTCAGACAGGAGAACTCGCCAATCATGGCCTCGAACCAGCAGCTTGTGCCGATAGTCGTTGAGAAGACCGGCCGCGGCGAACGCAGTTACGACATCTACAGCCGCCTGCTTAGGGACCGAATAGTCTTCATAGGCGGGCCGATTGATGATGACGTCGCCAATATCGTGATCGCTCAGCTTCTGTTCCTGAGCAACGATGACTCCTCCGCGGACATCAGCCTCTACGTCAATTCGCCCGGAGGAAGCGTCTCTGCGGGGCTCGCCGTTTACGATACGATGCAATTCATCCGACCTGACGTGGCGACTTACTGCGTGGGTATGGCCGCGTCGATGGGTGCGGTCCTCCTGGCCGGAGGAACAAAGGAAAAGCGATTTGTCCTGCCTAACAGCCGCGTCCTGATTCACCAGCCTCTCATAAGAGGTGTCCTGACCGGACCGGCAACCGAACTCGATATCGAGGCGAGGGAAATCCTGCGGCTTCGCAACAGGATCTATGACATACTCGCCAGTCACACCGGGCAGAAGACCGAGGATATCGAGCGAGACTGCGACCGGAACAAGTGGCTGGAGGCCCACGAGGCGGTAGAGTACGGGTGTGTTGACAGGATTCTCGAACGCATGCCCGAGCCACCGAAAACCGACGAAAAATGACGCGATCGGCCGGTCCATTGCTGGCAGTGGCAGTTGTCGCAATATCGCTGACGCTTGGCTGCGCCGAGCAGACCACACCTGCCAGGCTCACACCAGACCAGTCGGAATTCAGGCGACTGAAAGACCGCAACGAGGCCCTGCAGAACCAAATCGCCGATCTGACAGAGCAGGTCGTAACACTCCAGTCGTTTGGCGACAGGCGCCTCTCCAGACTCTACCAGGTTCAGAGGATCGAACTGGGCAGGCACACCGGCGGGATTGATCTGGACGACCAGCCCGGCGACGACGCCATCAAGGTGTATCTCAAGCCCATAGATCAGCATGGCAGCGTCATAAAGTCGGCGGGGCAGGTCAGGATTCGACTCTTCGACCTCGCTGCCGACCCTCCGGACAACCTCGTCGGCGAGCATCAATGGTCCGTTGAGCAAGTCGGCAAACACTGGCATGGCGGGTTCGGCGCCTACCACTTCAGCTTCGAATGCCCCTTAACGGGCAATCCGCCTGCCGGCAGGGAGATTACGGTCCGGCTGCAATTCACCGACTACCTCACCGGCAAGAGCTTCTCAGCCCAGAAGCTTTGTAAGCTAGCCATCCCGGCGAGCTAGCTTACGCCAGTTCGTTTCAGTAGGCCCTCATAGTCCATGGCCTCAAGAAAAAAGGCCAGGTCTTCTTCCTCCGTGCCGAAGAAACGCGCCTTGTCGCAGAACCTCCCCACCTGAGCGGGCATGTAAGTCGCAACCGGACCCTTGGCCTGATGCACGCGGATAAGGTCCAGCACGCCCGCCGATTCCTCTTCGATGAAGAAATGCTTTGGCATGAGGTCCGGCCAGGAAAGCCCAGCCCTGTAAATCGCGCCGGCGGTTCTACCGGACCAAGATAAAGCACTGCGGACCTCATCTCGCGGCGCGCCGTACTTAAGCATAATGTGCAGGTGCTTTCCGGTCAGCTCCGCCGTCACCAGAACCGACTGCAACGGAAACGGCCCGAACTTTCTGTGACCCCAAGCCAACGGCAGCGGTGTGCGAACACCCAGACTGGCCACCCGCCTGATGGCTTCGACCTCCCTGGTTGCTGGGTCTCGCGGCGATTTCAGATGGCACAGGTCGGCAAGGGCATTCTTGAGCATCGCCGGGCTGAACGTGTCGCGCTTGACGAATACGACCTGCCCGCCCGCAAGTTCGATTCGTATGACCTGCCCCCTGCCGTGATCCGAAACGCACTTTCCGAGCTGAGTGCGCATCAGCCCCTCCAGGCTGCCCAGATCCGCCGCCGCGAGTGGCGACTGCCAACTGGGCTCTATATGGAAGTGGTCAAAGGGCATTGCCGATCCAGGATCGCGGCTGTCAAAAAAGGCCTGCCGCCGTTTGAGTTGTCTTGCGTCGCGGCCCTCCCGGGGTTCTACCCTTGGCCCCGCCCACGCTGCGATCTTTGCGGAGCAACTGGGGGTTCTCCGCGATTTCGGTGGTCTTTCTCTTGCCCGAGAGCGCATCCGCGATCCGCTTGCGCGACTGTCGAACATAATCCGAAGACAAGTCAATTCCGACGTATTGCCTAGCAAGCCGGGCCGCAACAACGCACGTCGTTCCAGAACCGCTGAAAGGATCCAGCGCTACGTCGCCCGAATTGGAGCATGCCTTGACAATCCTCTCCAGCAGCCGCTCCGGCATCTGGCATGGATGCCAGCCTACCCTCTCGTTGAAGGTCCCGCAGACTCTCGAAAAGCTCCAGACGTCATCTGGCAACTTGCCTTTGGGGTTGGCTCGCCGGTCTGCATATGTAGTCTGGCGGGCCGACGGGATCCTCACAGCCATGTCGTTGAAGGTAAATTGCTTGGGGTCTTTCACCCAGTAGAGAAGGTGCGTGTGGGAACGGGCAAACTTCTTCTTGGTATTCTGTCCGAACGTGTAGTGCCAGATCACCCAGTTCCGCAGGTGCAGGCCCAGCTCTCTGCCGATAATGCGCGCCTCGGCGGCGTAGTCGTCGCCAATAGCCAGCCAGAAAC
>Ga0272444_10002163_pt1 | contig 18348 bp, 16 predicted proteins | sample SSMForm13_FD_201033 | JGI IMG/M metagenome (GOLD analysis project Ga0272444, IMG submission 201033) | Marine sediment archaeal communities from Little Sippewissett salt marsh, Falmouth, MA, United States - SSM-Form-13 | ecosystem: Environmental > Aquatic > Marine > Wetlands > Sediment ... | reverse complement strand
GTGATACTTCTGGCCAAGGAAGAGGCCAGAAGGTTCAACCATGATTATATCGGTACGGAACATATCCTGCTCGGCCTGGTCAAGGAAGGCGAGGGAGTGGCCGCGGCGGTGCTGAACAATCTGGGCCTGGACTCGGATAACATACGCGCCGAAGTGGAAAAACTGGTCCAGCCGGGCACCGAAAAGGTGATCGGCGCGGATATACCTTTCACGCCCAGGGCCAAAAAAGTGATAGAACTCGCCATGGACGAGGCCCGCAGCCTGGGCCATAACTATATCGGCACGGAGCATCTTCTTCTGGGCCTCATACGCGAAGGCGAAGGCGTGGCCAGCCAGGTGCTTATCAATATGGGGCTGGACCTGAAAAGCGTCAGGGACGAGATCCTGGGCCTTCTGGGTTCGAGCGTGCCGGGGTATGTTTCTATGGGCGTGGGCGAAAGCAAACGGAAAAAGAAGACCAAGACGCCGGCGCTTGATTCTTTCGCCATAGACCTCACCGAGATGGCGCGGCAGGACGAACTGGACCCGGTGATAGGCAGGGAAAAAGAGATAAAACGCGTGGTGCAGATACTGGCCCGCCGGAAAAAGAACAACCCCGTCCTGATAGGCGAGGCGGGCGTGGGCAAGACCGCGATAGTGGAAGGCCTGGCGCAGCATATAATCTCGGGCGATGTGCCGGAGATACTCAAGAACAAAAGGCTCCTGGTGCTGGACCTTGCCGGCATGATAGCGGGCACCAAGTACAGGGGCCAGTTCGAGGAGAGGATAAAGGCCGTGATGAAAGAGATAAAAGAGAGCACGGATGTCATCGTTTTCATAGACGAGATACATACGCTGGTGGGCGCGGGCGGTGCGGAAGGCGCCATAGACGCTTCCAACATGATGAAGCCGGCTCTGCAGCGCGGCGACATACAGTGCATAGGCGCGACTACTCTTGACGAATACAGGAAGAACATAGAGAAGGACCCGGCCCTGGAGCGGAGGTTCCAGCCGGTGACCATCGACCCGCCGACGGTGGACGAGACCATAGAGATACTGAAGGGCCTGAGGGACAAGTACGAGGCGCATCACAATGTCAAGTTCTCGGACGAGGCGCTGGGAGCCGCGGCGATACTGTCCGACAGGTATATAAGCGCGCGGTTCCTGCCCGACAAGGCCATTGATATCATAGACGAAGCGGGATCCAAAGCGAGGCTGTCCACGCTGGTGGTCCCGGATGATCTGAAAGAAATAGAGAAAAAGATCGGCGAGCTGAAGGTGGAAAAAGAGGCCGCCGTAAAGAGCCAGGACTTCGAGAAAGCGGCCAGGTTCAGGGATACCGAACGCAAGGCGAGGCAGGAACTGGACGAGAAAAAGCAGCAGTGGAAGAACGGCCGCAGGCAGCAGCAGGTGGTGGTATCGGCGGAGGATATAGCCACGATCGTATCCGACTGGACCGGGATACCTCTTGTGAAAGTCGAGGAGAAGGAATCGGTGAAATACTTGAAACTTGAGGATGAGCTCACGAAGCGCGTTGTCGGGCAGAACGAGGCCATAAGCGCCATAGCGCACGCCGTGCGCCGCTCGCGCGCCGGGATCAAGGACCCCAATCGTCCTATAGGCTCGTTCATCTTCATGGGGCCGACGGGTGTAGGTAAGACTTTGCTGGGCCAGAAACTGGCCGAGGTCATGTTCGGCGACGAGGACGCGGTCATACAGATAGACATGTCGGAATACATGGAGAAGTTCAACGTTTCCAGGCTTGTGGGGGCGCCTCCGGGGTATGTGGGCTACGAAGAAGGCGGACAGCTCACGGAGAAGGTCAGGAGGAAACCGTATTCGGTGGTGCTTCTGGACGAAATAGAGAAGGCGCATCCCGATGTGTTTAACATACTCCTGCAGGTGCTGGACGAAGGGCGCCTGACGGACTCGTACGGCAGGAAAGTGAGCTTCAAGAACACCGTGTTCATAATGACGTCCAACATAGGCGCGAACCTACTGAAAAAGGCCGGCGCGATCGGGTTCAAGCCGCAGAAGGACGAGGAGACCTACCAGGACATGAAACAGCGCCTCCTGGACGAGGTGAAAAAGACGTTCAAGCCGGAATTCCTTAACAGGGTTGACGATGTTATCGTTTTCAGGGCGCTTACAAGAGAAGACCTTAAACATATCGTGGAGATAGAGGTCAAACGCGTACAGGAGAGGCTGGAAGAGAAAAAGATAGCGATCGATCTCGACAAGAGCGCCAAGGATTTCCTCATAGAAAAGGGTTTCGACAGGGTCTTCGGCGCGCGTCCGCTCAAGAGGACCATACAGCGATACCTGGAAAACCCGCTGTCGGAAGAGATCCTTTCGGGTACGATCAAAGAGGGCAGCACGGTCAGCGTAACACTGCCCAAAGGCAAAGAGGAACTTAAGTTCGCGAAGGTTTCGGCTAAGACCGTGGCGCACAAAGCCGGCAAAAACTAAAGGAACGGGAGCTGAATGACACTGATATCATTGTTCAGGGGCGCGGTCGCCATAGCAAAGCATAAGATCTCGGAGTTCTTTCTTTACATAGGCGGGCTTACGTCGCTTCTGGCGAAGACCCTTTTATACATGTTCGCCCCGCCGATCCGTAAATGGCAGATACTGGAACAGATGCAGAGGATAGGCGTCGCGAGTTTCCCGATAGTACTCCTTATAAGCCTTTTCACCGGCATAGTCATGGCGCTTCAGGGCGCTTACCAGATGCAGAAGATGTCCGCCGAGATGTACATAGCGTCGCTTGTAGCGCTTTCACTGACACGTGAACTGGGACCCGTGCTCACGGCGCTTATCGTGGCGGGCCGCTGCGGCGCGGCCATAACGGCGGAACTCGGCACCATGAGGGTGACGGAACAGATAGAGGCCCTGGAGACGCTCTCGGCCAACCCCGTCCAGTATCTGGTGGTGCCGCGGTTCTTCGCTCTGATCATCATGCTGCCGCTCTTGACCATCTGCGCCGATTTTTTCGGCATGGTCGGGGGGTACCTCATCGGCGTGGGCAAGCTCAGCATAACGCATTCCGTGTACATGAAGATGACGCTGGACCCTCTGGCCGTAAAGGATGTGGTAACCGGGCTCATAAAAAGCGTTTCATTCGCGGTGGTCATCTGCACTATCGCGTGTTATGAAGGATTGAACTCTGAAGGCGGCGCGGAAGGCGTGGGCATGGCGACCACGTCCAGCGTCGTAAGGAGCTTTATACTGATAATAGTCGCCGACTGTTTTTTTACGGCGCTTTTCTATTTCATAAGGTAAAGGGAAATGATAGAGATAACGAATCTGCACAAAGCTTTCGGCGAAAACCAGGTCCTGGAGGCGCTGGACCTCACTATAAATACCGGTGAGTCCATGGTGATAATCGGCCGCTCCGGGTGCGGAAAAAGCGTGCTCCTGAAGCACATTATAGGACTGATGAGGCCGGATGAGGGCAGCGTCCTTGTAGACGGCACCGACATAACGCTGGTCAGCCCCAAGGAACTTGACAGCATAAGGATGAATTTCGGGATGCTTTTCCAGGGCGCGGCGCTTTTTGATTCGCTGAGCGTGTTCGAGAACGTGGGTTTCAGGCTGATGGAATACACGGATATGCCGCTTAAGGATATCCAGAAACGCGTTGACGAATGCCTCGAGATGGTGGGCTTGAGAGGCATAAGGTACATGAAACCCGCCGAGCTTTCGGGCGGCATGAAAAAAAGGGTGGGCCTCGCGAGGGCGATAAGCATGTTCCCCAAGATAATACTGTTCGACGAGCCGACCACAGGCGTTGACCCGATAATGGGCGACATCATCAACGATCTCATACGGACGCTGCATAATAAGCTTAAAACGACGTCCATAACCGTTACGCATGATATGAAGAGCGCTTACAAGATAGCCGACAGGATAGCGATGCTCTATGACAAGAAGATCATCGCGATAGGGACGCCGGATGAAATAAAGAATTCAAAGGACCCGGTCGTGCAGCAGTTCATAAACGGCGACGCCGAAGGTCCGATAACGGATCAGCTGGGCATAAAGAAGGGTGCCGGTTTGCGTAATAGCGTGTAGTTTTTAATATAAAACAAGGAGAATGGCATGTTTAGGGACGAAAAACTCGAACTCAAGGTCGGCGTTTTCATGGGCGCAAGTATTTTCCTGTTGTTCCTTATCGTTTTTTCGATAAGTGACGTCCATGTCCTGGAAAAAGGTTATGATATCAGCGTGACCTTTGATTATGTGAACGGCATAACAAAAAACTCCCCGGTCAGGCTCGCCGGCGTGGATGTGGGCGACGTTAACGCTATAGAGATATTTTATGACGAGGATCTGCAGAGGACCAGGGTCAGGGTGAACGTGTGGATAACCGATGACGTCAGGATATCAACGGATTCCGTGCCGAGAATAAACACGCTCGGGCTCCTGGGAGAGCAGTATCTGGAGATAACTCCCGGCGTCGAAAAAGAGTATATGGCGGACGGCGGTGAGATCAACGGGAAGAACCCCGTGAACATGGGCCAGCAGATGGAAAAGATGAGCGAACTGGTCGCGTCCTTTAATACCGTTATGCAAAAGGTCGCTAAGGGTGAGGGCACCGTCGGAAAACTTATCACGGAAGACACGATATATAACGACCTGGAGGATTTTGTAGCCGACATAAAGGCCCACCCGTGGAAACTTTTCAAAAAGGACACGGGGGGCTCAAGCCGTACTAAAAAAAGAGGTACGGAAATATAGAGAAAGGATGTGAAATAAGATGACAATCAAATTTATCAGGGTTTTTTTCTTATTACTAAGCATGTTCTGCGGGTATTATTTCAGTTCACTTATAGGCGGTCCCGGCGCCCAGACCGCGATATTCGGCGCCGCGGCGGGGCTCGTAGCCGGATTGATCCTTATAGGGATAGAAGTGCAGCTGAAAAGCGTATCGCTCAGGAACCTTTCAGCGGCGGCGTTCGGGCTCATCTTCGGTTTCTTTATGGCGTGGATGGTCACATTGATAATCAAGCTGATACCGATGGACCAGATGGCGTATTCCGTGCTGCAGATAGTGTTCACGCTTATTTTCTGCTATCTGGGCATGGTCATAGCCATAAAAGGCAAAGACGAGTTCAACCTGGTGATACCGTATGTCAGGTTCTCCAGGGAGGACCAGAGGGAACAGCTTTATCTCGTGGACACCAGCGTGATAATAGACGGCAGGGTCTCCGCGATATGCGAGACGGGTTTTCTGGAAGGCAAACTCGTCATACCGCGTTTTGTCCTGCATGAGTTGCAGCAGATCGCGGACAGTTCCGATGATAATAAACGCAGCAGGGGGCGCCGGGGGCTGGATATGCTGGACAGGCTGAAGGAGAATCCCAGGGTGGAAGTGGTGATACATGACGAGGGGCTTATGGACATCAAGGAAGTGGACGCGAAACTCATACGCCTGGCGAAGATACTTGACTCGTATCTGTTGACCAACGATTTCAATCTTAACAAAGTGGCGAAACTGGAGGGCATACGCGTATTGAACATCAACGAACTCGCCAACGCCTTGAGGCCGGTCATACTGCCGGGCGAAGTGATGTATGTGCATATCCGCAAAGAAGGCAAGGAAAGGAACCAGGGCGTCGCTTTCATGGACGACGGTACCATGATAGTCGTCGATAACGGCAGGAGGTTCCTGGGCAGGAGCGTCAATGTCACCGTCACGAGTGTATTGCAGACCTCCGCCGGCAGGATGATCTTCGCCAACCTTGTGGAAAGAACGGAACCGCGGCGGGAGGAGCAGCCCCGGGGCAAGAGCGTCCAGGAAGGCCGGGGGCCCCAACTTTAGAAGGCAATGAGAATAGGGATAGGGTACGATATTCACAGGTTCGCCGAAAGGCGGGCGATGTTCCTGGGCGGGGTAGAAGTGCGGCACCACATGGGCCTGGAAGGGCATTCTGACGGTGACGCGCTGCTCCATGCCATATGCGACGCGCTTCTGGGCGCATCGGGCAAAGGGGATATAGGCACGAGGTTCCCCGATACCGACGCCAGGTACAAGGACATTTCCAGCGCCCGGCTTTTGCGGGATGTCGCGGATATGGTTTCCGGCGGGGGTTTTAAGATAAGCAACGTTGATTGTGTGGTGATAACCGAAGAGCCGAAGATAGCCCCTTACCGCGAAAAGATGAAAGAAGCCATAAGTGGTATCCTTAAAGTGGAGCGCGGAGCGGTCAGCATAAAGGGCAAAACGGCTGAAAAACTCGGGGTAATAGGAGAAGGCAGGGCCCTGGCGGCCTATGCCGTTGTTTTACTGGAGGAGACATTATCATGACATGCTTATGCGTACTTTTAACTTTTATCATACTCGCCGCGGCCTACTACGCGCTTGCGCGCGTCTATTTCAGCAGCGATATAAGGGCCGCCATGGAGAGGGATCCCGCTGCCGCAAGTTACGTGGAGGTCATCTTCACGTATTCCGGGATACACGCGATAGTGTTTTACAGGGCAGCGCATGCCCTGCACAAGCTGTCCGTACCGGTCGTGCCCAGGCTGCTTTCGCAGATGGCGCGGTGGCTGACCGGCATAGAGATACATCCGGGGGCGGAGATAGGCAAAGGCCTTTTTATAGATCACGGCATGGGTGTCGTGATAGGGGAGACGTCCATCATCGGCGACAATGCCACCCTTTTCCAGGGCGTAACCCTCGGCGGCACCGGCAAGGAAAAAGGCAAACGCCACCCCACTCTGGGCAATAACGTCGTCGTGGGCGCGGGAGCGAAAGTGCTGGGCAACATAAAGATAGGCGATAATGTGATAATCGGGGCGAATTCGGTCGTCATCAGGGACGTGCCGGAAGACTCGACGGTGGTGGGCGTTCCCGGACGCGTCGCTAAAAAACGCGGCGAGCGCATACCGGGAGGCATAAACCTGGACCACACATCCTTACCGGACCCCCTCCAGCAGGCCCTTGAAAGGCTGCAGCACGAGATAGACCATATTGAGGGGGAGATCGGGGAATACCACGAGAAAAAACAAAAGGGAACAGAGGACAGATGACAGAGGGCGAGGTCGGTTACGGTTAAGGTAACGAAACCCGTATCGGTCAGGGTTACGTTAAACGTAACCGAAAGACGAAACGGGCATCGTATCCGAAACCGATAGACAAGATGATTACCATCTACAACACATTAACAAGACAGAAAGAACAATTTAAACCAATTGAGCAAAATAAAATACGCATGTACGTGTGCGGACCCACTGTCTATGACGTGCCGCATATCGGGCACGCGCGCAGCGCCTATGTCTTTGACGTGGTCAGGAGATATTTTGAGCACAGGGGTTACGAGGTCTTTTTTGTCAAGAACGTGACCGATGTGGATGACAAGATCATCAAGAAGGCCGCGGAAGAACTCAAGAAGAACGGCGAGCAGATATCTTCCCGCAGGCTGAAGGAAAAAGCCTCGGAAGTGGCGGTGAGGTACCTGGACCTTTACCACCAGGAGATGGACATGCTGGGCATACGCCCGCCTACGGTGGAACCGAAAGCCACCGAGAATATCCCGGGGATGATAGATTTCATATCCATTTTGATAGAAAAAGGGTACGCGTATCCGTCCGGTGGTAACGTGTATTTCAGCGTTGAAAAGTTCAAAGAATACGGAAAACTTTCGCATCAGAACAAGGATGAGATGCTGCACGGCGCGCGCGTGGAGCCCGGCAAGGACAAAAAATATCCCCTGGATTTCGCTTTGTGGAAGACCGCCAGGGAAGAAGAGCCATCCTGGAAAAGCCCGTGGGGACCGGGACGCCCCGGCTGGCATATAGAATGTTCGGCCATGAGCACGTCCCTTTTGGGGGACGAGTTCGATATTCACGGAGGCGGGCTTGACCTCATCTTCCCTCATCACGAGAACGAGATAGCCCAGGCGGAAGCGGCCACGGGCAGAAAATTCGCCAATTACTGGATGCATAACGGCCTGTTGACGGTGGACAGCGAAAAGATGTCCAAGTCCCTGGGGAACTTCATAACCATAGCCGATTTTCTGGATAAGCACAGGGACCCGGACCTCTTGAAGATGTCGTTCTTGAACAGCCATTACCGAAGCCCCATGGATTACACCGAAGATAAGATAGAAGAGGCGGCCCGCTCCAAGGAAAGGATAATGATATTTCTTGATAAAGCGGAACGCGTGGCGTCGGAAGTCTCGGGAACTTCACGGGAAAGTTACGATGATCGGATACTGGCGGACGCGCGGAAAACGATGGAAGAGCTCGAAGAGAAGTTCGATGAAGCCATGGACGATGATTTCAATACGCCCGCGGCCATGTCGGCCGTGTTCGAGGCGGTCAAAAGAGGCAACGACCATCTGGCCGATGACAATATCGATCCCGAGGGCAAAGCCTATATTTCGGCCGCTATAAAGAACTGTATCCTGAAATTCGCCGGCATATTCGGGTTGTCGCTGAACCCCGTCAAGATAGGAGCCGGTGAGGCGAGAAAAGTGGAAAAGCTTGTGGCAGAACGCGAAGAGGCGCGCGCGAAAAAGGATTACGCGTCTTCCGATAGGCTGCGTGATGAGCTTCTGCGAATGGGAGTGGTGGTGGAGGATACCCCGGAAGGGCCCGTATGGCGGAAAAAATAAAAAAAGGAATCTTTATAACCCTGGAAGGGCCGGAGGGAAGCGGCAAAAGCACGCACGCGCGCAGGTTGTCGGAAGAGCTTTCCGGTATGGGATACGCCGTGCTGCGCACCGCGGAACCCGGCGGGACGCCTCTCGGCAGGAGGATACGGGATATACTGCTGGATAAGGGCGAGATACGCCTGGACGCGCAGGCGGAACTCTTTCTTTTTGAGGCCGACCGGGCGCAGCATGTGAACGAGACCATAAAGCCGGCGCTCGCGGAAGGCAAAATAGTGATATGCGACCGTTTCAATACCGCCACTTTCGCTTACCAGGGATACGGCCTCGGCATGGATATGGACCTGATAAAAAGGATGGACGCGGCGGCTACCGGCGGCCTTTGCCCGGACCTCACGATACTTCTGGACCTGGATGTGGCAACGGGCCTTAAAAGAGCGGCGTCGGAACATCCCGCCGACAGGATGGAAAAAAGAAAACAGGAGTTCCATGAAAAAGTGCGCCGGGGATACCTTAAGATAGCCAGGGAGAACCCCGCGAAGTTCAGGGTCGTGGAAGTGAAAGAGGATATAGACCGGACCTATAGCGAAATAAAAGGACACGTTGATGCTCTTATTGAAGGATATAAAGGGCCAGAATAACGCGGTAAAATACCTTTCCAATTGTATTTTATCCGGGAGAATAGCCAACAGCTATCTTTTCACCGGGCCGGAAGGCGTCGGCCGGGCTTCCTGCGCGAAGGCTTTTATAGCCGAACTTATCTGCCCGGAAAACCGCGAAAGCAAAAGAGGCGCGTGCGGCCGGTGCCCGGTGTGTAAGCGGCTGGACGCGTTTGAACACCCCGACGTTAAATGGATAAGCCCCGGAAAGAACGCGTCGGTAAAAATAGACGAGATAAGGGCCGCGAGGGAGCTGCTTAACCTGAAACCTTTTGAGGCCGCGCGCGGCGTGTGCGTGATAGAGGACGCCCACATGATGACGGTCGAGGCGTCCAACGCGCTTTTGAAAGTGCTGGAAGAGCCGCCCGGAGGGTCCCTAATCATACTCATGACCGCCAAAAAGGAGATGCTTCTGGAGACGGTGATCTCGCGCTGCGCGGAAGTGCGTTTCCAGACGCTGCCGTACGAAGTGACCCGGGAGATCATCCGCGGGAACGCGGGCGGCATAAACGAAGAGACAGCGGGTTTCCTGGCGTATTTTTCGCAAGGGTCGCCGGGTCGGGCCATAAGGATGATGAACGAAGGTTTAAGCGAGAGAAAACGCGAGATGATCTCCCTGATAGAAGAGATCGCGGGAGGGAAAGACGCCGCGTACATGAACTGGGACACCGGGGACAAAGACCGCCTCCTGGACGATCTGGAGATGATGATAATGTTCTTCCGTGACATGGCCCTTGAAAAGGAGGGCCTGGCGAGGATAGTCCTCGACAAAGAAGTGGTCGGGACCGGCATGTACCGGTTCTATGAAAAATATTCGGCGAAGGATGTGTACAGGATCATGGGAGACCTTATAAGGCTGAGGGTGGACCTGGCCGGGAGCATTAACCCGAAACTCGTGGCGCAGGTATTGCCGGAATTCTTGCGGTGATAACGACAGGTCCGTATGTTGTAGGTAGTAGGTAGTAGGTCGTAGAAGAAAGACGACCTACGACATACGACCTGCGACCTACGATAAAATATGGAGCAAAAAATGGAACAGGAAGTAGTACAGGTGCAGCTAAGGGCGGCGGGTGAGCTTCAATATTTTTTCACCGGCGGCATGAAGTTCAATATAGGCGACAAGGTCATAGTCGAGGCCGACAGGGGCCTTGAATACGGCGAGGTGTTCGGCATAAACAAGAAGCTCAGCGAGATAGGCGCCGTTGAAGAGCCCCTGCGCAAGATAATCAGGAAGGCCAATCCGTGGGACGAAGATCAGATAGCCAAGAACAAGGCCAAAACAGAGGAACTGATGGATGTCTGCGAGAAAAAGATAGGGGAGCATAAGCTGCCCATGAAGCTCGTGGACGCCGAATATTCCTTTGACAGGTCCAAGATAATCTTTTATTTCACGGCCGAGAACCGGGTGGATTTCAGGGAACTTGTGAAGAACCTGGCCAGTATTTTCCGCGTGCGCATAGAGCTGAGACAGATAGGCGTCAGGGACGAGGCCAAGATGCTCGGCGGACACGGCCCGTGCGGCAGGCGGCTGTGTTGCATGTCGTTCCTGAAGAACTTTGACCCCGTGACCATAAAGATGGCCAAGGTGCAGAACCTGCCGCTGAACCCCTCAAAGATCTCGGGCCTGTGCAGCAGGCTCATGTGCTGCCTGGGGTATGAATACAAGAATTACAGGGAATATTCAAAGGGCATGCCGAAGGTCGGAAAGGAGATAAACACGGACCAGGGCAAGGGCAAGGTAATGGCGGCGAACCCCCTTAAAAGGACGATCACCATCGATTTCGGCGGCGGCAGCGTCAAGGAGATCAACATAGACGAGCTGAAGGAGACAAAGAAACAGGCATGAGCGGGAAGAAATTCTACATCACCACACCTATATATTACGTGAACGCCAACCCCCATATAGGCCACGCTTATACGCAGGTGGCCGTTGACGCGCTGGCCAGGTACCACAGGCTTCTGGGCGATGAGGTGTTCTTCCTCACGGGCACCGATGAACACGGAGAAAAGATAGAGGAAGCCTGCCAGAAGGCGGGGATGGGTAAGGGGAAAGAAAAAGAGTTCGTTGACAGAATAGTGGATAATTTCAAAAAGGTGTGGGACAAGATCGGCATCCGGTACGATTATTTCATCCGCACCACCGACGAGGGCCACGAAAGAACGGTCCAGGAAATACTCGGCAGGATGAAAGAGAAGGATGATATTTACCAGGGAGAGTATGACGGATGGTTCTGCACCCCCTGCGAGACCTTTCTCACGGACACGCAGGCCGCCGGCGGCATATGCCCCGACTGCAACCGCCCCGTGGAAAGGATAAAAGAAAAGAACTATTTTTTTCGGATGAGCAAATACCGGGAGTGGCTTGTTGAATACATAAATAATAACCCCGATTTTGTCATGCCCGGGTTCAGGAAGAACGAGGTCCTCGGTTTCCTTAAGGAGGGGCTCAATGACCTCTGCATATCGCGCCCCAAAAAGAGGATGGCCTGGGGCATAGAGCTGCCGTTCGACAAAGATTACGTGGTATACGTGTGGTTCGACGCGCTTATAAATTATATCTCAGGGCCCAGGATACAGAAAAGGTTCGATTCTTTGTGGCCCGCCGATATCCATGTGATAGCCAAGGATATCCTGAGGCACCACGCGGTGTACTGGCCGATAATGCTGAAAAGCCTGGACATGCCGCTTCCCGGAACAGTTTTCGCGCACGGCTGGTGGAAGATGGGCCAGGAGAAGATGTCAAAATCCAAAGGCAATGTCGTCGACCCCGTGGCGCTTACGGAAAAATACGGCGTTGACCCCGTGCGTTATTTTCTTCTTAAGGCGGTCGATTTCGGGATGGACGGTGTTTTCAGCGAGGATTCCCTTGTGGCTATGTATAACAGTGATCTGGCCAACGACCTGGGCAACCTCCTGAACAGGACGCTTACCATGGTGGAGAAATATTTTGACGGGATCGCGCCGGAAGCGCCGGAAGACGCCGGCGATAAGGCCCAGCACGGGCGGAGCGACGTGATAAGGGAAGCCGTCAGGGGCCTTTTCCCGAAAATGAGCAAAAACCTCCTGGACCCCGCGCTTTTTCTTAAGGAGACCCTGGAAGAGATAATGTCAGCGGTCGGCAAGGCGAACAAGTATATCGAGGAGTCTGCCCCATGGGGATATTCCAAAAAAGGCAACAAAGAGGCAATAAAACTCATCATGGCGGACCTTCTGGAAGTGCTGAGAGCAGTTGCGATCGGCATGTATCCTTTTATGCCGTCCACTTCGCAGAAGATGTGGCAGCAGCTCGGGCTTAAAGGCAGGGTGGAGGATAACCTGGACGTCGCTGAACTCACTACGGAAAAAGATATTTCCGCATGGAGAAAATTCCCCGCCGGGACCAAAGTCGCCAAGGGAGACCCGCTTTTTCCGAGGATCCAATAGTTTAAATGACAAATGACAAAGCGCAAATGACAAAAGACGGTTACGGTCAGGGTAACGAAACCCGTATCGGTTACGGTAACGAGGGACGTAACCGAAAGACGAAACGGGCATCGTAGCCGTTACCGAATAACTTTTGTCATTAGATGCTTGGGGTTTTCATGAGGCTAATAGACACTCACTGCCATCTGGATTTTCCGGATTACAAAGACGACCTGGCGGATGTTGTTAAGAGCGCCGAGGCCGGCGGTGTCGTGCGGATGATAGTACCGGGCACGAATATTGAAAGCAGCGAAAAGGCCGTCCGGCTCGCGGCGGAACATCCGGCCGTATTCGCCGCGGTCGGCATACACCCTCACGAAGCCGATAAAGCGGACGGGTCCATGATATCGCGCCTCCGGGAGCTTGCCGTTTATAACGATAAGGTCATAGCGGTGGGCGAGATAGGCCTGGATAATTACAAAAAATATTCAAAACCGGAAAACCAGGTAAAGCTGTTCGGAAAGTGCCTCACAATGGCGCGTGAACTCGACCTGCCGGTGATACTGCATAACCGGAGTGCCGAAAAAGAATTACTTGAGATCTTTGAGCGGGTGGACCCGTATAACGTCAAAGGGGTGATGCACTGTTTCTCCGGGAGCCGAGATCTTCTAAAAGCGGTACTGGCGCGCGGCCTTTATGTGTCTTTCACAGGCACGATAACCTTCCCTAATAGCAAAGAGGCCAAGGAACTCATCAGGGAGATCCCGCCGGAAAGGCTTCTCCTTGAGACCGACGCGCCTTACCTGACGCCGGTGCCTTTCAGGGGCAAGAGGAACGAGCCGGCTTATGTCCGGTACCTTCTGGACGTTTACGCGGACGCCTACGGCATGCCGGCCGAAGATATCGCGGATATCACCACGCGCAACGCCAATGAACTTTTCCGTTTAGGGACGGAAAAAGAAGATACGATCGTGTACGAAATAAGGGATTCGATCTATATCAACGCCACCCACAGGTGCACCAACAGGTGCTCGTTCTGCACGCGGAATATCTCAAGTTTTGTAAAAGGGTATGACCTTCGGCTGGATAAAGAACCCACTTCGGAGGAAACAATAAAAGCCCTGGGGGATGTCTCAAAATACAAGGAAGTGGCCTTCTGCGGCCTGGGGGAACCCATGCTCCGCCTGGGCATGATAAAGAAAGTGGCTTCGCATGTAAAGGCAAACGGCGGAAGCGTAAGGGTCATAACCAACGGGGAGGGCGATCTTATAGCCGCGAGGCCCGTCGTGCCCGAGATAAAAGATCTGGTGGATAAAGTGTCGGTGAGCGTTAATGCTTCCAGCGCCGAGCAATATGACCACATATGCCGGCCTCTTTACGGCGAAAGGGCTTACGGCGCCATAATCAGGTTCATCAAGGAATGCCGCGCTTCCGGTATAGAAGTCGAGATCACGTGCCTGGATTTTGTGGGGGAAGATACCGTATCAGAACTCCGCGGCCTGGCCGAAGAAGTGGGCGCGACATTCCGCCTGAGGCATCTGGGGGCGGTGGGGTGAGATTTAGACTCAAGACGCAAGACGCAAGACTCAAGGAAAAAGTCTTGTGTCATGGGTCCTGGGTCTTGAGTCGATATTTGAATTTATGCAAAATATAACTGACATCATACGGCAAAACAAACTGTACACGGTCCTGCTGGTATTTATAATCGCGGTGAACCTTCTTCTTTTCATGGCGAATAGGATTGAGAAGGCCGAACTTCAGCAAGAGCAAGCTATTGAAGAAGTCCGGGAAGAGGAAACGGTACTCTTTGACGAAGAGAATATCGAAGCCAGAAAGGAAAGAATAGAGGCACTTGCCGAAGAGGATCCGCTTTTATATTTTTTTCTGGGCGTGTTCAACCTGACGCTCTTTCTTGTCATATTGACGGGTATCGTTCTGGACGGGTATTTTTTCTCCCGGTGGCTGCGGAGAAGACCCCTTGATATACGCATACAGGACCCGCCCGGGGCCAGGTGGGGGATAGCTGACGTGGCGCGCGTGGCGCTCATATTCCTGTCGTTCGGCTACGCGTTCGTGATACTGCAGGCCTTTGCGGCCAAACAGTTTCCCATACTTTATAACGAGAACTTCCGCATGGTGTTCAACACGGCCCTTATCAACCTGGTGGGCATAAGCGTCATTTTTTATTTCATCATCAAGAAATACGGCCAGGGCGTTGACACTATAGGCCTCACCTTGAAAAAGGCGGGAAGCGGTGTGACTTTTGCCGCTATCGGGTATATCGCGCTTATCCCTGTCCTGATGGCGATAATGGTAGCGACGTTCCACGTAACAAAACTGCTGGGATATAAACCGCCGGTCCAGCCGATAGTGGAAGTCTTCATAAAAGAGAAAGAAGTATCGGTATTATGGATATCAGCTCTGTTCGCGGCTGTTTTCGGGCCTGTCGCCGAAGAGATATTCTTCCGCGGGTTCATGTATACGGCGGTAAGGAAGAAGCTGGGCGTTTTCGCGGCGATGATGAGCACTTCAGTTATATTTTCTTTTCTGCATACGCATATAGTGGGTTTCGCCCCGATAGTTGTGCTGGGACTGCTCCTGGCGTATCTATATGAAAAAACAGGGTCGCTCATTCCGTCGATAACGGTGCATATACTGCATAACATGGGCATGTTGAGCCTGGTCTTTCTTGTAAGGAGCATAGGGTGATGATATGAAGATAGAGACCATACGATGGAAAAATAACAGGGCTGAACTTATTGACCAGCGCCTTCTTCCCGCCAGGATAAGATACGCAAAATGCGCGACGGCTAAGGATATGCATGACGCGATAAAGCGCATGATCGTCAGGGGCGCTCCCGCTATCGGAATAGCCGCGGCTTACGGCGCGTACCTTGGCATCAGGAAGAGCCGCGCCTCGAGTTACAGAAAGTTCAGAAAAGAGCTTTCCGGCGTGGTAAAATATCTGGCGGCCTCACGTCCCACGGCGAGCAACCTTTTCTGGGCGCTTGAGAGGATAGAACATACGGCTGAAAAGAACAAAAGTGTTCCCGTAGGTGAGCTTAAAAAGATCATCCTTGACGAGGCCCATTCCATCCTCAGCGAGGATATAGAGATGTGCCACGCCATCGGTGGACATGGGGCCAGGCTGATCAAAAAAGGCTCGCGTGTCCTGACGCATTGCAACGCCGGAGCGCTTGCCACCGGAGGGTACGGCACGGCCGTCGGCGTGATATTTTCGGCCAGGAAAAAAATAAAAAGAGTATATGTCGATGAAACGCGCCCCGTGCTTCAGGGCGCGCGGCTGACGGCATGGGAGCTTTCGCGGGCGAAAATGCCGTTCACCGTTATATGTGACAGCATGGCGGCTTCGCTCATGCAGAAGGGAAAGATAAGCGCCGTCGTGGTAGGGGCTGACCGCATAGCCGCCAACGGTGACGCGGCGAACAAGATAGGCACTTATAATCTGGCGGTCCTGGCGTCTTACCACGAAGTGCCTTTTTATATCGCGGCGCCTTTTTCCACATTTGACCTTTCGATCAATAGCGGCAGGGAAATACCGATCGAGGAACGTCCGCCGGAAGAAGTGAGGAAGATAGGAAAAGAGTATATAACGCTCAGGGACGCCGATATTTACAATCCCGCTTTTGATGTAACGCCGGCAAAACTTATAATGGCGATAATCACCGAGCGGGGGGTCATCAGGCGCCCGGGTAAGCGGGGGATAACGGAGTATAGTTAGTCGCTAGTCTCTAGTCGCTCGTCGCTAGTGTATAGCAATAAGCGGCTGAATACCAGCGACAAGCGACCAGCGACAAGCGACAAGACAATGGAAGAGCTCAGGCTAATACAGGAAATACGACGGCGCGCCGGAAAGCCCGGGAGAGGCGTAAAGCTCGGCATAGGCGATGACTGCGCCGTGCTGGAGTATGACAGGAAAAATTACCTCCTCTGGGCGTCCGACATGCTCGTGGAAGGCACGCATTTCCGCGTCAAGGATACCACCTATGAAAAGATAGGCGGAAAAGCCGTCGCCGTCAATGCCAGCGACATCGCGGCGATGGGCGGGGTGCCGAAATATATCATAGTGAGCCTCGGCCTTCCCGCGAAAGTCACCAGATCCGCGGTGAAAAAGATATATGACGGCATATTCCGCGCGTGCGGGGAATACGGCGTAAGGGTCATAGGCGGCGATACCAACGCCTCAAGGGTCCTCACGGTGGATGTTTCCATTATCGGTACGGTGGAGAGGAAAACCCTCCTTACGCGGTCGGGCGCGCGCGAAAGACAGCTTGTCCTGATCACGGGGCCTGTCAGGGACGGCAGGAAGAGGCACATGGACTTCAGGCCGCGCCTTAAGGAAGCCCGATTTCTCGCAACCGGTTTCGATATAGGCGCCATGATCGATGTATCCGACGGGATAGCGATGGACGCCTACAGGATATGCGCTGAAAGCCGCTCGGGATGCAGGTTATACGAGGAGGCCATACCGCTTGAGAAGGGCCTCAGCCTGGAAGACGCGCTCTATTTCGGTGAAAGTTTTGAGCTTCTTTTCACGATGGATGTGAAAGAGGCCCGTAAACTGTTCCTGGACAGGAGGATCAAGAAGCAGCCGCCGGGATATTTTGTGATCGGGGAGATAACCGGAAAAAAAGACGGGCTCGTGCTTGTCGGCAAGGAAGGCCGGGTAGAAAAGTTAAAACCCGAGGGGTTCAGGCATTTGCAAGAGAAAAAGCTAAGGGGATAGGTTACGGTTGCGGTAACGAGGCCCGTATCGGTTTCGGTAACGTAGAACGTAACCGAAAGACGAAACGGGCATCTTAACCGTTACCGAATAACTTTTGGCATTTTATCATGAAGACTATTATTTCACATTCGCCGGAAGAGACCATAAAGGTGGCCGCGCGTATCGCTGAACAGCTTGGCGAAAGCGATCTCGTGGCCCTCGTGGGGGAGCTCGGCGCCGGAAAGACCATGTTCGTCAAGGGCCTGGCCAGGGGCCTGGGGATAAAAGACTACTCTTATGTGAACAGCCCCTCCTTTGTGATACTTAAAGAATACCGCGGGTCAAAAGACCTTTTCCATTTTGATGTTTACAGGCTGGACCAGAAAAGTTTCTGCGACACGCTGGACTACGAAAAATATTTTTACGGCAGAGGCATAACCGTCGTGGAATGGGCGGACAAGATCAGGGACGTCCTGCCGGAAGAATACCTTGAAGTGACAATAAGATATAACAAGAATGAGGATCGCATCCTGGAATTCAAGCCGGCGGGAAAGCGGTACGAACGAATAATCGAAAACCTAACAGCTAGAACCTGGAACCTATGAAGATCCTGGCATTCGACACATCGACAAAATTCCTGACCATAGCGTGCATGGAAGATGAAGCGGTCATGGCTTCTTTTCATGAAGACGCCGGCGTGAAGCACAGCGAGATCCTCATCCCCACGATCAAGGGCATGCTTGAGGGGCTTGGCTGGGAGCTGAAAGACCTGGGACTTGTGTGTGTGGGGCTGGGCCCGGGTTCCTTCACCGGCCTCAGGATAGCCGTCGCCACGGTAAAGGGCCTTGCCGCGGCCGCGGGGACCAAGGTGATAGGAGTGCCCACCATGGACGCTATCGTAATGAACGCGCCGGAAAACAGAGGATCAGTCGCGCCTTTTCTGGACGCGCATAAAGGTAAAGTA